>LFCJ01000288.1_pt1 | contig 30285 bp, 49 predicted proteins | sample 643141 | NCBI WGS metagenome assembly LFCJ01 (sample SAMN03766243, study PRJNA286221) | soda lake metagenome | biome: soda lake; feature: Kulunda steppe; material: water; isolation source: sample B1-Br-g2 brine of Lake Bitter-1 | place: Russia: Kulunda steppe | collected 2010-07
CACACACACACACACACACACACACACACACACCAGCAGGTCCTGCAGGCGCGCCGCCCAGGAACATGCCCAGTGCCTGGGACAGCGTGATGTAGCAGATGTCCGTCAGGGGCGTAATCACCAGCCGCTCCTTCACGCCCAAGTACTCGTATGAGTACTCAAAGTCAACGTCGCAGATGGAGATGATCACAGTGTCCTTGTCGTCGCGCCAGTAGAAGCGGACCTGTGCCGCGCCAAGGGGGCATGCGCTCGTGTGTGTATGTGGCGGCAGCGCATGCATAGCAGAGGGCCGGCTGCGTGGGCGCATGCTCGCGCGCCTGCTTGGTGCCCTTGGGTTGACCGCACCGGGACTGCTGCACTCAGGCCCATGCTTGCGCCACCAGCTGATGAGGGCAGGGCACACTGCGCACACCGAGCCCGCACGCCAGCCCTGTGCCGCCACAGCGCAGCACCCGTTCCGGCAAGCAGGCGCACCTGCTTGAGCCACTCAAAGTCGGATGGGTCCTTGACCTTCTTCTTCAGCAGGTCCTCCACCGACTCCTTCTGGTGCATGTGCACTGTGATGCACGTCTCCAGGTTGGTGCGCTCGTTCTTGGTGATGCCACTGCGCAGGGTGATGCTGACCTGCGGCGCACGCAAGCGCAAGCTGCGGGGTCAGCAGTGTGTGCAGAACAGCCATCAGAACATTACAGCATTGCCAGCAAAGAGCACGCAGGTCCAGCAAGGTCCAGCAAGGCACGCAGGCGCGCTGAGCAAGCGCACAGCCACTCCCCCCCCCCAACCTGCTCCTGTACCAGCCCACTCACCATCTCCTTCAGCACGTTGTCCACCTTCTTCATGTTCTTGGACATGACGGTCTTGTCGGTCTTTGCGTTGGACAGTGCGGACTGCGTGTCGGCTGTCCACTGGAACTGGATGCCCAGCAGCGAGATCTGCATCAGCAGCAGCATGGGCCCAGCACAGGGTTTGGGCACGCGCACGCGCTACAGGACAGCGAGCCAAGGGCGCTTCCTCTGCAGGGCACCACTCCCCAGAGACAGAGTGACAAGAGCACGCAGGGCTGGCGTGGCAGGCTCGCCAGCGCTACCTGCGCCCTCCTAGCCCAAACGCCCACCTGTGCGGGGTTCCCGAAAATGAAGTCCTCCAGCCCCATCTCCAGTACGTTGCGCACCGCGCGCTTGATGTTCTGCTTCACCGTGTCCTGCGTGTATGCACACCCAACACAGCACACTGCTTCACCGTACCCTGGCTAAAAACCCAACACCTCACACAGCGCTCGCGCACCTGCCCCGTGCACATGCTGCCAGCCACCGTGCAAGCGCGCAGGCAAGCATGCTTGCCTGCATGCAAGCCGCCAACGCGTGGCACATGCACCCACTCCTGCAGGGAGTGCATAGCACACCTCGGCAACCGCGCGGAAACTGTCCATGCATGTGCCTGCGCGCGTGCAGCGCAGCACGCATCGCAGCCCCCATCTGCAGGCGGCAGCAGCAGCAGCAGCAGCAGCAGCAGCAGCAGCAGCACGCAGACAACAACGGCCAGCCACCCACCTGCATGCCGTCCACAAGCCGCTGCAGCCACACCTCGATGTTGCCCTTGGCATCCACGGGCCTCTCGAACTCCACCTGCACGGGCATGGTTCAACAGCAGAGCACCCACATGCTGGCACTGTTCCAGCAAGTGCAGGCAGGCAGTCAGTGCTCGCAGGGGCTCAGTTCCCTAAGCGCAAGGAGCAGAACGTCCGCGCAAGGCTGGCTGCATCTGCACTGGTAACCTCCAGACAAGCATGAGGCACGCACCCGTTCCCCCTGTTGGGAAAACATGTCCGTCATGCGCGTCTTGTCCACGTGGTCGAATGTGACGTTTGTGAGGGAATCAAACAGACCGGACTGGAAATGGGGCACCACGCTGCAGGCGTCCGGCAATGGCAGAGGGACACACATCAGCACAAAAGCCTTTGGGACGGATGCGAGCAAGGGGGCTAGTCCAGGCGCACACATGCTGCTTGACCTTGCACATGCAAGGCCCTTTCAAGGCACAAAGAGGCTCTACCTCACGTCAAAACAACGACTGCACCACGCACGTGCGCCCTCCTTGGCACTACCCCTGCCCAAAACTGCAGCAGCAAGGAGCGTGTCCCTGCATGGCCCTTGCCACCCCCAATCACACCCTGACACAACGCTCGCTTGCGTTCTCAGTGCCCATTCCCCCCCTCCTGCTGCCTGCAGGGCCCAACCAACGCCAGGCACCCGCACACCTGGGTGGGTCACTGCCCAGAGACAGGATCTCCAGCAGAGTGGGATCAGACACAAAGTAGAAGCGCGGGAACTCTGCGCGCTTGGTCTCCAGGTATGCGCTCAGCGACTTCTGGCACAGCTCCAGCTGCTCGAGAAGGTGCGGCAGCATGTTCTTCATCAGCTCATTCCCATAGCACCTGTGGACGTGCACACCAAGGGCAGCTTTGTGTGATTTGGGAGTTGTGTGGGGGCTCTGGGCTGTATGAGCAAGCGCGCACACATACATGTGTGCCCAAGAATGTACACACCATGAGAGTCCTATAGGCAAGCACTCGCGTGTACTCCTACTCAGACGTTGCAGAAGCTGGCACTCAGAGAAAGTTGGGCAAAGTGACAAAGAAAGCCCCCCCTGCCTGCTGCAGCATAGGTTGTCTGTTTCTGGAGCCAGGCTGCTTTTGCACTCACGTGTTGACAACGTTCTGGGTCTCCAGCGCGTTGGTCACGATCTTCATGTAATTCTTGTCGATGTTCTGGAAGCGCTTGGCCTCCTGCGGCAGCTGCTTCACAATGTCTCCGCCGGAGAACACAGCCTCCATGTACATCCACATGTTCTGCACCATTAGCCACTGCGAAGGAGGAGGAAGCACCAAACTCCAAGTTCAGCTTGCGCGCATGCATGTCATATGCTGAGGGGGATGCACAGCGGCTTCCACCCGAGTACTCTGAACAAGCCAGCACCAGTGGACCCATTACCTGGTGCTGATTCCCAGCGAGAGGGTCATTCCCAGCGCCCACCGCCTGCTGCACATGGACCGCAAGCACGATGGGCACACACGCGAGGGGGGCCCTAGGCACACCCCAACCATACATAGCCAAGCAGCTGGGGCGCGCGCGCACCTGCTCAATGATCTCCCCAACCGTTGACAGCTTGACAATCCATGCTTGCACATCCTCACGGAACGGCGCACTGTAGCGGTTGGTGGCCATGCTCCCCAGAGCCATCTGCGCGCAGCACACGCAGCACCAAGGCCAGTAGTGATCGATCAACCACTGGTGCCCGCTTGCTGACAACGCAACGCATGACTTGCAGACGGGGAGCACACGCCTGCCTGTTACCTCCTCACGCGTATGCACGGACAGCAGAGCATGGGAGCAGGCCACAGCTTGCGCGAAATTTTGGCAGGCGCGCACCTGCGAGTCCTCAAGCTTCTCGATCAGCTCTGCAGTGTCAGACGCCTTCAAGATCACAGGCCCGCGCGTCTTGCAGTCCGCAAACACCAGGTTGATGGTGGCCCAGTCAGCCTGGATGGATGCGAGCTTCGTCTCAATCTGCTCCTCCTTCACAGCGGCGCCTGCAGCCACAAGCAGGGTGCGGCGCGGCCCCCATGGCTGCCAGCAGGCGGGGAATTCGACAGATCAAGGTTTTGTAAGCTGTGAGGAGATCATGCTTCAATGCAGTGTCCTGCATGGACACAGCACCTGCCATGGCACAGGCACTGGACGCCACGAACCCCCTTTGCAAGGGTGCACACACCAGGAACGCACACCAAAACGCACAAACATGCATGCACCCCATGCACGTGCACTTGCAAACGAATCCAAATACGCGCCCGCACCTGTCAGCTCCTCCACCTCCTCCCGGTGCCGCAGCAGGTGGCAGTCCAGCAGGTGCTGCAGCTTGAACACATCCTCTGCCAGGTTCAGTTCCACGCCCGTCACCTTCATGATCTCCTCCCAGTGGCGAGGTCGCATGGACTTGTGCGTCAGCGCCTGCACAAGAATTCCGACCGTGTGCTCTCAAGCACAAGGGGCGGGCACAAACACATGTGCTCCAAGTGCAGACGTATGGATCCGTGCGCTTCTCCCTGCACCCTGCACCACTACAGAGGAGAGAAAGGCAAGCGCGCTCGCACCATCGCCTGCAGGACCCCTCGTGTCTGCGTGCGTTGCCCTGCCACGCACCTGGAACAGCGGCAGCATCTCCAGGAACTCGTCGATTGTGCGCCTGCAGTCCAGGTATGCCTGCCATTCGCGCAGAGCCTTGGGCAGCCTACGCGACTGCGCCTGGTACTGGTTCACCGTCTCAGCCATCTCCTCAATCTTCTCCACCACGTCCACCCAGAAGTAGTCTCCAAAGCCCTGCAGTGCGTCCAAGCAAGCGCGGCTGCTGTGGGTGGCAGTGCACAGCGCCAGCATTGCATTCAGCAAACGGAGGCGCTCGCACAGTGTGGCCGACAAATCCCTCCAGAGGCACGACCGCATCTGGGCTGCCTTCCCTGCAACTTGGCATTTCCCACCACAGGGGCAGATGAGGAGCACAGCCTGGACATGCATGCCAAACTATGATGCGAGGCAGCCAAAGCTGAACAGGTGAATCCGTCGCCACCCACCTTGATTGTCGTGATGACATTGACGTACAAGTTGTACAGCCTATCCAGCATCTGCACCTCCTTCTCAGTGTTCTCCAATTCAGGGTACTGCGCGCATCAAGGCGTGGACACAGGAGCTCTTAAGGGTTACAGCAGGTGGTGGCGCACAAGGCAGGCTTCCTCTGTGAGACAATCACAGTTCCGGACTCACTGACAAGTGCAAGCAGGGTTTTCATTTAGGAGTGCAAACCAGGCTGTAAGGACATGCAGGGCATCCTCTGCATGCAGCAACCCCTTTCCTCCACAAGCTGGCTTCCACTGTGGCAGCCCCTTGTGCAGGATGCATGCGTTCTTCAGTGGCCACCGCAGAGGAAGAGGCACAAATCACAGAGGTTGAGGCCACAGCCCCGCTGGATCCATGCGGAAGGTGCAGGCGGGACTGACCATCTGCCTCTGTGGGCGCGCCCCACCTGAGTGACGGGCAGGCCGAAGAGCTCCTCGCCGCTGCTGTAGTTTTCCCACTTGCGCTTGCGGACCTCAAACATCTGTTGGAACTTGCGCAGGCGGTCAGTGGCCTCCATGGGGTCTGCAGGCCAAACAGCATACACACGCACGTCACGTTTGCAAGCACCAGCTCGGGTGGGTGGTGGGAGGTCGCAAACAAAGTAACAGCGGCCCTGTGTCACCAAGTCTGCATGCGTAGGTTGGGTGCTGCCTTGGGTTGCGACGGTTGGGACATGACGAACGGGTGAGGATATAAGACAGGTGCAGTGGCTCTTGGCACGCAGGCCAGCAAGGTTCAAGTAGTCTGCTTGTCTCTTTTATCTGCTGGGCGGTGTCTCGGCACACCAACAGCACTTTTTCCCTTAAGTGCCAGCAGGACGGGGGAGAGCGGCAGCACAAGCCTAAGCACTGATGATCAACAGTGAGCATATGATGTCCAGCGCGCAGCGTACCTAGGCCAGGCACCATCGGGCCGTTCATCTCCCAGTCACGGCGGAAGCACTGTGCGTCCTGGACGAACGCCTTGACCTCCTTGATCAGCTCCCGCTTGAATCCAACCTGCGATCAAATAGACAAAGAAGCACGTTCATGCTCATGCTCATTAGGGTTAGGGATTAAATGATGCTCATGCAAGTAACATGAACACAGTGCTCCAGTCGTACGGAACCCACGCTGTGCACTAGTTTTTTTGGATAGACACAACCCTTGACATCCCTCCCCTGAGCAGTCCACAGTGCAACTAGGCCTCTTGGTGCTCACCTGAGCCCATCTCATTTTTGCAACCAAGCCAGCTCCGCCAGCCATCAATAAGGCCACACTGCGCGGCAAGCGTGCGCTTACCTGGAGGCGCGTCAGGTTGTCTGACACATCGGTGGACAGCTTGCGCAGCTTCTTCCAGCCATAGCGCAGGTCCGAGACCATTGTGGTCTCCTCCTTTGGCACGCGCACCTGTGCAGGCCCAAGCGCGCGCACAGCATCAACCAGCCTTGAGTAAGGCTGAGATGGGTTCGGGTCATCGCGAGGAGGCGAGGGCAATTCCATATCACAGCAGGAACGCTGTCCCCAGCGAACCAAAGGGGCTGAGCCGACGAAAGAGTCCTGGGGAAATTACAGCTACGCTCCATGCCATGATACAACCCCTGCCTGCGCCCCCCTCACCCCCTACCCTTTTCTGCATGAGCCCGGCCCTAAGGAAACCGCACCTCGTAGCGCAGCAGAAGGGCGTACATCTCTTCGATGGGCCCAATGAGGTTGTCGATCTCGCTCTCCTTCTCGCGGACCTCCTTGAGGACCGCCATGATGCCGCGCACATCCTCCAGGTCCTCAATCTTGCGGTTCAGCTTGAGTGTGGTGTCCCTGCAAAGGGGCCACACACACGTATGCTCAGCACGCGTGAACAGAGGCCACCCTGGCAGGCACACGTAGCCAAGCGAGAGCAGGTCGCCGCACCAGGCGGAGCATGAGCAGTGCTCTGACATGCCCAAGCGGTCACAGGGTGCAAGCAGGCGGCTGCTGGTGCGCGCCTGCAGGTGCTGCCGCCTGCGCCCCCCCCTTCCCCTGCGCTCTGTAAGTGGCACCATTCTGATCCACTGCCTGGCCCCCCCAGGGCACCACACCCTTGCACGCCATGTGACACCCAGAGTGGGCAAGCAGGCAGACAGCCTCTCGGTCCAGCTCAGTGGAAATCCCAGAGGCTCACCTCAGCAGCCGCCACTTCACCGAGGGCTGCGGGGGTGCATGACTGACCTGCAGCAAGCTGTCCTCCACGAGACATCCAAGGGCACACCAGGGAAAAGCACCACCGCCGCCGCCGCCCACCTGATGTATGCGTCAAACGCCTTGAGGTCCTCGCTGCCTTGCTTGTGCAGATTGTGCGCAAACTGGGCCTTCCAGGAGGCCGCCTCCGCCTTCAGAGAGGTCTTCAGGGGCAGTGTCTCCAAGGACAGCGCGCCGATGTTGTGCACGGACGCGATGGCACTCACCTCCGTCTCGATGGCCATGTACCTGCAGGCATGTGCAGGGGGCGAGAGACGACACGCAGCTCAGACCTCTGCACCATCTTCATCCTTGGAGGTGGCATGCACGCACCCATGTGACACGCGCACAGGCGGCTGCGCGGCCGGTCAAAGGCATGCATGCGCTCCTGGGCTCCAGGGAGGCAGGAGAGCCCTGGCTCACGTGCACCTGTGCACGAGCACATGCAGCCGCTGCAACCGTGCCCACCCACTTTTTAAGCTCCGCCTCGAAAGCCTCCAGTGTTGGGCTGGATGACATGAAGCGGCCGTACACGGCCTGCAGGTCCTCCTTCCACAGGAAGGAATACTGGTCAAAGGTTGTCATGTAATCATTGATCTGCGCACAGAGGCACATGGGGGCAGGCACTCGGCTGTGAGGCCTGGTGCCTAGATGTGCAGCTACCCCGGGCCAAAGACAGCTGCGCGCGCGTGCGCGCGTCATTCAGGCAGACTGGAGCCGCTGTGGGAGTTGCGCCACGACCTGGTCATTTTAACCTACAACAAACCGAAAAGCCTGGGTCTGTAGCTAGGTCCTGGCTGCTCACCTGCGACTTAACACCCTCCACGCTGCCTGTCAAGCGCAGGATGGACTTGACAATCTCCTTGTCACTGGCAATGAGCTCGTGGTAGGTCTGGATGTCTGGCTGGCCCCAGCAGGGCAGCACCTTGCTGGTCGTCAGCACCTTCTTGGCGCACTGATTGATGGCTGTCTGGATGAGCTCCAGGGGGGGGTTCATGGCCACATGGGGCACCTGCGCACAAGGGCAGGAAACCGCGCACACCATCCATCCACCTCCGACAGATGAACATAAAACACTGCAGAGCTGCTTTCCCGGGCGCTTGGGTATGCAGGCAGGGGGAGCGCCAGAGCGCTCAGAGCTGCACACAGGAGCACAGCAGTGGCTTAAGTTGAAGCTGCAGCAGGCATGGCTGCAGCCGCACCTTGAGCTCGACGTCAACATTGAAGAAGGGGCGCTCTGTGAAGAAGATGCCAGAGGCAACCTTGCTGCCCAGCCGCCGCTTCATGGCCTGAAGAGGTATGCAGCGCACGATGGCACCTCAGTATCCGGGGCATGCAGCCAAGTGCATGGGTAACACATGCAGGCGCCGAGACTGCCGGCTGCACTGCAGAATCTGATATGGCTTTTGCATGCAAGTGGGGCTGCGTGCATGTCAGTGGTGTGAGGCAGTTACGTGCTGCTTGACATGTGAGCAGCAAACACACATACACACACACGTGTTGCACATGAGCTGCGTGTGTGTGCGTGTGTGTGTGTGTGTGCACTTTCTAGGAGGGACACAGGGGAGGCTTGCTGAATGGTCGCACCTGCAAGCTCTTCTGCGTGGCGGTCAGGATGGCCTGGTACATGAGCTTGGAGTAGTGGAGCTTGAAAAGGCGTGCATCCTCCTCGCTCAGGCGCACCTAGCGTGCAGCATAGTAGTGCACAGCAGGCAGGCCAGTCAAGTGATGGCCAGGGGGGCCTTTGATGCACCGGCCGAGCAGGGTGTGCTCAAGCCAGAGCAAGGGCAGTTCATTCATATCGTGCCGTCCACGCCTTACCCATTCGGCGGGCCAATCAAGATGTTCCTCACCCACGAGACGCTGCGGCGTCAGCAAAGGGGTCTCTATGATTGCTGCTTATAACACAGCCGCAGCACAGGGAGCCTTGTGGGATGCAGCTCGGCTCCCCACCACCAGGAAGGGTCTGCGTGTGTGTTCTGAATGGCAACCTCCTGGTGCGTCGCATCCCTGTGTTTTGGCAGGTCAGCCAGGTGAGTCAGGGTCCCGGGAGAGCCGGCCGCGGCTGCACCTCAGGTGACCTGAGGGTCGAGCGGTGCGGCAGGTGCCGTGCAAGCCAGGCACTCACTCACCCCCTTGTTCTCGCGTGGGTAGTTGGCCACCAGTGCCAGCAGGTCCTCGATGGACCTGCGCACCTCCTCGTTGCGGATGCCCATCAGCTTGGCTTGCTGCAACTGCACAGCAGGAGCGGGGAAAACGCGCGGCGGGTCAGAGCTGGGATCAGGGCTCGGGCCAGGGGTGGCACCAGCTGCGCAGCAGCAGGGCGCGCGCACGGCAGGCGCAATTCAAGGGGCGCGGGTGCACATGCCCAGCTCGCTGCTGCCCAGGGGCATATAGGCGGCGTGGCATGGACACACAACCCTGCACCAGCGCACACCCATGCACGGTGGATAGAGGGCAGACAGCAGCACATGCATACACGTGCTGCGACCGGCATCTGCGGTCAAGCACACATTGCGGCGCATGCGCCCTCCCTCCTGCCTGCTGCCGCTGTCTGCTGGAACTGGCACACCCCGGCAAGCAGCAAAAGAAGGTGGGCGGGATCAATTGGGTCGACTGCAACCGCACCTGGAACTTGTTCTGGGTTGCAATGAAATCGTCGTACGAGAACGACCTGTCGGTGGGCAAGTCCACCAAGATGGTGTTGGCAATGGCGCGCAGGTTCATCTCCACGCGGTTGTCCACCAGGTCCAGCACCTTGCGCACCAGCTCATCCAGCCGTGCCAAGCCCTGCGCAAGAGCAAGACAGCTTTGGATGACCACACTTCACACAGCACTCATCATCAGGCAGTGCGCGGGACAGGCTCGGTGGGCGCTCCACGCAAGCGTCAGGTGACGGCATGGCCGGGCACGGACAAGGGCAAGCCTCTGTGCATGGTGCAGCGTCCCAGTGCCTTGCACTTGCGCGACTCATACACGCGGGCTGCATGCAGGCGGCTTGCAGCGCGGAGCAGGCGCAGCCACGCCCCGCTGCGCGAGACCAGCCATCTGCCAAGCATGTGCAGCCAAGCGTGCGTGCGCACCTGCTTGAAGCGGTGCATGTAGCCGTCAATGTTCATGCTGGTCCATGTCAGTAGCGAGAAGCCCGGTGCGATCTTAGCCTCCATGTCCTCCAAGTGCGGCCGCAGCAGCGGCTTGATGGTAGGCTGCAGGCGCCCTAGGATACTCTCATACTCGTGCACGAGGTGCGACATCTGGTTGTAGTAGTACTTGTACTTGTCCTCCTGCGCGAGGTCGCACACGCGTGGGCACAGGCGCACGGTCAAGTGCACGCACACAAGCTCTGATTGAGTACTGCTGCTGCTGGTTGCTGGCAAGGGGAGAGGTGGCCAGCTTATGTCTGCAAGTGCTGAGCCCAGTCTCTGGTGCGGAATATCCCAGGGGAAGGGGGAGAAATGCCCACCTGGGTCTCCTCAATGGTGAGCATTCTGACATAAGGGTGCAACACAAGCAGCACAGCAGCACCGAGCAGGTTCACGCAGGCAGGCACAGGTCCCAACACAGGGCACGAGCGTGCTCGCGCACCTGGAGCAGCACCATAACTGCGCTGTCAGGCACAGGCACGTTAAAGCGCTGCATGTACTTGGTCTCCCGGATGAGCTGCATGATCTCCTTGTCAAAGTTGACCTGCAGCGTGAGCAAAAGGGAAGCCTGCCGTCAGCGGCCAGCCGCGCTTGGTGCAAGCAGGCAGGCACATTTCTGGTGGCAGGGGTGCCGCCCACAGGCACACCTGCACAGTTTACCCAAGCAGAGTGTCCTGGATGCGTATGCTTGGCGAGCTGCACCCCTACCCGGTCGCCACCAAACAGGACCATGGGCACACGCACGCACCAGCAGCTTGCCGGTGTTGGGGTGCTGCACCAGCAGCGGCGCCGCCAGGCCCGCCTTGCACTGCTCGATGGATCGCAGCCACGCCTGATGCCACAGCGCCTCAAACTCAATGAGCGCCTTGGCCACCTTGTTGTACATCTTCACGATCTTCTTGCTCTCCTTCGTGGCCATCAGCGTCTTGTTCTGTGCACACAAACGCCCGACAGGGAAGGCAACCAGCCAATGTCAAGGCTGTGGCTGACACGCCATGCCGCTGCTGGCCCTGTGAGGCGCATGCACACACGCTCACAGGAGCCAGGGAGGCTACACACTGTGCATACACGGACTCAGGCAGGCATGCACGCACCAATCACCAGGGTATGGTGGCGTGCGCACCTGGGCGAACTTCAGCATGGGCGACTCAATGCGCCGCAGAAGCTGCCTGGCCCACATGATGTTGCCGGTTACGGGAGGCGCGTTGCGGGGCACAGGCGGCTCATATTTGTGCTTCTCATACAGCTTCTGCACCACCTCAAGGTCGTGCGCATAGTTCTGGAAGATGACCAGGTACCTGTAAGGGAGGTGTGCAGGAGGGAGCACCCGGGGCTAAGCAACCTGCGCTCATCATTGCGCGCTGCCAGCCAACAAAGATAGGCGCTGCAGAAGCAGTGGGCCCCATCAGCCTGATGCGCTGCACCGCCAGCAAAACAAGCAGCGACCTGTACTGCAGGCAGACAGGTCACAGGGCACCAGATGCGCACGCGCGCCCGTTCTGGCACAGAGTCAGGCAATCGCTGCCCACCCACTTGGACTCCAGGTCGTGACGCAGCGTCTCACGCTGCAGGATGGCCTGGAACTGCTGCAGCAGGGACATGGCGTGCTCAGTGGAGGTGATGTGCTCAAAGGAGTCGTCCACAAAGCCCTGCGGTGCAGGCGGGGGGCCAGGCAGCGTGCGCATGATCACCAGGCAACCGTGGGGGTTGGCGACCAAGCCGCAGCAGCTCTAAGGCAGGTCCTGGAAATAGCTCTCCAGGCACGCACAAAAAGCTTTCTAGTAACAACCATGGAGCAGAGGCTGTGTCCCTCGGCCACACGTGCACACACGCTCGCGTCCTCAGAGCCATGCACCCGCGCGGCAGGCGTCCCCACCTGCAGCTGGATCTCCAGATCATGGATGTTCACATTGAACTCCAGGAAGTCACGGTCAAACTGGTTGCGGAAAAAGTCCAGCAGGTCGTAGGGTTTACGCTTGACATCATCGATTATGTTGTTGAGGTGCTTGATCATCTGCAAGCGGGAAGGAGCGCGGTCGACTGCGTTCATAGTCTGCCACCCAGGCAATGGAAGTGGTCTTTTGGAGGGGAAGGGGGGATTGGCATCTGTTTTGCCTGCGCTGTTTGTTTCTTAACCTTGCACAGCTGTGAGCATGGGCCCAAGAGCACCCACATTGCCGCTGTGGCACAACATCAAAGCGCTGCTGAGCTACCATAGGCTTGGGTGAAGCCTAAATAGACGGTGCAGCTGTGACAACAGGCACAAAACAGCATGCTTCCACCTTGCCCCCCATGCCCCGGGCTAGTGCGTGCATGCACTGCGCACCTGCTCCAGGCCCTCAATGTGTGTGTGCTGCTCCAGCGTGCTGAACTGGTGGATGGTGGTGAACATGTCGATGAGCTTGTTCAGGCGCTTTGTGAACAGGTCCGACTTGAGAAAGATGGCTTGCTCGTCAAAGTCAAACTGCTTGCTCTTGGGCTGCGCCGCCAGCTGCTCCTTCGCGGCCTTGTAGTGCTCCTTGTGCACTCGTGCAAGGTTGACGCTTGCCTGCGCACTCAGGGGCAGCGGTGGTCCCCATGGCCCATCTGCACATCCCTGCATTCCCTTGCATGCACCTGGGCCTCCAGCCAGAACGCCCCGACGCGTGCAGAGCAGGCGCGAGCTTCAGGGCAGCGCGACCAGCATCAATGCAGCGGTTGGCAGGGGCCCCCTGCCGCCACTGCTGCTGCATCTGCCGCTGCATGCCTGCTGCGTTGCTCCCAGCCCCCCTAGACAAAGCCAAGCAGCACCCTGTCCAGCGACCAGAGAACCTGGCTGCACCGCAACCCCAGGCACCAGCTACGTTCACACCCTTGAGCCGGCACCATCCCCTGAATCACCTGCATGTTGGCTATGAGCACCAGCTTGTCCTGGTCCCAGAGCTTGCCGGGGTACATGATCTGCTGCTTGCACTTGCGGATCATCTGGTTGGTGATCTTGGTAAAGAGGCGAGTCATGTGCTCTGCGGCATGACGATGCACGCAGCGCAGCACGTTAGTCAGCAGATAGCACAGTGCTGGCTGACGCCCCCTACCCTTGCAATGTCCAAGACGCATTGCATGCGCCGCAAAGTGCAAACCATGCTCATGGATGCCATGGTTCAATGGCATCTATGGAGATGCCGTAGGTATCTCCATAGATGAATAGGCGGCAGAACGGGCTGCTCAGCGGCTTTAGGAGGAGGTTCGCCTCATGCACCAGCTTGCCCCAATCATCTGCCACACCCAATCAAGCAGCCTTTGGTGCAGGACATCAGTTCACTGGTCCTTGGGCCTTGCAGACGCCCGGGCCTGACCCAAGTGTACAGGTCCAGGACTTGGCTTGCTCCCTGACTGGTGAGATGTGAGTAGGGCGGTCTCTGATGTGCTGCAGCATTTTTTTGTGTTTGTAACATAACAGGCATGCAGGCGCGTGCGTTTGCCTGGGCCTGACCCTGGAACCCATGTGCAAGCCCCATGCACCTGGCGTGGAGTAGTAGCGGGCGATGGTGTACATCATGCGAATATTGGAGATGAGGGCAGGAATCGTGTCCGTTATGTCTTGCACAGTGCCGTTGAACATGGGCTCCAGGCTCTTCTCCAGCGTCGCCAGGTACTTAACATTGTCCTTGGCTTCGTTTGCAGCGTCCGTGACCTGCACAACAACGCGCGAGCAACTCAATGCAGTGAAGGTCGGACAGGCACCATGCACCGACTGTCCATCCTATCCTATATGAGTTTTGTGTCTGAGCGTGCAGCGTGCACGAGGCAAGTGCATGAGGACATTCACTGGCCCACATGGACTGCTGGTTGGACGCGCTGGATCACTGCTCCCGGCTGGGGTGTGCACCAACCTGGATGTCCAGGGATTTCCAGCGTGCATAGCCTCGCGTCTTGGCGGCCTGACACACACCCAGCACCAGCTTGCACTCCTTCAGCTTCAGCTGCTCTGTGATGGAGTTGAAGTTGGACATGCGAGTGCGCCAGTACTCCAGCTCCGTGTCAGGCCCCGGCTCTTCGCCATCCCTGATGCGGTTGGTCTGCAAGCAGACAGAAGTTGGCAAGCAATCACAGTATGTTCCTGATGTGTGCTAACAAGAGCCCGGCCCTAGACAAAGTGCAGTGGATTGAGTGGAGGGGCTGACAGCTGCATGAAGGCAAATACTTCATGACCTAGCAGCTCCTCTTGCGAAGAAGTTTGTGACAGACCAGTCTGATTGACCTTCCATGCGTTAGCAAATAAATCAGTCAATGCAAACTTAAAAGTCGCTTTTGGGCCAGGTGAGGCCCTCCAGGGCTGCTCAAGCCCAAATGCGACGGAGTGCACTCACCTGCGCCAGCAGGTCCTCGGTTACCCTGCACCACTCGGTTATGCAGCGCTCCATCTCATCTAATGCCAAAGGGTCGTCCTTGGCACTGTTTATGTGCTTCAGGTCATACTGCTGCACAAACCGCTCATCAGGCAGCTCAAGCTCCACACCCCCGTTGATGGTGGAAACTGCCTCAGACAGCATGTCCCCAAATTTTTGAGTGGAAGAGCGGAACTCTGTTGAGTGCTCTTGAGAAACCTGCACGGAAACAAACAGTGTGCATGCAAACCCTGGCAGTGAGATCAACCACATGGCTTAGAACTCCTTGGGGCAACATAAGTGTACAGAATGGTGGGCAGCGTCCATGCCTTTACACACCTTTGGAGATGATGCATGGAGCACGGATTCTTGAGTGTTTGGGGTATACATTCAAGATGTGTGGGACTGCCATCGTGCGAGTGCAAGTCTGGGAGGTGAGCTTGCACATTGTTGCACTAGCATGTGCGCCCAACAAGCCCTCATTATGAGAGCCATGCATAAAACAGGATATACACAAAGTCCCACCTTGCCCCATGCTTGCTGCTCCTGTATCAGGGGGACATAGAGGTTGGACATCAGGGCACGAAAGCTCTCCAGAGCACCTCCCGACAGCTCTCCACTCGTTATGTCGCTATCCACCATCTTTTCGGTGACGCCTTTCTGGTTGGCTCGAACGAAGAACACGGCTTTGCCGGTCAAGGGTTCATTCTGCAAGAGGGAGAGGGAGCATGCCTGTCAAGTTTCACCATTTGGCAGGCCAACACCCTTTTACAAACATTCAGAAACCATACACTTATGTTCATGGCAGGTAATCTGCTGGTGAGCAGGCCATCCCTCGTCCACCGTGGACCTGGACGCACCGGGCCGAGCCTGTGCAGCACAGGACCACCTCCACGCATAGAGGGCTGCCGCGCCACTCCCTTGCCTGGAGCGCCGTTTGCTTGCTGCTTCTCGGGCACTTGAAGGGGCTGCAAGAACCAAGTCAGGGAACAATGCTTGACACTGTGCAGGAAACAAGACATGCACATGTGAGCTTGTGCGCCAAGGAAGACCCTACCTCAAACACATAGACCAGGGAAGGAGGACCTGTCGGCTCGAAGAACGCATTGATCTTTGCTCTGTCTTGCCTGCAGGGAAAGGAGAACAGTTACGGGGTGTTCCTGTAAGCAAAGGGAGGTCCAATGCTGGGGTGCTCTAAGCGAAAGAGAAAACCGCGACCTACGTCAACGCGCGCTCGCACTGAGACTCTGGAATCCCGAAGGCTTCGACCAACTGCAAATATGACGACATTAGAGCAGCCGGGTAGGGAGGTCGTTAGCCACAGGCGCTACACGACAGCCATACTTGTTGCACATCCCACGCTGCACAAGCCAGCAAGAATGCAGCCTGTGACCGACACAGTACCTTTGAGACCAAATAGCGGTGCCTGCCATCGAAGGCCCCCGCCATTACGGCCTGTTTCTCTAGCTCAAAGGCAGCAAGCTAGCTGCGTATTCATTGCATCTGGTTGTGGGCTGTAAGCCAGCCACGGCTTCTGTACAAAGAAAACTTCAAATGTTTAATGTTATCCGTTGCTCTTTTCTCCCTTGCTTGGAATAGCCTATGCATATGGAGTGACACCGCGTTGATATTCCATATTTTCAACTTACATTTATGAATATGTTAAGACTTACAGGGATGTTTAGGCACACAGGTGCGTTATTTGTGTGTGTGCGGCATGTGCCTAGTTGTAGTGGTGTGTCCTTGACTGCATTACATATGTGATCACGCATCTGTGCATAACCGCCTTCCACTTGGCATTGAATGCTGCTGATGTGCAATGCTGCATCATATCTGCTTAATTGATGATCCAAAGCCTCTTTATCAGAAGAACCCTTCTCTGATGTGTTTTGAATGCAGAAATCAGCATTGACCACAGGAGCTGAAGCAATGTGGCGCTTTCATCCAGCGCAAGCACGGCTCTTGCCCTTGCTGCTCCTTGGATGCTCCCGCCTGCCCTTCACACAGGCAGTGTTTGAATCGAATTGGACAGGAGTGAGGCAGCTGTCCTTTCCCAAGTCACTTCAAGCTGAGTATGCAGGTAAGTGCTTTCGTCAAACCAGAAAGTCTTGGACATGACATTCGATACTGCAGTCGTGCACCACAGTGAGCCACATGGTGCACCCTTGCCCTCCAAAGCTTAATTTAGAAATGGAGGAATGTGCAAGTTCTTGACCAGGATGGGCAAGTGTGGAAGAGACAAAGTGACGTGTGCCACAGCTGTGGTTTGCAGTGATGCAGTGGAATGGTGTTGGCGTTGCACAATGAACGCTCCCAAGACAAGCTCATAAATCTGAAGCGTGGGCCCTTTGCTAAAATTTTACTTCACCCACTATCCCCAATGGAATGCTGGTCAGCACAGTCAGCTACAGCACTGACACGCCAGGGGAGATCCTGGACACCGATGAAAAGCAAAGTATGATCCAAGCACAAGACTGAATAGTTGGGAAGGAGAAGCACCATGTGGTAACTTAACCCATATCGGGGCTCAATTCAATAGAAACAGCTGTGTTTCAAAACCTGGCTCAAGCCCCCTGAAAGTTATTCAAGTGTACTATTGATTGGTTGTTGATTGATGTTGAGTTGATGATTGATGTTGGACGCATCAGCTTTGGGTGAAAGGTTCAGCATGTTCCTGTGCCATTGCTTTGGAATTTGCCTCAGCGAGTGTATTCACCGGGAGACTCAGCAGCTCGACGGCTTGTTGTAAACAGATTGATGAGCAGGAGACATTGTTGTGCAGGCAGGCTCCACAGGTTGACTGGATGGCTGCTTGATGTCCCCCAACAACTTGTTTTTCACTAAGTTGTCTGAAATAAGGAATATGTTGTGCCTGTGGTATATGTGTGTTGATAAAAAGGCATCTGTTGGGTCACAGACCAAAAGTGGTGAACTTGCCACGCGATCCACTAGGCTTCGCAGTTGGCTTTTCGTTAAGACAGTCCATTGTTTTCGAGGATGTGCAATACTGCACAGTGCCAGGGAACTTGCCAGGAGAATGAGAGGGCTTAAGCTAGCTGGCTGGAGGGAGCCATGCACATGATTCCATCTCGTGCAACTCCCTACTTTGAAATCCCTCCCGGTCGCATCCCCCTACCAATAACATGGAGGACATATATTTGAATGAGTGATATCAATGAGTGGTTGAAAGGAATGTGGAGAACGCGCTTTCTGTTCTCTATAAAGTTTAAACTACGTAAAGCCAAGCAAATGGTGTTTGCCTAATGACTGTCCACGCAGCCCAGCGGCATGCGCTTTCCTTCAACAGCTCCTCGGAGGCTGCATTCCATTGGGTGGTGACATCTTGTGATAGCAGGTGTGTTATTGCCGGCATGCATTCTCCAGCCAGCTGGTGGTGCTGTTCATTGTGCACATGTGCAGATGCAGAGCCGCAAGGCCTTAGGTCACAGCACTTGCAGGGCTTCTGCCCAAAGCTTTGGGCTACATTTGGCATGTATCGAGTCAGCTTGGGCGCTGTACTTGATTGGCTTTCACTAAATGTAATACCAATGTATCACAGCAGTGCTATCCACTCCAAAACAGGGGCAAGCTCCTCTCTTTTTACATTTCCGTGCTTTCACTCCCTGTGCAAATGTACCTGCAGGCGTGCGCGTGTGAGCGCGCACACACACACACACACACACACATACATGCATACGCGCAAACTGACACACACGCATGCACACACACACACAATCATGATCATGATCACGATCACAATCACTAATACACACACGATCACAATCACTACCACAATCGCCAACACACGCAATCACACATGCTCGTGCAGGCCACAATGGGCTCTATTTTTGACGTCGACCCTTCTGCACGGCTTGCTGCATGGTGTGAACCCCACGACGCTGACAGTGGTGTGGTGCAAGCATTACAACAACAAGTCCGTGCCCATGGAGCTATACAACCTACGACACAGCAAGAAATGGACCGTGCTCTTCCTGTCAAAAAACTTGCAGGTGCGAGCCTGCCAACAATTCTTTCATAGGTTATTGAAGCTTTATATTACTCTGTAACTGCCGTACACAATCGCCCAATGTGGCGGAGTCTTGAAGTCAAAAAATGTGAGGCATCTCAAATAAGGCAAAGAGCCTTGTGCTGACATGAGCTCCAACAGAAGCGTACTGATGATGTGGATGCTACTCATTGACCGCCGCCCTCAATGTCATCCGGGACTCATCCCTTAAGCGGCCTTTTGGTTGTCTCATTGCTTTGACTCATTTTGCTGACCTTAACCTTCTGTTTAGGATCAATCCACTTGCCTAATCCACATTGGACACCCGTGGGCTTCATGGGTGCATGTGCCATGCAGCCAAAGACCCAACGTGAGCGCAGCTGGGCAACCTACCTTACTGCCTTGGGCGTGCCCGAGCATCTTAATAAGCCTGAGCTGCCTCTCCTGATCACTGAGGATGATGTGCTGTTCACCCCGGACTTTGGCAAGAAGCTTGGTGATGTGAGTGTGGAAAAGGAAGCGCTGAGCTAGAGCAGGATATTTATGCACAAGGTCTACTTTGGCCGTCATCTGTGCTCTGTCTGCTTGATGTACATTGTATCAAAGGTAGAAGATGCATGGATAGCAAAGCCTGCTTGCAAGTTTGGCTGCCCTGCTACAGGGCACTGGCTGGAAAGAAGGACGAAACAGCATAAGTAAAGATGGGTAAATATGGTGGTCCAGTCTGCCAAAGAGACTCGCTGAAACTCGGCGAGACTCGTTGTAGATGGGTTGGGCCTAGATGGGAGATTGTTGTTTTCCACAGGCGCGTCCTTTGGTACTGAGAATTTTCATGGAATTTCGAAATTAAAACAAATTATTTGACAAGGTTCGGGCGTTCCAGAGGCCAGGATGAGTCACAGGCTGTTCCGTCCTCTCCCTCCCCTGTTCCACCCCCCTCAATTCCACCCTTATCAACCTAGCTTCTCAATCCTTAGCATTCTTTTCATCTTGTTTGGCAAGGAGCTGCAGGCTGGACTCCAGATCACCCACAGATAAGTTCTTGTGTTGCAGCAGATGTAAACTAGCATCAGTGCTAAGCTGCGGGCCTCATAGACAGGCTTTTAAAGCAGCTGCAGGCCTGCACCTAGGTGCATGCGTGTGAGATCATAGATAATCATCGATCAAGCTTTCTAATCATGCGCGTTGCGGTGGAGTGCGCAAGATGGCCTAAGGGATGATGTGCAAGTCCTCCCGCTCCACTATATAGGAGTAGGAAGGTGCCATAGTGGCATCTGCGGTCCTTTTTGGTTGGCGCTTCCACTCGTAACCTTTCAATGCAAGCAATCTAAGGATGCCATTCCCGAAACGGAGACATTCATTGATAGGATTTCATGGGAGCACTGAGTGCCGCTGATCAGCGGATGATGTGCAATTCGGGAGAAGTGGTCAATGTTCCCTCAGGGTAGACTGGAAGCCTTACGTGATAATTTTAAGGTCCATACAAACGCAATGTAGGTTCAGTGGTGAACATTCAACGTGTCAGAAGCTTTGCGATTGCACTTTTGGGCGTTCCGTGTCCATGAATTAAGTATAATACTGTTAAATATTACATGGTGTGCCTTCCAAGCAGCACAGGTTACGTGCTGAAGCTCAACCGGAAGCTTCGCGATTGCACTCCAGCATTCTGGAATTAATGAATTCCAGAAAAGAAGGTTGTTGATACGTATTGTAGGTGTTCCAAGCAGCTTAGGCTTCATGCTGAAGCTTTGACCAGAAGCTTCGCAATTGCATCTCAGGGCATTTCGCGGAATTGCATCTCAGCGCATTAGTGGACATAAAATACATGTCAATGCTAGGCATTAAAATGTTGTCTTAGAGTCTCAAGGTGCCGGTCCGTGCAATATCCGGGTAATATCCATCCGCCGACCCGCGGAGCCCAGGTCCAGGACCACTCCTGGAGGGCTTCAAAAACTTAATGATTCGTTTCCGTAGAATTTTTGTGGTGTCAGGGCGCAGGGCTCTCCGGAGTGTGAGGAGATGAGTGGTAAGGTGACATATGCCCGGGGCTGCCGCGGTGCTTCGCCCGCGGCTTGGAATCAGCTTTTGCACACGCGTCAAAGCAAGCCTTGAGCAGTGCTTGGTGCACATCTGGCCCCAAACTGACCAGTTACGCTTGCAGACACAAACTGTGGGAGCATGCATAGCAGCTGCACTGTAGCAAGGGTGGGGAAGCCATGTTTAGAAGCCCACAGGCCCAATTAGTTGACGCACTGAATGGTAAGGTCTGAAGTGCCTGCTGCTGCCAGGTGCTTTCCTTCCCTTTCTCCTTTCATTCTATCACACGTTTCAAGACACATTGGCAGGGGTGCTAGCTCCCTGGGATCTGTAGCCCACTACCCTGTCATTCATGTCCAAGCTCATCACATCATCACGCTCCACATCATCCCACATTACTTCGTCTCTTATTCTAAACTTATCTTAAACTATCACTAATGGTTTGGGAGAATTTGGGAGTTTTCTCGCAAATTCTTGCACAATGTCGGCGTTTACCAGTCAAAAAGGTGACACTCGTCGGTGACTACGGTCCCCCCCATCCCCCAAAGAGACTCAGCGAGTCTCAGCAAGTCTTAACAAGACTCCTGCCCAACCATGCAAAAGGCATCATCAAGCAAGGTTGAATAATCTAAAAAGCATCCACCATGCGCCAGATGTGGCCTTTGCATTCTCTCACTTTTATCACTCAAATACGGGCCAGTGCTATGCGTCTCGCCCTACTGGATCTCATCCAGGTATGTAGATCTAGAGCTCGCGGCATCCTGTTCTGTGTGTTATTTGGGCCTGCAGATGGTTGAGCAGATGAAACGAATCGGAGGAGGGAAGCCTTATGTGGCAAGCCTTTACACCCCCGACAGCAGAGGGCCTGAGATTACGCAAGTGGTGAGCCGCCCTTATCCAATTTTGGTAGCAGGAAAATGTAAGGCATGGTGCTCGTGTAATGGCTGTGCATCACCCATCCGCCTGGCCTAGCATGACGCTTCCAAATGGCCTGCACATATTTGGCATGCTTGATGCCGGTAAGGTATTGCAGCCAACGTCTCAAAACTTAAGTCGAATCAAGCCATGCAAGGGGAGTCAAGACTTTTCAAGGCTGGATCTTCATCCCAGCCCTGCTGTTTGTTGGGAAAAAGATGTTGTGATGATCAGTCACATCAGCAAAGCATGTGTAATTTCTTTAGCTTTAGTTGCAAAAGCCCGTGGCACTTAGAGCCTCAAAGACTTTGCCTAACCTAATACAACGCCATAAGCTGGAGTGTGTTGTTTTGGATGTGTGGTGTTGTGCTAGCGAGTACTTCATGCATGCTTTTGGTTTTCTACCCCACGTTATTGTTGGAGTTTGTTTTGTTGATGAGTGTTGAGCACAATTGTTGTGTATGTTCTTTCTCCAGACACCATGTGCAGCCAATGCAATTTTCAAATTTGTATTATGTCTTGTAGCATGGTGTTGTCCATCATAGTGATGTTTGGTGCCTGAGAAAATGCGCAGTTTGCTGTAAATTATGGTCCTCTGGTACTTGTGCTTCTTTCAGCAAGATCAATTGCCATTTAATGGGATTGGTTTGATTGTCTTAAACAGGTGCTAGGACGGTACCAAGAGGATGTGCGGCAAGGAAGACATGCACCCAAGCCATGCCAGTTCCAAGGCACCTGCCAGAGGGGCGTGCAGGTACGCAGCACGACTCTGAATCCCCTGCACGATGAAGAATATGGTGGCCAGTTGCTCTACCTTCAACAAATAGACATTTCAGGTGCACATGTGTTCACGGAGAAAATTTGGCGAGCATCTTGATGCCATAACGTGAGCCAGCGCAAATGAAAAATATGAAACCCTAATTGCAATGATACGCCTGGCATGTTCTATCACATTGACTGCAATCGGCATTCCTGCTGTTAACTGTCCTTGTGTCATTTTCACTTGATGGTGTTCTACTGTTCATGAGATTGGGCTATGGTCTTGCCGAGACTGGCCAATAACAAGAATCACAAGAAATCTGCAAAAATGAGCCCACAGACCCCCCAAATCCCCTAACATGTCAAACAGACTGAAATAATTTTGAAGTGAGGTGCGAGTAAGTGCAGATTACGATGAAAGGCTTGGACATGACTGACGGGGTCATGGGCAATTCCCTTCAAGGGAGCTAGAACCCCTGCTGATGTTGCTTTCGGAAGTGAGACTTGATAGAAAGAGGAAGAGAGGGCAGCAGCCCCACCAAGCCGTGCATCAACCCTTGGCCTGTGGGCTTCCGTGCAGGTGCCCTTGCCATAGTGCAGCTGATGTGCCTGCAGCCCGCAATTTGTGCTAGTGAACAAACTGGTTTACTGGGCAGCTGTACACCAAGCACCGCAGCTGTACGCCAAGCACTGCAAGGCTCTGGAGTGCTCACTTGACCTCATCCACATTCGCTTGATTTGCATGATTCACATTTGCTGAAGCATCAAAGACTGGGGATAACCTGGATTTTGGACCGGTTTGCCAAGAATATGGATGGATTGCCTTGGAGCAAGCTGTTGGATGAAAAGGGAAGGAATGGGGGTGGGGAAGAGGACAGAACAGCTTTCGACTCATCCCGGCCTCTGGGAGGCGCAGTCTGATCAAAATAATCTCGCCAATTTGTTAAATGTAATGGAATTGCAGGACCAAAATGTCTCCTTTTCATTCAGTGATGCTGGGATTTTTTTTGCAAAGTTTCTGATTTCTTGCCTCTTACAGGTAAAAAGGGGGCGGCTGTGAAGAGTTCTTTTCAAACAATAATGTCCCATCTAGTCCCTGCCCATCCACGACAAGCCTCGCCGAGTCTTGCCCAGTCTCTTCAGCATAATGGACCAACCCTATTGACCCATCCTCATCTATTTATGCTCAGCCATTGATTTCATACCTGGGCATGAATAGCTGTGCTCATGCCTTGTCCTTTCTTTCTGAGGCGTACCCTTATTCCACGCACCAAAGCATTTATACAAGCAACGGCAGTGCTAAGACATGATGGTACCAACTATGTTTGTCTGCTTGCTTGCTCATTTTTTTTGCAGGCACAAAAAGGGAATGATGCTTATACCTACGCATCCCTTGCAATTCTCTACTCTCCTGAATCTAGAGAGGCGCTGCTGCAGCATTTTAGCCAAGCTCTCATCAATGCGTCTTTTACTGGGTCAAACCCAACGGTGAGGGTGTGTGCTCTGGTTCCGATTATCAGGGTGCATGCAGAATTGTATGTGATACAGTCCAGCGATTATGAAAGGAGACCACCAGCAATGTAGCAGAAGCGTCTTGAGATTGTTGCTGTTTACAGCCTGTTGCACCCACCCTGTGAAATGGGGGAGGTTGCCACCTGGAGAAGGGGAAGTTTTCTTTGCATGTGAGTAGGGATTGGCGTTTGCTCAAGTGCTAAAATATATGGGTGTAGCGCGTGCCAAAATCATATCTCGAAAATTTACATCTGGCCCCAAGAAATATGAATACAATTATACAAATAAATTAGCAGACATCTTTAATGGGGACAAGCCATAGATGAATCTGGGGACGGATGGCATGCAGTTCCATGTCCAAGGCAGTGCCACCCCTGCAGGCCTCTAAAAGAGGACAATAGCAGGTCCCCTTAGGAAGGGGTCTGACAGGTTTGGATTGAAGATTTAGCCAGAGTGGGGCTGTGTGATGGAGTGCAAATGTTGCAAGCCAACGTCAGCCCCGCGAACTCCAGGACAATGCAGCGTCACAACTGCACACAGCAAGCACTGGAAGCAGCAGGGGGTTGCACAATCCACAAGGAGCATGCTAGGGAGGAGGAGGAGAACGAGGTGAGGAGGGGTTAGACTGTTATGGGAAGCCAGTGGCCAAGAAGCAGCAATTCAAATCCTCTTCAATGGGCCCCGCACAGCACAAGCAGTTCCATTGTCTCATGGCCATTCGTTTCATCAATTGTGAAGTCCCCTTCATCAAGCTGGAGTGCCCTGCGCTTGAGTGAGTTGAGTCCGCACAAGTAGCTCCATGCAAGCAGCCATGCAGCGAGCAGTAGTAGCACCAGCACCAGCACCAGCAGAAGATTTTGAAAAGTAGACAGTAGAAGAGGGCAATCAGCGTTGGGCTGTGATCAGCGCTTGAGAGTGGACAGTTAGGGATTGCCTTAGAGCACAAGCGTGTTCTTCAGATCACGATGCACCTGACCTGAAGGGCCATCCTGCTAACATTATATACTTTTCACGAAGCAATTCAAGGAAATATCCAGACCTGTCATAAGCATCAAGGGAATTGAGGAATGAGGGGCCCAGGGGTACTAAAGGCATGAGCCAGCACATGAGTAGGAGTGTAACCCTAGTGCCAGATAAAGTGCTATGTCTGGTTACTAGAAGCTTCCAGCCCAACAGAATTGATTTTTTACTTTCAATTTCTTTATGGAAGTATAATGCAGGGTGCTTAACCTTCCGATGTCGAAAATTTAAGTGCGAGGCAGAGTTTGACAGATATAGCAGCTGAAATATAGCAAAATAGCTGGCAAAATAGTGCTATTTTTAATATAAAGAAGTTGAAAATTTTGAAAACTTGAAATATAGCAAAATATAGCGCTATACTGCTATATAGCACAACAAAATTGCCTCGTATAGAGCTGTGTCCCTTCATATCAGAGGGGCCAACACATCCTTCTCGTTTTCTCAGACACGAGGTAAGATGTCCTGTTGCACCCTGATGCCATCATCTCTAATGCTTGGTGTGTCTTTTGCATGCCCTTCAGCAATTCCATTGGGCCATTTGTGCACACAGGATGTCATGATCGGCCAGCTTTTCCGCTTTCGCCAAAGATGTTCAGCCTCTGGGAACTGTGAACTCTTCAGGTATGTCTGGGTGCTACATGTTTAAAGTTTGAGTCGATTTGGGGTTAGTCTATCAGCCAGATGAATTTACTTCAGGGCTTGCTGGCCATTGCCAGCTTCCCATGATCATTAAATGATTAGACATGCTTGTGAGTAAGGAAAAGGGAAAAATGCTCTTGCTTAGCACTGATATCATCACAATTGGAGCCACCTTGACAATGAGCAGGAATTATGTGCTGCTGCATGTTGGCAAGTCGATCTGCGTATACAGATTCAAAGGTACCTCTTGGATCTGCTTGAAAAAGCACATGTAGATCAGTCAAAAAAGCTTCCAGCCATTTGGAATCCTCAGTGATTTGTTTGGCTTCGAGTATGAGCGAAGCACATGCAACGGACCCTTAGCATAATCAAGTACCACAAAATTGGTGCTTGTAGGGATCCGCCAGAACAAACTTCAGGGCTCCTTTACCACACACTGCAAGGCTGCCACAGAGCGGATCTTCTGGATGTGCCTGGCGCTGGTGTCGAGGAGGTGCACACGCGTGCACCTGTACGCATGTACCTCTGTGTGGACTTGCATGCATTCAGGGCTGTACCCTCCATGGTAGAGCACACGGGAGCAATGTCTGCCATGCGGGGCAGCAACAACAAGCGCTTCCATGTGACTGCGGACTTCCCCATGGAGGTCGCTTTCCCAGCAGCCGACACTGTAGCGGTGGGCAACCTGACAATGCTAAACAATGGGGACGGGTTTGGGGATGGCACGGGCACGTTCGGCCACACAGTGGACCCACCAAGAGCGCGGCCTGTGCGGACGCGATCCATGGGTGTGGTAAGGAACAGGGTGGACAGGAGAGCAGGGCCTGCAGGGGCGGCCAGAGACAGGGTGGACAGGAGAGCAGGGCCTGCAGGATTGGCCAGAGACAGGGTGGATGGGAGGGCGGGGCCTGCAGGGTTGGCCAGGGACAGGGTGGGTTGGAGGGCGAGGCCTTGGGAGTTGGCCAGGGGCAGACTTGCAGGCGACATTGCTCGGTACAGGGGCCGTGGCCGCTCAGGGGTCCCTGAGGGCGGCTTCAGCCGGTGAGAGTGGGCCAGGGAACGTCCAGGGGGCACGTGGAGAGTCTTATTGATATGGGCTGGTGTGGAGGACCGAATTATTATTGACATGCGCTGGCGAGGATGACCATTTTATTGACATGTGCTGGTGAGGCTGCATATGCCACGCACAGTCTATGCCTGAGCACATGAGGAGGCCCCAATCCAAGGAGCGCAGCAGGTTGGGTTGCGCAGCCCATGTCAGAGGCAAAGACAGGATTTGCGGGACCCTCTTGCTGCTGGCTCCCCAGAGTGTACTGCATGCCTATACAGGCATCAGCTCCAATTAAGGGTAGCATCGGATCCTAAGCTGAGGCTTGCCATAAGATGAGGGTGCCTATGAAGTGTTGCGAACTTATTATGCTCATGGTATTTGATGTAGCTAATAAGCTTTTCAGATGCCTAGCTTGCTGCACAAATCTGACCACCCAGCAATGCCTGACTGTCGGCATGGCATACAAGTATTGAGCCTGCTAGTATTAAAGAACATTAGATAAGTCCATCAAACAAATTTGCATTCTGTCTCGGACATTCTGGGAACTGCACTTAGCCCAAAAAACTCAAGAGCTGCTATTTTGCCTCTGTCTGCCAGTCTGCCTGGCCCGTGACCTCTTTCTTGATAATGAAAACTCATGCTTCCTCCCTTTTCTGAATACACCGGCCTCGGCTCATTTTTGTGGCGACTCTTTACATTCAAGAATATTGCTTTAATCATATGGTGTTAGTGAGCTACAAAAGTTTTGCTGCTGATAGTTTCACAGCCAGATGTCCACACCCGACACCCACTGCACCAATTTACATTATGTTCAGTGTTTTAGTGTTCTTGTTGTAAACAAACATCATCGCAAAAAAATTGGAGTGAAAAGCCCCTGCAGTTGGTGAGATATGCATTTTGGGTCATTCCCTTTAAAAAATCCAGCAAATGGGTGCCAACAAACATGGTCAAAAATGGCCTCAAAACCTGGATTCAAACATCCATATCAATAAGCAACATAATAGAAGTATACCTGGAAGTATACTGGTGGGGCTCTGAAAGTAAAAGGAGCTCTGGAGGGTAATAGGCTCGCAGCGAGGGCACACATGCCAAAACAGGCCAAAAACAGAGGCTCAGCACCCACCCAGGCCACAAGGGTCATCTTTTCTCCCCAAATCTTACCAGCAGCCTATAAAAAATAGTATTTTGGCTTAAACAGCCCACGTATGCCCTCATTTCGACCCAACCACACGTCTTTTTGCCCCCCAAAACACCATCAGTATACTTCTAATATGTTGCTAATTGATATTGGATGTTGAAACTAAGGTTTGAAGGGGGTCGGATTTTGACCCATTTTGGCACCCCTCCTGCTGATTTTCCAAAGGGAAATGACCAAAGTGCACATCTCACCAACCCCTGGGTGTTTTCACTCCATTTGTTTTGCAATGATGTTTGTTTATTACAAGAGCACCAAAACACCAAAAATCATGTAATTTGGTACAGTGGCTGATCTGGTGTGGACATCTGGCTGTGAAAAGTAGGGTTCACGCCGCGGCCCATTGCGCATGGCCCCCCTGACAGGCAGTTTTCAAGCTCCAGTGCTATGAAAAGCTTGCAACCAGGGCTACTATTCAACACTAAGCTCGAAAACTGCCCGTCGGGGGGCCCATGCCCTGGGAGCATGCCAAAACCATACCCAATTTAGGCCTCAGATAACCCCCTCTGATTTTTTCCATATTATATCTAGGCCCACTCAAAGGCCATGAGTGAAAATGAAGACTCTGCCAGCAACATCTGTCAAGAGAAAGAAAGAGAAACGCATATGGTGTCCAAGAATGAATATGGTGGCCTGATTTAAGGGTAGGGAGGGAATTCCAGTGTGAGCATCAACCGATATTTCCTGCAGGCAATCTTCAACTGGTTAAGAGGGTAAGATTGTTCATTACAGGAGGATTGGAGGACAACATCAAGATCCATCTTGTGTGAATGAAGAGCTGCATACTAGTAGAAAATGGATCTATCTCCAAAGTTCTCAGGGGGAAGGAAGATACTTGATGGTTTTGTGCTCTTATGTGATGCGCGATGTCGATGTTTCTAATAATCTCTGCAAAGCTTAAATCCCACTTATGAGCAGGTTACCCTGCCATGATGACCATGTACTGTATGTAGTACTTCAGGGCCACCCTATTACACAGGCGGGGACCTCATCCGCAGGCGGCGGGGCACCTGAGATGGAAAGTCGATTATCCACCCTCGCAACCTGTGGGTTCGGGGTTCGAACCTCACTGGAGGCCACAACCGGCTAAGCTGCCCTTGTTCGGCGGATAAAGCCTTGAGACCTTACCTTACCTATCGTGCACCTGAATAATAAACACCATAGTCACTATCCTAGTAACTTGCTGGAACACGGATAAGGCAGTAGGGTGGTGTGTGTATTCCCATTATATGTACTGCCTTTAGGATCAAAACCAACAAATCTGGTCACCATGACCTCAGCTCCTACACACCTTCTAACAAAAAGGTGTTACCACACCCCGAGTTGAGGGGCAACTAAGGCCCAGAATGAGTATGCTCTTAAAATGTTCCTGGGATATGTGTGCCACGGCTCGAAATTTAAAGCTTACCACTGGTAGTGGCACTGGCATCATGATGTAGCCCTATTTCCAGGGTATTTTAGAAATGCTACCTTGGAACACTGCTAACCATGGCGCACCAGCCTGGTCAGCCATACTATGCAAGTAAAGTGACCTGTTCTTTTGAACCTCAGATCTCCTCAACAGATCACACAATACACCACATTATATCACATTATATGCTTTTTGGTGCAAAGGTGCTCTTCTGATAAACTATCATCATTGCAAAAATTATGGAGTGAGATGGCGTGGTGGTAGTGAGGTGTGCATACTCAGCCATTTTATTGGTGTCAAATCTTGCAAATTTTGAACATCTTTCAATACGATTTTCAGCATCCCAGGATTGTCTCATATCGTAAACAATCGTGCTGTTGTTGTTTTAAGATTGAAAAGGCTATTGTTCATTGGTCTGGCTCAGTCAGATGCGTTATGTTAGCTGTTTCTAATAGTGATAATACTGATAATGATAATAATTATTATCATTATTATTATGATAATGATAACACAGGCAGTGCAAGCACCCAGCCCTCTAAGGTCCATTTCAGCCTAAGTTCAACAATTGGCTAAAAAGAAAGAGAAGAAGAGGAACAACAAGAAGAAGAAGTAGAAGAAGAAGAAGAAGAAGAAGAAGAAGAAGAAGAAGAAGAAGAAGAAGAAGAAGAAGAATAAGAAAGAATTCTTCGAAAGAAAGCTATGCAAGCAGCAAAAAAGCTCATCACATCAATTAAGGAAAAAGGGGCCACTAGCGAAGAAGAGCCACTTTCAAAGGGTGTTGAAGTTACCAAAATAGAAAAGGGCGGTCAGTGAGGATCAGGAGGGTTGCGGGTAGACAAGCTGGCTGACCTCTCCTGATTAGTTCGACAGTGAGGAGAATGCTCAAGATAACGTCTTATCTGCACCAGGCTTATGACTACCGTTTGACTCCTAGAAATCTTGCGAATAATGAATTAATTCCGTCACCGCTCGCAACTTATAAGTAGCAAAATAAATTACTATTTTCTGGAGCTCGCAAAGTGTACCAGTTTAGTTCCTGCCCATCCCGGGCTCCCCAAGTTAACCGGCATGCCTCGTGGGAGCGGGATGCTCATTTCTTTGTAAATTGGACCAAGCAGAAGTGCACAAGAGGTAAGCAAGGCCCTGAATCAGGCAGGCTCTACCAGGGTGGTGCAAGCGCTGCTACCATACCATTGCTGCCAGACCTCTCCTGCACTACTTTAGCCAATGGGCAGTCTGTCTTAGGCTAGAGGGGCTTCATTCCCCAGGAAAGTGCTATGGGAGAGTGCCCCACTTTTGTACATGCATGGTGGTCGTACAAATATGCATGCGAGCTTGCAAGAGCGCACATGTGCTGTACAGAGA
>LFCJ01000290.1_pt1 | contig 30195 bp, 27 predicted proteins | sample 643141 | NCBI WGS metagenome assembly LFCJ01 (sample SAMN03766243, study PRJNA286221) | soda lake metagenome | biome: soda lake; feature: Kulunda steppe; material: water; isolation source: sample B1-Br-g2 brine of Lake Bitter-1 | place: Russia: Kulunda steppe | collected 2010-07
ATCGAGCGGGGTGACGTGATCACCTTCGTCCGGGGGACCGAGGAGACGCCGGTGACCCATCGGGTCGTCGGTGTCGACGAAACGGATGCTGGCGTCTCGTTCGAGACGAAAGGCGACGCGAATAGCGACGTGGATGCGAGTCCAGTCCCGGCAGCGAACGTTCTCGGCGTCGTGATTCTGACGATCCCCTTCCTCGGCTACGTGGTTCAGGCCGTGAGCGCGCCGATCGGGTTCGTCCTGCTCGTCGTCATCCCCCTTGGCCTGCTCGTGGTGACCGAACTGTGGTCGATACTGAAAGCCATGCAATCCAACGAGACCGAGGCGACCGACGACAGCGAGACAGCCAACGAGACGGAACCACCTGTGGCGACGGAGGGGACGGCCGGAGAGATCACCGTTTCCATCACCGAGTTACGACTGTCGGCAGGCGTACTGGCTCTCGGAACCCCGTATACGATCTACGTCGCCCTCACGCTCCAGACTGCGCTGTCGATCTCTGTCGCGTTCGCTACGACGCTTTCGGTGCTCGCGATCAGCGGAATGTTGCTGTCGACGCGAGCTAGCGGGCCAACCGCTGATCGATCGCCGGTGGAACCGACTGCCGCGCCCACAGCAGTGGCCGACGATGTGGTCCCGACGACCGACGGGGGGTCGGATCCGACAGCAGTCGAGACGGCCGCCGAGGAAGACGGTGGCGTCGAACCCGCGTTCGAGTGGCCGGACGCGACGGCAACCGAAACGACCGAGACGGAATTGACAGCGAACGACCCAGCGGATCCGACGGCGGATGGCACGGAGGTGCGTGACTGAATGCGCTTGTTTCGTGGTGTGAGTCTCGTCCTCTGTATCCTCGTCGTAACGGTCGGATTCGCCGGCGGAGCGGTCACGGTTGCGTTGTTTACCGACACCGAATCCGTTTCGGGGACGTTCGCCACCAGCGACTCGTTCGAGCCGATCGACGACATCGCTCTAGATCCGGACGGCTCCGAACCGGATCAGGATCGCGACCACGAAACCGACCACCACCGGGTCGGGGACCCCGGTGAGACACCGTCGGAATCGATCGACACCGGTGACTTCAATACAGCGTCCGGGAACTCAACGGGAGCAGGTCCCGGAACGACCGGAGCGGATCCCGAGACGACCGACGGTGAGCCGTCGAGAGACAACGGGGGATCGTCTTCGTCGCCATCATCTGATCGATCGTCGACCGAAGACGACGAACCCACGTCGCCGGAGGATCCCGCAGCGACAGTGACGGAGGACGACGATCTGGAAGCGTCTGCGAACAATGACGAAGCTGTAGAAGGTACCGCACCGGCGGAAGACGCTGAAGAGGTCGCGACAGACGGCGACGATTCGGAAGGTACCAGCTTGACGGAAGACCCTGCAGAGATCGCGAGTGAAGACGAAACAGCAGAAAATACTGTATCGCCGGATGACCTTGCAGAGGCCGAAGCAAACGGTGACGATCTCGAAGAGGCCACCTCGCCAGAGGAACCCCAGGAGGCGACGACAGATACCGAAGCTGTAGAAGAGACCGCGATGGACGACGGGACGGTGACGGGCGATGATTCCGACTCTGCAGACGGTGACAATGATTCCGACTCTGACTCAGCTCGATCGCAATCGTCCAGCTGATTCGTCTTCCATCACCTTGCCTCGCACGTGGTTGCAAGGTCAAAACGCGAAAGGTGCGACGTAGACGTCGGGCGAGATGAATCAACTGCTCCTCTCGCTTACGGGACTGCGTCCACCCGAGACGAGGTGTGACCGAGTGCTCCGTTGGAGGTCGACAGGTAGTTTCCTCGTGATCGTTCGTCACGATCGGCACGATACACAGAGTGGATCTCTGATGAAATTTTCAGCTTACGGTACTGTTTGCCGGAGCAGTGACGCTGCTCCGAGCGATCGCTCACGCCGTCCACGATAACTTCTCAGAAAGTCCGGGTGCGAGAATCGAACCCGATTGCGAGACTCACTACCGTTCGTCTCGCGTGGTCCGATCTCGCCTTCCGGCTTTTCCGCTCCTTGTGTTACTCGTCGTGAAAAAGTCCGGGTGCGAGAATCGAACCCGCGTCTCAGCCTCCACAAGGCTGAAGGATAACCACTACCCCAACCCGGACACGCTGTATCTCACTCTACAGGCGGATGGCCTGAAATACGTTACGACTCGGGGATCGGAGTGTGCGACCCTGTCACGCAGGATTCTGGCTACCCGATCGAGACGTTTTTCGGCTGCCAGCCCGAACAGCCGCCAACGCGTGGCTATCACCGACAAAATCTACGTCAAGAACCACCGCCAACTCAGCTCCCAGCTCGAGACGAATATCCCGAAGGGAGCGTTCAAAGGGGCGACGCTGGATATGCTCTTTCGGGGCGACGGCCTCGAAAAACTCGACGACACGACTCGCGATCGGGTCCTCGACTTCGCGGAGGACTTCCTCGACTGCGACTGTGACAGCAACCCTTACTGTGGCTGCCCGGAACGGAAGTTCATCCAGTATCTCGTTGAGTTGCGCGCACAGGGCCTCGGCCCGGACGCGATCGTCGACGTGATGACCGACGATTACATGGTTTACGCCTACTCTGGCGACATCCTCTCCTTTCTCGACGACGGGATCCGAACGCTCGAAGCGGCTGAATCACTCGCCCGTGTCGAGGGGGAACGGGAGAAAGCCGACGAGATTCGCCAGGCAAAGCAGGATCTCGCACGGTAGCCGCGGCTTCCGTTTCTAACTGTTGTTTCTCCGGATTAGCGACTGTTCGCTTCCGAGTCGTATTGGACTGGCAGTGTCGTTATCGGAGCTGTGTCGGACCGTCGCTATCGTCTAGATCGTCGAGAAGGAGGACTTCGTCCTCTTCGTCCTCTAGTCGATCCTGCAGTTCGGTGACGTAACCCTTGTACTCGTCGAGTTGTTCTCGGAGATGGTCGGCCTCGAGTTCTAGGCGCTCGTGTTCCCGAATAAAACTCTTCGAAACCTCGACCGTCGGCGGGAACGTAAGGTCGTCGTCGCCCTCGGCCCCCGAACCGAGGTCGGACTCCGGAACGACCGCAACCTGTCCGTCGTGTTCGACGAGGAGATCGACGTAGTCCCGGAACACCGCGGACAACGAGATGTCGCGTTCTTCGGCGATCGCCTGGAGCGCCTCGAACGCGTCCTCGTTTACACGAAACGAGATCGTCTTGTTCTTGTTGCCCATTGATACGTCTAGTCGTCAGCCATCGTACTTAACAATTTACCGGATGGTCACACGCGGCCGGCCGTCGGTGTGACGTGGCGGCCGCTCAGTCCTACCGGTGTGGGGCTCTCGGTCGCGATCGTACTCACGTCACAAAAACTGCAAACCGCGGGGCTGTGGTCTCTACCGCTCAGGCAGTCGCGTCCGCCTCGATCTCTTCGAGACTTTCGAGTGCCTGGATTACGGCGCGACGGTAGTTCTCGACCGGTGAGTCGTACTGCTCGCGAGCCATCTGTGCGTACTCGTTCGTTGGTGCGGTCGACCCGCTTTCGGGAGCCTCCTGGTCGGTTTCCCACTCGGTGAACGCCTCGATCCGATCGAGCGTGCGCTCGGCGGTTTCGACGACCCAGCGATCGCGGGTGTCGTCGTCGACGACGGAGATCGTCTCGGGCCGCACAGAGACGTTGACGGTGCCGTCGTCGGTTTCGTAGGTGCGGGGTTTGCCGACGATCGAGACGTAGGCTGGCGGTTCGGTGTCCCGGAGCACCGAGGCCGCTTCGGGCTGGTACTGGCCGGCGTAGACGAAGAACGTCCCCGTCGGATCGACGACACGGCCACGCCAGTACTCGCTGTCGTCGCCGACGTCTTCGGTCTCGGTGAGGGTCCCAACGAGGAACACACGGTTCGCGCGATCGCCCGTTGGAAGGAGGGCGTAGTTGGGTGCGCGTTCGTCGTCGCTCTCTTTGAACGCGTACGTCGAGTCGTTGAATTCGGAGGCGAAGACGCGGCGGGCGACTTCGCGGGTGAGTTCTGCCTGGCTCATATTACATCGACCTCGCTTTGATCAGCAGTTCTTCGGGATCCGCTGGCCCGTCGAGCTCTTCGACATCGTCGGCCAGCACGTAGCGGCCGAACGTCGGCCCTTCGATGCGGTAGTACGTGCCGACGATCTTGTCGCGGATCTCGTCGGCGACGACGGTCGTGTCGAGTGCGTCCATCGCCATATCTTTGGCCTCCTCGAGACTGATACCGGTCAACTCCTCGGTCGCATCCTTGTCGAAGATGACTTCGTGGGCGTCGATACCGTCGTCGACGACGGCTTTGATCCGGAGATCGAACTCGCCTTCGACCTCGCCGTGTTCGTTACAGCGCCCGTTCTGGAGAACTCGCGTGCAGTCTTCGTTCGGACAGCGCTTGATCAGGCCACTGCCGCTTTGCATGTCCACGAGAGCGCCCTCGATCTCGCTGGTGTCGTCGCCGACTTCGAGCTCCTCGTCGAGTTCCTCGATGAGGGTCGTCGAGTTGAGTTTGACCGAATACCGGCCCTGGTACTCGTCGGTGACGACGTTGTTGAGTTCGTAGACGCCACCTTCTTCGAGTGCGGGAAGATCGGATTTCGCCCACTTGGTGAACTTGATCGTTCCCGTCGGATCGCCCAACAGTCCGACCTGGGCGACCGAGTCGCTGCGGGGATCCCAGAGTTCGATTACTTTCGCCGTGAGGTCGACCCACTGTTCTGGCTCGTCGACGTCCTCGATCTGAACCGCTTCGCTCGAGCCACTCGAAAGATCCTCACGATCGAGACCTGACTCGTCGAGGTAGTGGTTGGTAACGCTCCGGCGGGCCTCGTCGATCGGGACCTTGTACTCGTCGACGAGTGTGCGAAGGCGATCTTCGACGTCGTCGACGCTGACGTCTATGTGGTCCGAAAACTGGTCGTGTATGTCGTCCGCGTGCTGTCGTACGTCGCTCATGGTGTCACGCCTCCTCTTTGGTTTCACTGGGAGGCATACGCTCGTTCGCTCCCGATCGTATTTAAACTGCCGCCACCGGAGTGAAAGTGAAGCTGTATCGACCGGTCGAAGCACACAGTTCGATCGTCGGGATACGTCCGTTTCGCACCGTACAAACCCGTTTTCGGCCCGGTCAGTTGCCGACTTGCCCGAGGTAGCGTCTTCAGCCGAGAACGGGTCGTCCAGTCGGGTCCCGGGTGCTGTTGTCTCTCTCCCGTATTCGACTCTGGGGGCACGTACGTTATGCTGCCAGTTGTATTTCGGCTGGTCTGATCGGACGATCGTGTTTCAGTTGGTCTGACCGAATAGTAAAGCGCTCGCGAGTGCGATTCGACCGACCCAATATACGCATCAGAGCGGCTCGATCGCTCGAGGACGGTTGCATGTTCCGGCGGGGTCGTTTTGCGCGGGTCCGTTGTAGCCTTCGGGTGTGAGTCCAGATGGCAACTGAGTACTCGGATTTTCTCGGCGAGGTCCAGCACCGCATCGAAGCCGGACGACAAGCAGAGGCCGCACGAACGACGCGTGCCGTCCTCGAGACGCTCGGCGAACGTGTCGACGAGGGTGGCGCGACGGACGTTGCGAGTCCGTTGCCAATGGAGATCGATCGCTACCTGCTCCAAGTTGACCACGGCCACCAGTTCGGGTTCGACGCGTTCATCGATCGAGTACTCGATCGGCTCAACTACGACGACCTCGATCTCGACGCACCGTATGGGAAACCGAGCAGCATCGATCGAGCGGAGGCGGTGTTCCGCACCCAGGCAGTCGTTGCGCTACTCAGCGAGGTCGTTCCCGGTGGCGAGATCGCACACGTCGAAGACCAGTTTCCGGACGAGTTCGAGGACCTGTTCGAACTGGTCCACGCGGAACCGAAACCCTGGGACCACCACCAGCAGTGACGCCGGCGCGGAACGCCCGGGTCACGTCGCGGCTCCCTCAGTGCCGATCGGTCGGCGGCTCGTTCTGTCGTGGCCACTCGCCTGACGACGGACACAGCAACAGTTCGTCGATGCAGAGATGTGTGTTTCCACAGCGCTGACGCAGAGACGCGTGTTTCCGCCGAGAAGAGACGTGTGCTTCTCCAGGGCCGGCCGAGACGTGTGTTTCGGATCGTCGACACAGGGACATCTGTTCTCGACCGATCGATCGCGGCTGGAGTTTCTGCGGTCATATCCATCGGTGGTACGCATCCAGTTCTGGACTTCGAAGGAAAAAGTTATTCAATAGGCGCAACTGACGTGTGACTACTCACAGGTGACGGCACATGGTTAAAATGGAAACTGCAGAGCTGGAAACCGACCTGAGTCTGTTCAAATACGACAACCTCGAGCAGCTACCACCCCGGTATCGGGAGTTAGCGGAGGACGAACGGACCGATCGTATCGAGGCGGCGCTCGCGGAACTCGGCGACGACGTCGTAATCCTCGGGCACAACTACCAGCGACGGGAGATCGTCGAACATTCCGACTTTATCGGTGATTCCTACCAGCTCTCGAAGGAGGCCGCGAACGCGGACGCGAAGTACGTGATTTTCGGCGGCGTCACGTTCATGGCAGAGAGCGCGGACATCATCACCGACGACGACCAGACCGTCATTTTGCCGAGTATGGAAGCGTCGTGTCCGATGGCCGGGATGGCCGAGGCCCTGCAGGTCGACAGCGCCTGGGCCGAAATCACGGCGGCCGCTCCCGACGCGAACATCATTCCGATCACCTACATGAACTCCTACGCCGACCTGAAGGCGTTCTGTGCGAGCCAGGGCGGGCTCGTCTGTACCTCCTCGAACGCTCACAAGGCCTTCGAGTACGCCTTCGATCGGGGCGACAAGGTCCTCTTCTTGCCCGACAAACACCTCGGCGAGAACACGGCCTACCGGCTGGGCATGGAAGACGCGATCGCCGAGTGGGACCCGTGGGACCCCGAGGGGAAAGACGCCGAGGAGGTCGCCGAGAGCGACATCATCCTCTGGGACGGTTACTGCCAGGTCCACGAACGGTTCCGTGTCGAACACATCGAGCAGGTTCGTGCCGAGAACGAGGATGCGAACGTCATCGTCCACCCCGAGTGTCGCCGCGAGGTTGTCGAAGCCGCAGATAAGGCGGGATCGACGGCGGCGATTTGTGAGACGATCGAGAACGCCGATCCTGGGGACACCTGGGCGATCGGTACCGAGATCCACCTCACCAACCACCTCCAGCGCTGGCATCCCGAGGTGAACGTCCTCCCGCTGTGTGGGGACGCCTGTATGGACTGTAACGCGATGCGCCAGATCGACCCGAACTATCTGACGTGGGTCCTGGAGGAACTCGTCGACGGACGTGAACGCAACGTCATCGAGGTCGCTCCTGAGGAGAAAGAGCTCGCGGGGCTCGCCCTCGATCGGATGCTGGAGATCTAAGCCATGACCGACACACAAGACACAGCAACGGACGGAACTGCGGACGCAGATCCATCCGATGCAGACACTGCAGACGTCCTCGTCGTCGGCAGCGGGATCGCCGGCTGCGCAGCGACACTCGCAGCTGCCCGGGCGGGAGCCGACGTGCTGCTGTTGACCAAGGCCGAGCGACCGGACGGTGCGAGCACTGACTGGGCGCAGGGCGGCATTTCCACGACGGGCAGCGATCCCGAGAGTCTCAAGCAGGACATTCTCGACGCTAGCGACGGGACGGCTGACCCCGATGCGATCGACGTCCTCGTCGACCACGCCGACGAGGCGGTCGAAGACGTCCTCCTCGATACCCTGAACATCGAGTTCGATACGACGGCTGACGGCGACTTCGACTACACGCGCGAGGCAGCCCACTCCGACTACCGCATCCTCCACGTCGACGCCGCGACGGGGACACATATCCTGCGCCCGTTTCTGAACCACATCGACAGCCACCATCGAATCGAGGTGCGACAGGACACTGCTGCACTCGAACTGATCACCCATGAGGGCCGGGTTCACGGCGTCGTCAGCGATCGGGGACCACAGGGCGAGACCGCCACCGAAGGACATCCAATCTTCGCTGGCACGACGATCCTCGCAACTGGCGGCATCGGCGCGCTCTACACCCGATCGACCAATCCCGATGACGCGACCGGTGATGGGATCGCGATGGCCGCGCTCGCGGGCGCGGACGTCGAGGATCTCGAATATATCCAGTTCCATCCAACCGCCTACGACGGCGACGACCCGTTCCTCCTCTCTGAAGCCCTTCGCGGCGAGGGTGCAGTCCTCCGCAACGCCGATGGCGATCGGTTCATGGACGACTACCACCCACAGGCGGAACTCGCCCCGCGGGACGTCGTCGCCCGGGCCGTCGACGCCGAACGCGAGGCGACCGGTGAGGTCGTCCTCGACGTCAGCCCGCTCGACTTCGAGGGTGAGTACCCCGCGATCGCCGCAAAATGTCGCGATCGCGGAATCGAGGGCAACGAGATTCCCGTTGCCCCCTGCGAACATTTCCTCTGTGGCGGGGTCGACGTCGACGATCGCGGCCGAACGAGTCTCGATCGGCTCTACGCCGTCGGCGAGTGTGCTCGGACTGGCGTCCACGGTGCGAACCGGCTGGCGAGTACGAGCCTCCTCGAAGGACTCGTTTGGGGACTGCGTGCGGGCGAAGATGCAGTTGACACCACTGTCGAACCGGAGCCTGTCGAGGCACCTCCCCTCCGAAACAGCGATCCGGCGTTGCCCGATCGCTTCGCCGCCGAGAAGTCGATCCGGCTGAAGCAGACGATGGACGAGTATCTCGGGCTCGAACGCGACCCCGAGGCGATCGCCCGTGCAAGCGGCGTTCTTCGCCGGCTCAAAGGCGAGGTCGATGCGTACATCCGCACGCGGACTGCGCGTGATCTGTACGAACTCCGGAACGCGAGCGTCGTCGCGCTGTTGATCGCCCGCGCTGCGAGTGAGAACACCGAGTCGATCGGCTGTCACCACCTCGTCGACGAGTTGACGGCCGAACAGCCAGCAGATGACTAACACGCCATGATCACCACCGAACAGATCGATCGTTGGCTCCGCGAGGACATCGGTCACCACGACGTGACGAATCAGGTTCCCGGCGAGACGATCGGGCGACTCGTCGCGAAAGAGCCCGGTGTCGCTGCTGGGATCGACGCTGCACGCGCCGTGTTCGACTATCTCAACGTCGACGTCCGGGAGCCGATCGGCGACGGCACGGCGATCGAACCGGGCGACGAACTCCTCTCTGTCGAGGGTGCTGCACGCGAGGTCCTCCGTGGCGAACGGGTCGCGGTCAACCTCGCTGGCCACGCCTCGGGGATCGCGACACGGACCCGCCGAGTAGTCGAGGAAGCACGGACCGAATCCGCCGACGTTCGGATCGCCGCGACCCGCAAGACGACGCCTGGCCTCCGGGGACTCGAGAAACGCGCCGTCGTCGCGGGCGGTGGCGACAGCCACCGGCTCGATCTCTCGCATATGGTGATGGTCAAGGACAACCATATCGCAGAGATGGGACTCGAAGGCGCGATTTCTCACTTCCAGGAGCGAACGTCGTTCGCGACGAAGATCGACGTCGAAGTCGAGACCGTCGGCGACGCACCGCGGGCTGGGGCTGCCGGGGCAGATATCATTCTACTGGATAACATGACCCCTGCCGAGACGCGCGAGGCCGTCGATCGGCTTCACGAGGCGGGTCACGACGACGTGCTCGCGGAAGCGAGTGGCGGGATCACGATCGAGACCGTCGCCGACTACGCCGCGACCGGGGTGGATATTATTTCGATGGGGTCGCTCACCCACTCCGCGCCGAGTCTGGATCTCTCGTTTCGAACTGGAGTATAACGAGGCTCCGTCGAGCGCGATCGGCGAGCTGAACTCGTCGGATTCGCTCGTTCCGTCTCGATCGCCATAGCGACCGACCACTTCTGGAGCCGATCGTGCCGACCACGACCGCGGATCCCGGCGCCCGGTGCCGGACCGAACGAGTTTTTCCGATCGATCGACCAGGTGCTGTCGTGACGGACCCGATCCGTAGCTGTGACGACCATGGCCCCTTCGACGGTGAGAGGGGGCGCTGTCCAGCCTGTGGCGACCGCGGCAGTCAGCTGGTGTCCGGCTCGCGACGGCGTCGCCTTTCGAAATTCATGAGCGGCGCACTCAGACATTTTCCGGACGATGTCGGACTCTCGCTCGACGATCACGGCTGGACGAGCAACGACGCGCTCGTCGAGGTGGTCGAACAGCAGTACGACTGGGCGACAGCAGACCACGTCGCAGCAGTCATCGCGACGGATCCGAACGGTCGCTTCGAGCGAACCGCTTTCGGTTCGGCACCTGACGATACTGTTGATCGGGTCGATCGCGGCCAGGTTCGCGCTGCATATGGCCATTCGGTCGACGTCGATCTCGAACCGACGGACGCGCCGGTTCCCGACGAACTGTACCACGGCACCGCTCCCGAGAACCTCGACGCTATCCGGAGAGAGGGACTCCGCCCGATGTCTCGCCAGCAGGTCCATCTCTCGAGGAGCCACGACGAAGCGCTCCGCGTCGGGCGTCGCCACGCAGCCGAACCGATCGTCCTCGTTGTCGACGCCGCCGGGATGCTCGCTGACGGCCACCGGATCACGAAACGCGGTGTAGACACGTACACGACCGATTGGGTCCCGCCAGCGTACCTCTCGTCGGATTCCGAGTCGGCGTGACTCACCGCTTCCACGCGACCCGGACACTGAGTGTGCGATCGCACGGGCGAGTACATTAACACACGAGCACACCACGAGTACACACGACAAATAGCGCTGTTCCGATCGGCGTTCGACGGACCGATTATTCGTTCGCCGAGTTCCGCACGATCGCAAACCAGAATTCCTCGATCTCCTGTACGAACTGGATGAACTCTTCGGTCCCGACCGGTTTGCGAATATACTTCTCGGCGTCGAGCCCGTGCGATTTCACGATCTCTTCGCCAGTCTCCGAACTCGTGAGGACGACCACCGGGATGTCGCTCAACGCAGGCTCGTTGTTCAGTTCAGAGAGAACCTCCATCCCACTCTTCCCGGGCAGCTGTGGCTCGAGTAGAATCACATCTGGCCGTGTCGCATCAGCGTACTCACCACGCTGGGTGACGAACTCGAGTGCGGTCTCACCGTCCGGAACCGAATGGATGGTGTTCATGAACTTCGCGTCTCGGAAATTTTCCTCGAAGAGACGGGTATCTCCGGGGTTCGGCTCGACCAGCAAGATGTCGATCGGCTCTGCATGAGGCCCACTCCCGCCATCGTCTGCTGCCATCATACGATATAAGCTGAGCTTCGAGAATATAAAACGACGATTTCAGTACCAGCACACAGTCAGACACCGCTGTCTGTCACCGCTCGACGAGTATCCATCAGTCTCACACTACGTTTACGATCGTTCGTGTCGGTCTGTGAGGCAAGGATTTCACACTCGTCGCTCCCGAACTACTCGTGAGGAGTGCGAGGGCTGGGATTCGAACCATAGGGAGAGCAAAGCTCTCCCAAACTCTCGATCGTTCGCTACGCTCACTCTCGAGACCACGGTCGGACGGTCTCGCTTACTGCGTTCGCGCTGCGTCTTGCGTAATTCAAATCCCGCGTCTCGCATACACACCTCTCACTGGCGTTCGAGTCGGTATGCGAGGGCTGGGATTCGAACCCAGGGACCTCTACAGGAGCGGGTCTTAAGCCCACCGCCGTTGGCCTGGCTTGGCTACCCTCGCAAGGAGACGATCGATGATTGTTCGTGGGTGGGGATGTGCGTTTCGATATCTCGGCCGTTCGAGCGTATACTGTCACACAGACGTTACTGAAGAGAATTCGCCGTCCACGTCCGGCAACCGCTCACAATCGTTCGATCCGACAGTCTCACCAGTCGACGCTCAGCGTCCCGTCGCCGTGTGGGTCTGGCGCGATCTCCTCGTCGGTTCGCCGATCGACGATGTGGATACAGCCGTCGCCTTTCTTCGCCGGGCAGACCTCGGCAGCGCGGACGTTGTGGTCGAGATCCGCTTCGGCGATGAAGTAGGTGTCCGGCTGGGCCATCCCGGACGCGATCGACATCTCCCAGGTGTCGCTGACCTCCGCACACTTGCCCGCCCCAAAGCACTTGTTGGCCTCGAAGATGATCTTGTAGGGCTTTTCATCGATCGGCGGTGCGTCGGCTTCACCGATGTCGCTCGCCCGCTGGATGCCGTCGTCGTCGCTCATTATGTACTCGTTCGTGTGCGACACCTTTCCGGTTACGGTTGGTCGTCGTCGCGTCATACGGTCTGGTATGATTCTTTCTCAGTGACCGCTCGAACGGGGGTAGCGACCATCGGAAAAACGTTGTAACGATCCGTATCAGTGGCTGACGTCTACAGTTGCGCTTGGCTCCGGGAGATCGAACCCGACGCCGGTCAACTCGACCGATCGGTCCCAGAGCCGGCGGGCCGTATCCTCGTCGTAAGAACGATTGGAGGACGTCTGGCGCTCTGGTGGGCCGCGCATGTTCAGCAGGCCGCCGGGGCCGTAGTACGCACCGCCCTCGACGTCAGGTGCTGTCGCAGCGTACAGCGTCGGGAGGGCACCCCGGGCTGGCGACTGGGCCAGTACGGTGTTGGCGAGTTTGCGCATAGCAAACTTGAACCAGCGTCCCCGGCCCTCGATCCCGCGAAACTGCAGCGCTGTGTCGGCGTAGCCGGGGTGGACGGCGATGCTTTTGATACGCTCGCCGGACGTCCGGAGTCGCCGTTCGAGTTCGTACGCAAAGAGCACGTTGGCGAGTTTCGACTGGGCGTAGGCATCCCACTTGTCGTAGGATCGTTCGCCGTGGAGGTCGTCGAAGTCGATTTCGCCACGTTCGTGGAGTCCACTCGAGACGGTGACGACCCGCGACTCGTCCATCTCGGTGCTATCGTCGTCGCCCGAGCGCAGATTGTCGAGCAACAGGCCGGTCAGTGCGAGATGACCGAGGTGGTTGACCCCAAGCTGGGTCTCGAAGCCGTCCTCGGTCTCCCGGCGCGGAATCGCCATCGTTCCGGCGTTGTTGATCAGGATGTCGATCGGCTCGTCCCCGAGTCGATCCGTGAACGCATGGACCGAGTCAAGGCTCGCCAGGTCACAGTGTTCAACGCAAAGGGTTGCGTCTGGTACGTCCGCCAGAACGTTTCCCGCTGCCGATTCGCCTCGATCGACGCGTCGGCAGGCCATGATCACGGTTGCCCCGTTCCGGGCGAGTTCCCGGGTGGTCTCGAGTCCGATGCCGCTGTTCGCACCTGTGACGACGATCGTCTCTCCCTGTCGATCCGGCATGTCGGCGGCTGTCCAGTTCATACTCGTGCTACACTGTGGAACGTACAAAACACGTCTGCCAACGTCTCCTGCTCGCCCAGGCTCGAACCGGCTGGTGGCGGTTGCAAGTGCGTGGTGGTTTTCGCTGGCGACGTCCGGAACCTCAGTGGCGGCAGCCGGGGCCTGGCAGCTCTCACTCGGTGACGGAGACGCTTTCGAGCACGATCGCCTCCTGTGGCCGATCGGTGGCATCCGTCTCGACGCTCCCGATCGTTTCGACGACGTCCATGCCGTCGGTGACGTTGCCGAAGACGGAGTGGCGACCGTCGAGGTGGGGCTGGGCGTCGAGGGTGATGAAAAACTGCGAGCCGTTCGTGTCGGGGCCGGAGTTAGCCATACTCAGGATGCCGGCGCCGTCGTGTCGCAGTTCGTCGTGGAACTCGTCGTCGACGGTGTAGCCAGGGCCACCGCGTCCCGTGCCGGTCGGATCACCGGTCTGAATCATAAACTCCTCGATAACCCGGTGGAAGAGGACGTCGCTGTACAGCGGTTCACCCGCAACGTCTTCGCCCGTCTCGGGATCGGTCCACGATCGCTCGCCGGTCGCGAGGCCGACGAAGTTGTCGACGGTTTGTGGCGCACGCTCGTCGTACAGTTCGATCTCGATATCACCCTCACTGGTGTGTAGCGTCGCGGTACGGGTGTCTTCGGATCGATCGTCGGTGTCGTCGGCGTCGTCGTCGATCGTGTCCGAGTCGTCAACAGCGGTATCAGATCCGTCCAGACAGCCCGCAGTGACGCCGATGAGCCCCGCCGCACCCGCGGTTAACACTGCTCGTCGGTGCTGAGATATCATTCGTGTCTCCCCCGGACGAACCGCACTGATTTGAACTCGTCTTATCCGGAGAGACGGCGGAAAAATGATTGTCGAAACGCGAACACGAACGCGATCGGCGGCTTACTCGTAGTCGACGGAGACCGACTCGAGGACGACGTCCTCTCGTGGCTCGTCGTTCCGACCGGTCGGGACGCTGCCGATTTCTTCGACGACGTCCATGCCGTCGGTGACTTTACCGAAGACGGAGTGGCGACCGTCGAGGTGAGGCTGGGCGTCGAGGGTGATGAAAAACTGCGAGCCGTTCGTGTCGGGGCCGGAGTTAGCCATACTCAGGACGCCAGCGTCGTCGTGTCGCAGTTCGTCGTGGAACTCGTCGTCGAACTGGTAGCCGGGGCCGCCGCGGCCGGTTTCGGTCGGGTCGCCGCCCTGAATCATGAAGCCGTCGATGATGCGGTGGAACGCGACGTCGTCGTACAGCGGCTCGCCGTCGACAGTTTCGCCCGTTTCGGGATCTTCCCAGCTTTTGCCGCCCGTCGCAAGGCCGACGAAGTTGTCGACGGTTCGTGGCGCGCGCTCGTCGTATAGCTCGACCTCGATGTCACCCTCGCTCGTGTGCAGGGTTGCAGTTACGTTGCTCATACGTCGGCAACGGTGGGCCGCCTCAAAACGGTAGTGGTCTTGTCCGGGGATCTGCGTCGATACGTGCCCGGGAGTCTGCGTCGGTACGTGTCTGGGGGGTGCATCGATACGTGTCTGGGGGGTGCATCGATACGTGTCTGAGGGTTGCGTCGATACGTGTCTGTGGGGCTGCATCGATACGTGTCCGGGAGGCTGCGTTGGTACACCCCGATCGCAATCGAGCCATCGCAAACGCAGTCGTCGCCGATCCGCGCCGCTGTCGGGCGCAACTACATACCGCCGGAGATGTTACGGCTGGGTATGAGTGGCGACAGCCACACCGCCGAGTCGGTGACACTCGCGAGACTCCCCTCTGGCGTCGAACTCACGACCACGGTCCACACCTATCGCGGTGCCGGGGACGGCCCGACGCTTTACGTCCAGGCTGCCCAACACGGCCGCGAGATCAACGGCACCGAAACCCTCCGCCGGTTCCACGAACGACTCTCGCTACGATCGCTCTCCGGAACGATCATCGCCGTGCCCGTCGCGAACCCGCTGACCTTCGATCGGGTGTCCTATACGACGCCGGAGGAACTCGATAGTGTCAATCCCAACATGAACCGGGTCTGGCCGGGCGAGGCCGACGGGAGCCTGCATCAACGAATGGCGGCCCGCCTCTGGGAGTACGTCGATCGAGCCGACGCGATCGTCGATCTTCATACCGGGAGTCCGGACATGCTTCCCCACGTCGTTTTCCGTGAGGGTGACGAGCGCTCGCGCGAGTTGGCGGCCGCGTTCGGGACCGACCTCCTGCTTTCAGAAGAGGCCCACGACGACGCCTCCGATGAGTGGCACCGCCGCGGGTTCGACGGCAAACTCCGTGTTGCCGCTGCCAACGAGGGGATTCCCTCAATCACGCCCGAACTCGCCTACAACAAGCAGATCGTCGAAGACGCCGTCGAGATCGGGGTGGCGGGACTGCTCGACGTCTGCCGATCGCTCGATATGCTCCCGGGCGACGTCTCCGAGCGGGACCAGACGATCGCCCGGAACCATCTCGGCCAGGTATCTGCCGCAGACTCAGGGCTCTTTCGCCCACGCCCGTCGCTCGAGGTTGGCCAGTTCGTCCCCGAGGGGACGGAGCTTGGGACGCTCTACGAACCGACGACGTACGAGCCCCTCCAGGCGGCGACGACCGATCGGGACGGGATCCTGTACGCGCTCACAAAAGAGGCGACGGTTACCGGGGGCGATCAGCTCGCGAGCATTGCGATGGTCCGCGAAGAGTAATCATCCTGAGAGGTCGCGAAGAGCGACAGCGTGCCGATCGATCGCAAGGGGACGATCCGTGTGGCGATCGGCCAGAGCGAGTCCTATTAGCAATCGCCCAGAACGAGACGTATCAGCGATCGGTTTCGCCGGACGTGGGGCCGGCTGCCACGCTGAGCCCTCTCGCGATCGCGGCGGTTACCGCGTTCGCGAGAAGACCACGACGTCGCTGTCGGCGAGTGTCACCGGTGCATCGGCGTGTGCCGCCGTGGAATCGATCGTCGAGAGTGCGACCTGCCAGCCGCCACGCGTCGTCTCGACGAGGTCGGCCGGAACGACGGTCACGGGCTGGCCCTCCATGTTCGCCACGAAGAGTACGTCTTCGCTCCCGTCGGGGGCCCGACGCAGTCCGTAGTAGCAGACCGTTCCGTCGGTGGGATGGTGGTAGTCGAAGACCTCGTCTTCCCGGAGATCGGACCGGAGCCAGGGTCGATCGTGGCGAAACGCCCGGAGACGGCGATCGAAGGCGGTTCGTTCCGGGTCGAGGTCGTCCGTCCAGTTAGCGAGATTGCAGTACGCTGCGAGGTCGCGCATCCAGGCGAGGGCGAACGCTTCGAGGTCGTCAGCAGTCGGCTCGCCGTCGCCGAGGGGTGGCGAGAGCGTCGACAGAATCGTCGCCATCGCATCGAGATCGTAGTCGGTGACGTCGACGGCCGAGGCGAGTGCGTGGACGAACTCGTGGAGGTCGTCACGCTCCTCGAAGCCGAGCTCGTGGAGTCGCGTGAAGTGGTCGGGGTCGTTGTAGCGCTCCTCTGGGACGTGCCAGTCGACAAAGTACGCCGCTTCGCCGACCACCTTGACGTTCCAGCTGTCGTCGGTGTCGCGGACGAAATCCCAGGGCGCACGCACGTTTGCGTTGACGAAGTCCATCGGGACGCCCGGCAGGAGACAATAAAAGAGAGCGTTCGAGGCGGGGTTGTTGTAGGCGCGGCCGATCGTCTCGTGCATCGTCTCGGCCAGATAGGGGTTTTCCTGGGTAGCGTTCCACTCCTCGCCGATCTCGACCTGGGCGCCACGGCGGAGCGTGTCGTGGTTTGCAACGCCGGAGATCCATTGGCTGCCCATGTCGGCGACCTCGCGGACTCGCCACCATTTCGTCGCCCAGAAGGTGAGGATCGCAGGCGTGTTGTGGGCGAACGTCACTGGACCCCACTGGAAGGAGTGTGGGTGTTGATCGATGAGTTCGCGGTAGGTCGAGGCGAGCTCCCAGTCCTCTTCGGGCCAGGGGCGGCCGTCCTCGAAGATCATCCAGGGGCGGTACTCGGTGCCGGCGACCTCCTGGGTGATCGCGTCCATCTCGGCCAGAAACTCGTCGTCGTGCCATTCGGATTCGGTCTCCGGATCCCAGTTCGTAAAGTCCTGTGCACCGTCGACCCTGATCCCGTCTGCTCCCCAGTCCATCTTCCGTCGCTGCAGTTCGAGCAGGATCGCCCGCACCGTCGGCTGGGTGTAGTCGAGTTCCTGGCCGTACATCCCCGGCCCCTGGAAGTAGTGGTCAGCGAGCAATTGGAGCGCTCCGTTGTCCGCGTGGCCGAGTGCGATGTCGAAGACGACGGACATCGGCTCAGGTAGGTCGTGTACTGTCGCGATAAAATCGACGAGCTCGTCGGGCCGTCCGGTCTCGAGTACTGCGGGGTTGATCGCTCCGAACCCAGAGATCACGATATCGTATCCCCAGTTGCACATGTCGGGGCTCCGAACGGTAACCTCGCGTTCGGCGGCTGTCGACGCCATCTCCGTGTCGGTTCTGTCGGGATCGTCTGCCACCTCGAAATGCTCAGGCTGGTACTCTCCCTCCGCGATCGGCGCGATCGGCAGGAGCTGGATGCCGTCGTAGCCTGCAAAGCACTGCTCTGTGGGAGTCAGACCTTCGCCTGCTCGCTGTTTGCGCCCGATCTCCTCGAAACGACGCGTCAGTCCCGCGAGCGAGCCGTCCTCGGTCGCCGTTCGGGGATGGATCTCGATCATGTTCGTTGCGGGCTCGACGCGTGGGAGTCCATCGTGGTCGCTCGTTTCGATTCGCTCTTCCTCGGTGCCAAGCGCCTGGAAGTAGTCCCGATCGTCGCGTGTCGTATCGAGGTGATCGACGTCGTATAGCTCGGCAGGTGCGTACGCGCCAAACGGCGTCGAGTACGCGAGTGGATCGGTGATCGTCTCCCAGCCCTCCTCGTCCCGGTACGTGAGGCGGTACAGCGAGCCGAGCCGATCCCGGCGACCGGCAACCAGTCCCGAAACGGCAACCCAGGTGTACTCCCCAACTCGTCGCGTCCGAACGCGATCGTACCGGACCGACACGGTCTGCTCGTCGGCTCCCGGATCGACGTCGGCCGGCGGGGTGAAGATCTCGAGGAAGACGTCGTCGGGCGAAATGTCGCGCTCGGCGAGCTCCGGCGTCCAGAAGCCGAACTCGGCGTGGTCGCCACGCCAGTGTGCGCCCAGTTTGGTGACGATCGATCGTGCTGCCTCAAACGGCTCGTCGTGGGCCGCGAGCGTGTCTCCACACCACGTACACAGCTCACTCGTCCGCTCGTCCAGGACGGTACAGCCGTCGTCTGCTGTCATCGGAGGACACCTGACACGTCAGCGGTGGCGAGTCGCCGATCGGCTGCCGGGGGTCGGGGTCGGTTGTCCGTGGTTGCACCGACGGCGACGAACTGTGGTGGATCTGGGTTCTCCATCAGTGGTTAACAACGGGTGTAGTACTACGACCTATTTATTGTTAATGATGATATTCTGGTCGCCCGGAACGGCCGCACGCTCGCCATCGACCGCTCGCCGGGCATGCGACTGGCTCCGGACGGAGAAACGAGTCGATCGTCTACGATCGCCGATAGTAGTCGCTTCCGGGATCGAACCGATCGTTGTACCTACTGACGCGCGAGTCGGACTGTCGCCGATCGAGACGTCTCCACACAGAAATGGTCGTCCCGTGGAACAATAGTCGTCCCGTGGAACAGCCGATCGACCTCACGGCCTGGCGAGTGCCGGTATGCGAGGATAGCAGTCGCGTTCAGTACGCTCGGAGTTCCTCGAGGACTGCGCTCGCACTGCCGTCGGCGAGCACCGCACGGGCCTGTTCGAGGCCGTCTTCCAGACTGTCGACGTCCTGGCGGGCGTACATCCGGAACGCACCGTTGAGCGCGATCGCGTCGGCGAACTGGTCGTCGCGCTCGCCGGCGAGCACTGTCTCGGTGATCGCTGCCGAGTCGGCGGTGACGTCGTCGACCGCGAGGTCCTCGCTTTCCATCTCCATCCCGTAGGTTGCAGTCTCGATCTCGTAGTCATCGAAGTGGGATTCGCCGTCGTCTCCGTCAGCATCCCACTCGGCGACCTTCGTGTACCCTGGCCGGATGTCGTCATAGCCTTCCATCCCCTGGAAAAAGATCGCCCGCGAGAAGGTGAGTTCCTCGCTGTTGCCGATCAGGTCGATCATCTTCTTTGCGAACGCGAGGTGGTAGAACGAGCCCAGATGGACGTCGGCGTTCGCCGGGTTGGCGACTGTTTCGATCGTGTTGACGAACGTCCGGACCCCCATCTGGTCGCGTCGATCGTACAGGTCGTCGACGACGGGGTTGAATTCGGGCTGGTAATAGAAGCCAAAGCCGGTCTCGTCGACCATCTCCGCGCTCTCTCCGGGCGTCAGCTCCGTCCGAACGCCGAGCTCGTCGAGGACGTGCTTGTACGCGGTGGCCTTCTGGGTCGGGACGCGATCGCCGGAGTGGACGACGACGGGTGTCCCGGCGGCGGCGGCGACGAGGCCGGCCCCGACACCGAGGACGGCCGAGGTGTGCTTGCCGTCGTAGTTAGCGCCACAGTCGATCGGGTCGCAGTCCGGTTCGGCGGTGACGACGGACTCTTCGCGCATCACGTCGGTGTATGCCGCCAGCTCCTCGGGCGTGTTTCGCTTCCAGCGGTTGGCCAGCCAGAACGCACCGAGTGTCGTGTGATCGGGTTCGCCTGCAAAAATCCGCTGCAGTGCTTCTCGCGCTTGCTCGCGGGTCATATCGTCGGCGGATTTGTGACCGGAGCCGACGACTTCAGTCATCAGCCGTTTGAGCGGCCACTCGCCGAACTTCTGGGACGTCTGCGCCATGACCGAGCGTTTGGCGGGCGCGGGCAAAAACGTCCCGTTTCCGGTACACAATCTACCCAACAAATGGCGGGGTATCGGACAGTCGTTCAGTCCCGCCCGATCACCAGGGTCATGTCGGGTCGATCGGTCCTGTCACCCCAGTTCGATCGCCATCATCACCTCGTCGATGTAGTTGCCGTTGATCTTGTAGTGGTCCTCACGGACGGCCTCGATCTTCCAGCCCCGGTCTTCGAAGAACTCGATCGCTTTCTGGTTCGTCGATGGGACGCTCTGGTACACTTTTTCGTGGCCGCTCGATCGGGCCCACTCCAGTGCGCGATCGAGCAGTTCGCTCCCGATTCTCATCCCACGGTACTCTTCGAGGATGCCGACGGTGAGTTCGGCCGTGTGAGACAGTTTCTCGACGTTCGGGACGTGCAGGTGCGCCCAGCCGACGACATCGCCGTCGACCATCGCGACGAAGAACATCCGAGACTCCAGTTCGTTGTGCCGCAACAGGACGTCCTCGTGGTCGAGTTCGTCCGCGACGCTCTCGGCTTCGATATAGGTCATCTCCTCGACGACCTGGCGCATCGCGCCGACGATCCCCGAGAGATCCTCCTGTCTAGCGGGTCTGATGGTGACGTCTACGTCTTCGATCGTGAGCTCCTCGCTTCCCGCTTCGGCGTCGATCGCGATACGGAGGGTGCCGTCGTTGTCCTCCTCGAGATAGCCATCACGCTTGAGGATCGCGACGTTGTGCTGGAACGCCCGGGAGTGCTGGGGATCACCCGGCGGATCCGCCGGAAACAGCTCCTCGCGAGCCTCTTGCCGATCGACCGCGCCGTGGGCTTCGACGTATTCGTAAATCTGTTCCCGTCGGTCGCCCTCGATCGAGATTGGTTCGGTGAGCTCCATGTTTAATGCTAACGCTATGCACAGGTATAATCGTTACAGTTACTCTTGTCTAGAGCGGGGCGGTGACGGTGAGCAGTCGTCGTTCGTTCATGCCAACTCGGCATCAGGTTTCGCGACGATCGAGGATGATTGATCAGTTCAGGTGATTTCCGTGAGGAGAGAGATGAAAGAACAAAAATTTGGTAGTTCTACATAAAGGTATTAAAACTGCTAATTACTCTTCTCTTGTAGACCGATTTTATTCGCTGCCGTCTCCGATACTAGTGACGACCACATGGTATTGGGCAAGAACCATCTGAGACTGCCAATTCAACTGCTTTGATAACGTCCCAACCGCCCGATCGATCGCTGTGGTGCAACTCTACGACGAAATCCAGCGAAAAGCGCTTTCAGTCGCTCAACCAGCCGCTTCGACGTGCTAAAATGGGGGTATACGATTTTTCGATCGCTCCTTCGTGAAATCCTTCGGTCGGATGGGATGGCCGCCATTTGGGTCAAATTAGCAGATAGCATATGTGTATTCCGAATAGGTATGTTGGCGAGGATAGCCACAGCTCTCGATCGATTCTGTGGCTGGACGCGAAGCCGGTGGTCGTTCGGCGTTGGGTTCCTATTTACACACATATGTTCGTATTTATGTGTGTCGGCCCGAAAGGCTGCCTTCAGAGGCGAGTGCGTCTCTATTTTTCTCAGTGCGTCGACTCCGGGTCGTATCGTTCGGTGATGGTGACCAGCGTGGCGAGCGGTTCAGTCGTCGCGTTATTGGTTCTGTCCGTATCCCTCGAACTTCGACTGGAGGTGTGCGACCTCCTCGTCGGGCAGGATCACGGGCTCGCCGATCGCGCGTGCCTGATAGTGGATTCGGGCACAGTACTCGACCATCTGGGCCGTTTCGAGTGCAGCGCCCAGCGAGGAGCCGACCGCGAGCACGCCGTGGTTCGCGAGGAGACATGCGTCGTATTCGTCCCCGAGCGCATCGACGGTTGTCTGTCCGAGTGCTTCCGTTCCGTAGGTGACGTACTCTGCGACAGGAATTTTGTCACCAGCGAAGGCGATCAAGTAGTGTGAGGCGAGAATCGGTTCGCGGAGGCTCGCGAAGGTGCTGGCGTACGGCGAGTGGGTGTGGACGATGCCACCGACATCGTCTCGCTCGTCGTACACCATCGTGTGCATGGCGTGTTCGGCCGAGGGTTCCTCGTCGCCGTGGAGTCGTTCGCCCTCGAGATCGATGACGGGCACGTCCTCGGGATCGATCTCCTCGTAGGGCATTCCCGACGGACTGATCGCGACGAGTCCGTCGTCCGTGCGGCTACTGACGTTGCCGCCAGTCCCCTTCGTGAGGCCCTGTGATAGCATCTTTCGGCCGTAGTGGCCGACCGTCTCTCGTGTGTTGTGGTTCGGGATGTCAGTCTGGGTTGTCATGGGTACTGTGGGAGTGGGTCGTCGTCAGTGTTCGATCGAGAACTCGACGTCATCGAGAACTGATTCGTCGGCGATGTGTGCCGGCTGCTCGCCGTCGAACAGTGCCTCGATGTCTGAGAGAATGATCGACGAGTGGTGATCGACGACTTCGTCGGCTGCACCGGCAATATGTGGCGTCGTGACGACGTTTTCGAGCTCCAGCAGCGGGTGATCGTCCGGTAGCGGCTCCTCGTCGTAGACGTCGAGGGCTGCACCGCCAAGGTCGTCGTTCTGGAGCGCCTCGACGAGTGCGTCTTGATCGATGATCGCACCGCGGGCGGTATTGATGAAGAACGCGCAGTCTTTCATCGCCTCGAACTCGTCGGCACCGAGCAGCCCCCGGGTGCTGTCGGTAACCGGACAGTGGACGGTCACGACGTCGCTCTCGGCGAGCAGTTCGTCGAGTTCGACCTTCGTGACGTCGTGTTCGGCCATCGTCTCGGCGTCGACGTAGGGGTCGTGTCCGAGGAGGTCGACGCCAAACCCCTGTGCCCGTTCGGCGACGACCTGTCCGATCGCGCCCATGCCGATGATACCGACGATCTTTCCGTCGAGTTCTGGGCCTTTGAGGGTCGCGAACGGGGAGCCCTTGGCGACGCCCCAGGTAACGTCCTCACGCTCACCACCCGCTGCAGCGTCTTCGACCGGGTCGCCCGTGTACGTCCCAGTGCGGAGCAGATGATGAGCGCGAGCGATCTGGCGGGTCACGCTTAGTATCATCCCCCAGGTGAAGTCTGCGACGCTGGTCGCGTTGCGGCCGGGTGCATAGAGAACGGGAATCCCGCGCTCGGTCGCTGCGCCGATGTCGACGTTCGCATCGGGGCCGCCACGGGCACAGGCGATGAGACGAAGGTTCTCTGCGGCATCGAGGACGCGCTCGGAGACGCCCTCGTAGCCGACGATGAGCACGTCGGCGTCTGCGAGTCGATCGATAAATTCGTCTTCTGGGAGTCGTCCGTCCCGTTCGGCGATCGGTGCATAGTCGATGTCGAACCCGAACTCCTCGCGGAGCCGGTCGAGTGCGTCCGGTGCGAAGTTGGCAGTTACGAGTGCGTTCATGGTCGTGCTCTTACTGAGTGTCCGTGGCCGATCGGCCAGGGCGTTTACGAGGCGCACATCTCGTCAGATCAGGACTGTGATGGCACCCACCTTCTGTCTGAATTCACGCCGTCGGCTATACCGTAAACGACGACGTACTTATATAATTCTGATTCCGTCGAGATTACCCGTCACCCAAAGAAATATTTTAGAAGTCTATAATTTCCACGGACGATGGCACGGATGCTCGTTGCCAGAGATGCTGACGCGCCAGTACTCACGTCCGTCGCGTTCTCACTCGAGGGCGACGAACTGTATTAAATCAGCATGCCGACGGCCGACCCCCCTCTGGAACCACGGCCGGAACGGAGAGGGTCGGTATACTACCACCCGAGACGAGCTTCGACGTACGCTACCCGACCCGATCGAGTCGATCAAGCCGATTGATAGGTGGTGTTACGAGACAGTGCCCACGAGGATCAGCTCATCTCGGAACACGCATACCTACCAGATAAATATACTGTATATCTATATGGTAACGAATGGGACTGAATCGAAATTTCGGCTGCGCTGAAACACAGCCGTCGATCGATCGCCGATCGAAAACGACCCGATCGAGTTGTGGTCGAATGACCGCTTCTGTCGCTGTATAGCCTGCACGTTGCCAGTAAGCACAGAGTCTAGGCTACTGAATCGTCAGTGAGCTGGCAGCGAGGTCGATCTGACAGCCGCGGCGAGAGACAAAACTAGAATATCAAAGAAAACGCCTAACTGACTCAGAGAATCGATATAATCGGGGCAAATCACGAGTATACTGGCATATCGTTAGTTTGTCCGACCATCTGTATGGGAGTTCGCTTCAGTATGTCTCTCTGTTCGGGTCGATCGAGAATCGACGCGAAAACCATCTGTTAGATTATACAACAAAGGAACTACTAGATGATTGATTATTATAGCGCTGCGGCACAGTACGTTGAGCTGTCGGTCTCGTGTTCGACACTGTCCCTACGAATGGACCCGAAAACCATACAATCCCGTTCTCCCTAGATCGACCAATGACCACTCTCTCGGGGGACTGGCGCGAGGCTATCGACGATGTCGATGCCGCGATCATCGACGGCTACCAGAGTGGGTTTCCGATCGAGGAACGTCCGTTCCGGCGCGTCGGAGACGAGCTGGGAATCGACGAACTGGCCGCCCTCGATCGCGTCAGTCGGCTGCAAGACCGCGGTATCGTCCGGCGGTTTGGGCCCGTTCTCAATCCGCCGGTAATTGGCTCCTCGACGCTCGCCGCAGTCAAAGCTCCCGAGGATCGGTTCGACGAGGTCGCTGCGGTCATCAACGAGTATCGGCAGGTCAACCACAATTACGCCCGCGACCACGAGTGGAACATGTGGTTCGTCGTCACCGCCGGCTCGCGGGAGACGCGTGACGAGATCCTGGCGGAAATCGAGCAACGAACCGGCTGTGACGTCCTCGTCTTGCCGATGCTGACGGACTACTACATCGACCTCGAGTTCCCGGTCGTCAACACCGATCGGTTCGCGCGGGAGTCACTGGCCGACCGGACTGATTCCTCGGCAACGCGGATCAGCGAGAACGCAGTCGGCGATCTCTCACCGTTCGAGGCGGATCTCCTGCTTGCGATTCAAGATGGCTTCCCACTCTCACAGACGCCGTACCGTGACGTGGCCGATCGCCTCGATGCGGACGTCGAGGACGTCCTCGTCGCCGTCGACCGGCTCCAGGAGACGGGCTGTATCAAACGGATCGGCTGTATCGTCAACCACGTCGTCACTGGCTTCGATGCGAACTGTATGGTCGTCTGGAACGTCCCCGACGAGAACCTCGACGTGTGGGGCGAACAGGTCGGCAGCCTACCTTACGTCACGCTCTGTTATCACAGACCACGCCGTCCCGAACAGGAGTGGCCCTACAACCTGTTTACGATGATTCACGGACGAGACCCCGACGCCGTCGACGAACAGATCGACGAACTGGCTGCGGAGTATCTGCCCGTCGAACACGAGCGACTCTATTCCACCGAGACGCTCAAACAAACCGGCGCGCAGTACGAGGAACTCGTCAGCGACTGAGACCGGCTACGACGCCGTGGTCTTGCCATGGCAGAGACTCCAGAACCGATCGGTATCGGCCGCCAGAATCGCATTTTCGGCGACTCCGCTTCTCGTCGCCTGTTTTATCGACGGATCGATCGCGTGGCACTCATCAAAAAGTGGCCCCGTCGTTTTCCCACGTGCGCCCCCGGGGCCCCGTCCGGCTTTCCGGACGGTATGTGATGGAAGGACATGGGCCGAATCAACTTCGTTGCCTTACTAGTTAGGGCGCTCGTGGTCGGGTTGGCGGTCAGCCGTCGACGCTGTTCGATCATCGCCCAGTTCAACGCGATCGACCGTCGCTGTCCGCGTGACGGTCGTCGCAATTGTCCGCGTGACGATCAAGCCTGTCCTCCGTCCCCCCTCTGTTATAGCGTCTGGAAACTCCCTGCAAATGCGCTGTCGACGGCGTCTTCCGACCCCACAGGAGGTGCCGTGACCTGCTATCGCCGACATGTGGCTGTTTCATCTTGCGGGTCTCCACGACTGCCAGTTGCACGTACGACCACTGTTTCGGTCCAGACACAAGCGCTCCCGTTCGGTGCAAACCTCTATATCGCTGATTCTGTACTATTTGTGCATGCTGGATTTCGTTCGACTGGCAGCCGACCTCGACCAGGAAGAGCGGATGATCCGGGACACCGCCCGCGAGTTCGTCGCAGATCACGTCAGGCCCGACATCGGTGACCACTTCGAGAACGAGACGTTTCCGACCGACCTGATCCCGAAACTGGGTGAGATGGGGTTCTACGGGCCGAACCTGGAGGGGTACGGCTCGCCGAACGTCTCCGAAACCGCTTACGGGCTCCTGATGCAAGAGCTCGAAGCGGCCGATTCGGGACTGCGATCGATGGCCTCCGTCCAGGGCGCGCTGGTGATGTACCCGATCCACACCTACGGCAGCGACGCCCAGAAAGACCGGTGGCTGGAAGCGCTTGGCAGTGGCGACGCAGTCGGCTGTTTCGGCCTCACCGAACCCGAACACGGCTCGAACCCCGCCGGAATGGAGACCTACGCCGAACGCGACGGCAGCGGCAACTACGTGTTGAACGGTTCGAAAACGTGGATTACGAACGCCCCGATCGCCGACATCGCCGTCGTCTGGGCCCGCGATCGCTCTGTCGCGGACGATCCGGTTCGCGGGTTCATAGTCGAGACCGATCGGGACGGCGTGTCGACGCCCGAGATCACCGGCAAACTCTCGCTTCGGGCCTCGATCACAGGCGAGATCGGATTGAACGACGTGTCTGTCCCCGAAACAAACGTCCTCCCCAACGTCTCGGGGATGAAAGGTCCCCTGTCCTGTCTCACGCAGGCCCGCTTTGGCATCGCGTGGGGTGCCGTCGGCGCAGCGCGGGATGCCTTCGAGGTCGCTCGCGAGTATGCACAGGAGCGCGAGCAGTTCGGCGGGCCGATCGCCCGGTTCCAGCTCCAACAGGAGAAACTCGCGGAGATGGCGACCCAGATTACGCTCGCGCAGTTGCTGGCCTACCGGTTAGCAGAACTGAAAGAACGCGGCGAGTTGCGTCCCCAGCAGGTCTCGATGGCCAAGCGGAACAACGTCCGGATGGCCCGCAACCAGTCGCGGATCGCCCGCGAGATTCTGGGCGGTAACGGCATCACGACGGACTATTCGCCGATGCGTCACATGGCGAACATGGAGACGGTTTACACCTACGAGGGAACCCACGATATCCACACGCTGGTTCTCGGCGAGGAGCTGACCGGCCACCAGGCCTACCACTGAGTCCGCGAACGGCGCCGTCAGCTGTACGGACTACTGGTCACCTCCTGTCGGTTGTTTTCTCACTGCAACCACCTATTTCTAACAGGGTACTACCGTTTATATATGAAGGCGCGGCCAGACGGCCCATGACCGGACAGACACCACTGCGCCGCCGCACCGTCGTCCGAACGATCGGCGCGATCGCCGGCGGGACTATCGCTGTGTCGACTGTCGCTGCCAGCACTGACTCCGAAGCCGATACCGGTACTGACGCTGCCGTTGATGCTGGTACCGACGCTGCCGCCGATGCTGGTACCGACGCTGCCGCCGATGCTGGTACCGACGCTGCCGTCGATACCGATCGACCAACCCAACCGACTACTCACGCTGGCACGGATTCGGACGCGTCCCAGTACGTCGCTGTTGTCGATCGAATCGTTGACGATCGCTTCGTCGTGCTCCTCCTCGAAGACGACGGCGAACTGGTCGACCAGCACGTCGAACCGGCCTCGGAAATGGACGATGTCGAAGAGACCGACATCCTTCAGGTCGTGCTCAAAGACGGGTCGGTACTCGCGTATACACAACTGGACGAGCGGCCCGGCGCACCCGCCGACGAGGAGTCAGAGTAGCCGCCAGTGCCCCGCGTCAGCAGGTAGTGCTCCCGTGTGATCGGCCGTCGGTGACTCAGTCGATCGGAATTCGCGTCACCGTCCGAGAGGGAGTCCTGATCGGGACGGTCACGTCTGGATCGATCTCCTCGACCTCGAGATCCGCCAGCATGCGGCGGATCCCGTTGTGGTGACCAGCGCCAATAACCGCGACGACATCGGCTCCCTCACTGCGGAGCCGGTGGAGACGCGCCGCCATCGATCGATCGCGCTTGTCGATCATCACCTCGGCGACCTCCGGGAGCAGTCGGCGGAGATGGTCGATCATCGGCTGGACGTCGTCGCCGTTGTCGATCTCCGAGAACGGCCTCGTCATCACCTCGAGCTGTCTGGCGTAGTCCTCGGGCCCCATCAGCTGTGTCCGAACGATGAGCTTCGGTAGCGTCTCGAAGCCTACACGCTGGAACAGCGCGTCCAACGTCTCCACGATCGGATCGTCGATGAGTGCAACCTCGGTATCCAGCTCGGCGGCCGTCTCGATCGCCGTTTCCATATCGGTTTTCGTCGGATCGAGTCCGGACAGTCTGACGACGGTTCGTTGTAGCGCCTGCAGCGTCGCGTATGCTGCTGCGGTCGGCGGTGGGAACTCCGAGGACAGTTCGAGGGTGGTCGATCGATCACCGCGATCGAGACGATCGAAGCGACGGCTGTCGAGTTCGACGGCAACGACGTCTGGATCGACCTCGCGGATCGTCTCGCGAACCCGCTGTCGGTGTGTCGGCGAAAAGTGGACGGTCGGAACGAAGGTGATGGTGCCAGTGTCGCTCATTCGATCGAGTCGTTCACCAGCGATGCGTATGAAGCTATCTCCCAGCAGATGGCTGTGTGGACGACGTCGGCATGGCCGCAGTCGCCAACGCGATCGATTTCGGCGGATTCGTCCGGCGCGGATTGTGGGTCGTGGTTTCGACGCCGCTGTAGCTATCGGGCCGCCGGAACCCGAAGGCACGCTCCCGACGCTTCGTTCAGGCGAACTTGCTCCGCTCGGCGCTCCCGGAGACGGTCGCCAACTCGGCATGGACATCGGCGATGCGGTCTCGAATCTGCCGCCCAGCGACGCGGGGATCGAACCGATCCTTGTTCGGCGACCATTCGACCTGGTTGAAGAACGTGTCACGCTCGTCTTCGTGCCCCTCGGGTGGAACGATCTCGTCGGTTTGCTCCCGGTAGAGATCGAAGGCCGTCCGGGTGTACTCATACTGATACCGAGTGTCCTTGTTGACCTTGCAGATCCCGAGTTCGAGCATCTGCTGAAGCTGGTCAGGTTGCACACCCGAGGTGCCGTGTAACACGAGTGGGGTATCGAGTCCGTGGTCGCGCAGGGCAGTTCGGATGTCTTCTGTCAACTCCGGCTGGAGTTCCAGATCTTTCCCCTTGGCAACGCCGTGTTGGGTGCCCACAGAAACCGCCAGGAGGTCACAGCCTGTCCGATCGACGAACTCGACGGCCTGTTCGGGATCCGTATAGAACGCCTCCTCGGAGACGATCTCGTCTTCGACGCCTTTGATCTTCCCGAGTTCAGCTTCGACGAGGATGTCCGCTCCCGCCTCCTCGATCGAGTCGACGACCTGTTTACTCCGTTTGACGTTCTCCTCGAACGGTTCGTGGGAGGCGTCGATCATGATCGAGGACGGAATCTCAAGTTCGATCTGTTGCTGGATCGTGTCGAGATCGGTCTGGTGATCCATGTTCAGGAACACACCGATATCGTACTGCTCGGCCATCAGTTCGATGTAGTTCCCCATCGCTTTCAGGCCCGCAATCGGATCGCCGTTCCCGGCGAACGTACAGGCCCCGTTGCTCATCTGCAACAGGAGATCGGAGTTGACCCGCGATGCACCCTCCATCAACCCGATCATCGTGTTCGGTTCCGCGATGTTACTCGCGGTCAGACCGAATCCCTCATGCAGTGCAGCCTCGTACACTGTCGCCAGTTCAGTTCCACCGTAAAATGTCATGCTGAGCTATCGACTCATGGTTTATCATCCAACAAAATAAACCCCGTCGCATCACCAACAGTTTCGATACGCTGAGTGGTGGTCCCCACTTCTGGGGAGCGCCAGAAGAATACCGGTCAAGCGCTCCGACTGATGCGTCTAGAGCCTGGTTCGGAGGAATATATCATCTACGGGTATGATCGCTTCGAGAAGTGGGCCAACTCGGATTTGAACC
>LFCJ01000291.1_pt1 | contig 30109 bp, 21 predicted proteins | sample 643141 | NCBI WGS metagenome assembly LFCJ01 (sample SAMN03766243, study PRJNA286221) | soda lake metagenome | biome: soda lake; feature: Kulunda steppe; material: water; isolation source: sample B1-Br-g2 brine of Lake Bitter-1 | place: Russia: Kulunda steppe | collected 2010-07
ACATGCTCGAGGGCGAGGGCGACGACATCGTCTGGAGCGACACGCCATACGAAGGCCGAAGCGACGAAGAAATCCTCTTCGACTCAGACGCCTTCGAAATCGACAACATCGAAGGCGAAGAACTGTAGACATCAGTCTACCAGTCGCAGTCAATCCTGTTCGCGACTATACGGCTTAAGCAGCGAGGATGGCGCACCCAGTTCGTTGAGATTGCCTTGTCGCATCACGTACCACAACACGAGGATCGTCGCAATGTATGGGTACGTCTGCATCACCTGTGGATTGATGACGAAGTTGGCGACGGTCGCGAGAGCTTCGACGCCAAGTAGCTCTTCGCCAACGGAGCCACCGGTTCGAAACGACATTGCGTCAATAAGGGCAAAGAAGTAGGCACCGCCAAGCACCTGCCAGATACGCCACTGGGCGAAGATCACGAGCGCAACGGCGATCCAGCCACGTCCGGCAGTCATCTCGGTTGCCCAGAAGTTCGTAAAGGCAAGCGAGAGTTGGGCACCTGCAGCACCGGCCAACGCACCCCCAAGCAGGACGCAGGCGTACTGGATGCGAAAGATGGGAACGCCGGCAGTGTCGGCCGTTTCGGGGTCCTCACCGACAGCCGTAATTTCAGCGCCAATGTTCGTCCGAAACAGGAAGTACCAGATAATGGGGACGAGTAACAGCGTCAGATAATCGAGTGCAGTAATGCTAAAGAGTGCAAAGCCGATGATCGGAATCTCTGAGAGAATTGGGATTGTGATCCGAGGGAAGCCACTAATCTCTCCGCCAACCCATCCGCGACCGAAGTAGGTTGTTAACCCGACGCCAAGCAGCGTAAGCATGATTCCACTGACCACCTGATCGGCTTTGAGCGAAATACAGAGAATCGCATGAAGCAGTGCGAGCAGGGCACCGGCGAGCATTCCAATGCCAAAGCCGACCCAGACGCTCCCGGTGACAATCGTTGCGGCGAAGCCAGCAAGCGCCCCGACCAGCATCATCCCCTCAACACCGAGGTTGAGTACGCCGCTTCGTTCGGCGATGATTTCTCCCATTGCCGCTAACAGCAGCGGCGTTGCAAGGCGAACAGTTGACTCTGCAAGACCGGCAGCGAGACTCATGAAGAGCCCTCCGTGGTCTCAAGCGGAGATTCCTGGCCGAAATCGACGGCAACGCGGTGGCTTTTGATGAACTCACCGGTGAGTAAGAACAGAATCGTCAGTGCGACGATGACGTTGATGATCGCCGTTGGAACGTTGAGTGTCACCGCAATAGTCGTCCCACCGGTCGTAATCACTCCGAAGAACAACGCGGCTAACAACACCTGCAACACGCCATTCCGGCCAAGGAGGGCAACGGCGATTGCAGTAAAGCCATACTCTGGCGAAAAGCCCTCAAAGAGCCGTCCATGGACGCCGGCGATCTCGACGATTCCGGCGACACCGGCCAGAAGCCCGCCGAGAACGAAGACGACGATGTAGGTTTTGTACTCACTAATGCCAGCTTGGACGGCTGCCGTCGGATTCGAACCGATAAGCGTAATTTCGTATCCAAGTCGGGTGTTGTTCAACAGGAGATACGAAACGATGGCGACGATTATGAGAAGGCCGACGCCAACGTGCAATCGAGGATGAATTACCGTCGGTAGCCGAGCAGCTTCCGGTAACCGTTCGGTCGCCGATTGACCACCACGACCCTGCATTGGTCCGCGAAGCAAATAGCCCGTAAATGTCGTCGCTGTAAACGTCAACATAAGTGAAGAAATAATCTCGTTGACGTTGTGTTTTGCACGGAGATAGCCCGGAATCGCCCCGTAAATCCCGCCGGCAATTCCTGCTGCGACAATCATCGTCGGCAAGAGCAAGTAGAGTGGCCATTCAACATTGAGCGCAATCGCTGTCCCGACGATAGCCCCAACAAACAACTGTCCTTCCGCACCGATGTTCCAGAGGCCGGCTCGCAGTGGAATATAGACCGCGAGGCCAGCAAGAAACAGTGGCACCGTCGTTACCAGCACGTTTGCCATCCCGCGAACGCTCAACGGAGTACTAATAAAAATTTCTCTGTAGGCGCTCAACGGATTCACACCGAGCCACGCTAACGGGATTGCACTCACGATGAGGGCCCCAAGCACGGTCAGAATCGGCATCGAATAGCTAAGCCACGTCGGCAGTGACTCCCGAGTTTTAAACGAGACGGTTGGTCTCATCTGGCCTCCTCGAGGATGTCTGGAGCGGCTGTCTGGTCGGGCGCGTTTCCGGTCGACATGTACATGCCGAGTTCCCATTTAGACGTTACCTCGGGCGTGGTTTCGAAGACAAACTCACCGTCATACATGACTAGGATTCGGTCACTGACATCGAGAATTTCATCTAAATCCTCAGAAAGGAGAACGACGCCAGTGCCATCTGTTCGCTGTTCGAGCATAAATCGTCGGATGTTCTCAATTGCCCCGATGTCGACGCCACGTGTCGGCTGGTTTGCGACGAGCAACTTGGGAGAGCGGTTCATCTCGCGAGCGAGGATGAGCTTCTGGAGATTCCCCCCAGATAGCGTTCCGGCGGGAGTTTTGCGTACGTTTTCGACGCCACGAACGTCAAATTCCTCGACTAACTGCTCGGCATAGTCAGCCATCGAATCGTAATCCAGAAAATAGCCACGGCGTTCGAACAGTTCCGTCTGATACGTTTTGAACCCGGCGTTGTGCATAACACTGAGTGTCTCAGCACAGCCGTGTTCGTACCGGTCTTCAGGGACGAACGACACCCCGGCGTCGATAAATTTTCGAGGGGGGTTGCCGGTGAGATCAGTGCCGGCAATTTCAATTCGACCATCAGTCATCGGTCGATAGCCAATGAGACATTCTGCAAGTTCGCGTTGGCCGTTCCCGCTGACGCCCGCAACCCCGACAATTTCGCCTTCGGATACCGAAAGGTCGACACTCGAAAGGGACTCCATACCGCGGTCGTCTTCAGCTCGAACGCCCGTTGCCGTAAGTACCGGACTCCCGGGTTCGACCGGCTCTTTCTCGAGTCGAAACAGTACTTCTCTGCCAACCATCATCTCCGCTAGCTCCGCTTGGTCGACATTGTTAGTGACGACGGTGTCGATGAGAGAGCCATCCCGGAGGACGCTCACCCGGTCGGTCATTCGTTCGATTTCCCAAAGTTTGTGCGTGATGAAGATGACCGTCAGCCCCTCATCGACGAGCTGGCGAATCGTTTCGAACATCCGCTCGGACTCGTTCGGTGTCAACACCGCTGTCGGCTCGTCTAAGATTAACAGATCAATATCCCGATACAGGGCTTTGAGAATCTCGACTCGCTGTTGCTCACCGATATCTAACTCCCAGACTTTGGCATCGGGGTCAATCTCGAGGCCGTAGGCGGAAGCGAGTTCCGTAATTCGTTCTCGCGGGTTAGTTCGCTCTCGAGCGAACAGTTGTTTGAGCGTGCCAAAAGGTCCATCGTCGGTTGCATCGCCAGCCGTCTCGCGCTCGCCGAGAACGATGTTTTCGAGGACGGACATCCGTGGCACGAGCATGAAATGTTGGTGAACCATGCCGATGCCGGCATCGATTGCGTCTTTTGGGGAGTCAAACGTTTGTGGGACACCATTAAACCGGATTGTTCCACCCGTCGGCGTGTAAAGCCCATACAAGATGTTCATCAGTGTGCTCTTCCCAGCACCATTTTCACCGAGGAGACCGTGTATTTCTCCCCGTTGCACCGAGAACGTAATCTCGTCGTTAGCGACAACGTCACCGAACCGTTTAGTGAGTTGTTCAATCTCGAGAATATTGGCCTCACTCATCAGTGAGTCCTCCGCTGTCTGACCGACTGGCCACAACGGTTTGTCCTCTGCTGGAGATACAAGTTGTGTATCCGAGTATCCACCGTCTCTGTCTCACGCAGTGAGCACCCCCACTTGCAGATACGTGGCAGTACCTTTCGTCTTCATCTTGGTAGGGGTTTCCAAACATCAACGTATATGTGTTGTTATCTTCCCAGATATCGCATTCACATCGATAGAACAACACGAATTACAACCATCAGCGTGACCTGAGGACGGTATCCTCGCCGAGGACAGCAGCCCCCATTGCAAACTGCCGTGTAGTAAGCGTGCTGTTGATTCCAAGAAAGGTTTCTCCACCAAGTCCAAACCCACCTTCCATAGCGGCGAGCGTTCCCGTCACATGGGCGGGTTTTTCATTCTGGATGATTGCTTCGATAGCCTCCCGTTGATCATCCGATTCCAGTGGGCCACAGTAGAGAACGAACGACCGGTCGTTCGGCAACATCGAGGCGTACGCCAGTCGTGTCTGTTCATCGTCGATAATATCGAGGTCGCGTGGCTCAAGAAAGAACAGTCGATGGCCAGTTGGGAGGTCACCGTCCTCACCACCGTCTGCCGTTGCGGTCATGGTGTGAGTACCCGAGGCGTCGAATCCATCGGCCGTCGTGGGTCGTGTGCGCGTCGAGAGCGTCCCGCGTTTTGTCGCCGCTGGCTCTGTCGTATGCCTCAGATATAACTCGAGGATATCGCGTAAGCCTCCCCGCGTCCCACGTTTTTTGTACAGTTCGGGCGCTCGAGCCAACAGTTCACGTCGGGCGCTTTCGGGCCACTCTCTGTAGGCTTCTATCGCTAGCCAATCTTCAAGCCACGGCAGAGACTCACTTGGAACACCATAGGGATCGAAATACCGGGTTATCTGTTCGATTTCGGACTCCACATTGGCAAACGAGGTCTCAAAGACGGACAGGAACCGCTCGAGGAACGCCGCCGACTGTTCGTCTTCCTGGTAGACCTCAGGGAGATATCGGAGATACGATTGGCGAGGACAGAAGGCAGTGACTGACTCGACAAGCGGGCTTGCTGTTGGTGAACCAATGAGTTCGATTGCGACGAACAGGTATCGACCGGTGGCCCGTTCTAAGAGGGTGTCGGTTGGATCGATTGTCTCAACCGTTGTCCAGTTGGCTTCAACCTGTGTCGAAAGCGTTGCACAGGCGGCGTCTTTCCATGCTCGAGTGGTTTTCAGACCGACATCATCACTTTTTTGTGCAAGTGAGTCAGGGTCGCATGTTGCGAGATCCCAAATTGTATCGATGCCAATCGCTTGCAGTCGTTCGATTGTTTTCGGCTCAAGTCCGTCAACGAGGATGTTCTCCGGTGAGAACGGAAACACAGCGGGCTCATCGGTCCCATAGTACCGAAGTCGAACCTGGGTGCTTGCCGACGTCCGACCAAGTTCGAGTGCCAGCCGGTGCCAGTCGGTGTCTCTCGCTCCTGAATCGTACCGATAAAACGCCATCCCGACATGTTGGTTACGGTGGATATCTCGGGCGTATTCGGTGGTCTCTCGTAAGACATGACAGGTCCGATTCTCGCCAACGAGAGCGTAAAACACCCGCTTGCCGTCGTTTCCTGTCGACATTCCTATGATTTCGGTACAGACAGCGTCAAACGTATAGCGCTGTTCGAACCGTTGTATTGTAGGGTCCCACTCGAATAGCCCGTGTTCGGATCCATCTTCGAGAGTCCCAGCAACGACAACCGTGTTCGCTGTGGTCGTCAGTGCCGTCGGGATGAACCGTTTCTCCTCGGTTGTAAACTGGGCGGTAGTGATGGGAAACTGCTCGTCATGGATTTCCTCGTCAGTTTCGAACTGTCGAATAACGGGTTCGTCATCGACGCGGTCAAGCACGGTACTCAACCCATTGTCGATTGAAATGTCGGTTGGGTTGCGTAAGAACCACTCAAACGTAAGTGCATCCTCCTCGTCACCATCGGTACTGGTGATCTGTCCGTTTCCGTCAAGCGTGTACAACTTCCCGTTGCTGTAAGTGAGTCTGAGCGGGTCTGGGACCGACGACTCAAGTGTCCCAACTGCCTGTTGGACTCGCGGCGAGACGGTTACAATCGTACCGTCAGCCCCATCGGCGACGAACACACGGTTTTCACTCGCACAGATTGCAGACGGTGTTTTAAGACTGCTTTCTGCCGAATCGAGTAGTCGCTGGTAGAGGTCCGCTGTCGGATCATACTGATAGAGGGCTCCTGAGGGGTGAATTGTATATAAGATTCCTGTTGGGCTGACAGCGTGATCGACGACGTGATCGCTGAGTTTGGCCTCACGGACTGCTGTCGCCGTCTCGAGACAGATGCCGGTATCACCTGTCCCAATGTTTTGTGTTGTCCAGCGCTCCCAATCTGCCTTACTCGTTGTCGTTGTATATGAGAACTCCACAATCAGTGCCCTCCAATTTTTTGTGTTGGTGTGAGATCAACGACCACGTCTTCGACTGAAACCAGTGCGGTCTCGTTTAGCATCACCGTCTCGTCGTCTATCGCCGTCCCACCGTGAGCGGTGATCGAAATGTCTGCAACATGATTGATCTCATCAAGTGCGGCGATCACCTCGGCTAGTTCCTGGGCGACGACCGTCCGCCCGAACGCCCAGCCTGAGCCGTCACCACCGTACAGCGGATGAAGGTACTCGTTTAGTGCATCTGTAATCGCCGTTTCGTGTCCGCTGTCGACGGTGCCTGTATGTGTCGTTCCAGTCACTGTAATTTCCAATCCGACATATGTCGGCCCCGTCACGGTTACCTGATCGGTCACCATCATACGTTCGCGAAGATTCCGGCGGATTGTTCGGAGAAACCCATCGCTTGGAACCGGTTTTGGGATATCGGGTGGGCTGTAGGGAACGACAATAACGGTAATCGTGTTTTCCGCAACGATAACGTTCGTTCGACCGATTCTGAGCCCGGGCGTTCGTGCGGCGAGCGACTGACAATCCTCGGCAGTGACCGCCCGATAGGGCCGTCGAAACGCTTTCTTGGCTCGCCGTAATGCTTCCTCGAGTGATTCGCTGTCAGCTCCGCCGGTTGCCCCATCCATCGGTTCAACGTCTATGTCGGTGATATTTGAGTCGACGATTCGCCAGACAGAGTTCGAGGAGACGTTGCCATCTGCCCCACCGCCGTGGACGTAATCGGCGGTAACCGTCGCCTCCGGATCCGGCGCACGGCCCGAGACTCCGTCGCCAAAGGTTATCTCGCCACGCTCACGGTCGAGAACGTAGTGGCGGTCGTTTGGATCGGAAGCGTCAAAATCGGGAACGGCACTGAACGGTTCGCCGTCAACCTGCACCGTCGCCTCAAGAATAGGACTGTACGCAAAGGCATACTGCTGTCTATCAAGCGCAGTCGTCTCCTCATGCCGGTGCGTAGAGTGGCGCGTCAGCGTTTCGTTAGTGATGGACGCTCGATGGCTTGCGGTCACGACGTTCGTCCGAATCGCGTTTAGCTGGGGTGGGATTTCGTATCCAGGCGTTTCAACACGACACCGAATCCACACACACTCCTCGTGGTCGCCAACGGGTGGCGTTTCGGTCGTCACCGACGGTTGGTCCGTTCGGGCAAGTTCAATCGGCCCACTACCGTAGAGGGTGGCCGTCTGATCTGAGACAACTTGGAGGGACTCCCAACGTGCAGTTGTTGGCTCACAGTACTCCCACTGGAGTGAAACTGACGGTTGAAACCGTGGTGTCTGATCCATCGGTTCCGATGGATTCGATTCGGGGAGATCCTCGTCGTGGTAGTCGACCATCAGTGTCAGTGACTCTGTGGCCTCAAACGGATTGCTGTCGAACCCCAAATAGAGTGTATCGCCAGCCGCAACCGGTTGCCCAAACGCTCGATAAAACATCCCATCGGTCCGATTTACCTCCGTGTTTTGTGTCGTCCCTCGTTCCTCGGCCGTTATCACCTCCGTAATTGCTGCATCCGTCAACACAATATCGTGGTCGGTTTCGAACCGATAGGCGTCATCCATCCCATCGGTTACTGCAAGCGACGTCCCCGCTTGCAACACCGTTCCCGCTGCCGCCGCCGGTGGTGTGATCTGTAACTCCGCTACCGCCGATTTTGGTCCCCGTCGTCGGTGACCAACGAGTTTGAGATACGTTTCCCGATGCTCGTCGGTCACCTGATCGAGTTGGTACATATGAGACTCAGTCAGCCACGCGAGAACCTCGAGAATCGTGATTCCTGGATCGTGGGGGTTGAAATCCGTCCACTCATCGGAGTAGGCCGGAATCAGCTTCTTTGCCTGCTCAAGCAGGTCCTCATACGTCCGGTCATCAAGATCTGGAATATCAAGCGTCATTTATTCGGCCTCCGGCTGACCGCCGTCACAGGTCTCATTTGTACGCCCCCTCCACCGTGACGGTAATTTCGTGTTGCCCGCTACAGACGAGTGTGTCCCGCGGAAGCGAAACCTGGTCTTTCGAAAGCGAGTTGACTTCATTGTTGTACTCGATCGTTACATCGAACGTGAGGAGCTCAGAGACCGAGTCGACGCTTTCGACGACATCGACGAGCGAATCGACCGTCGGCAGCTCCCCGAACTCCCACCCTGAGCCATCGTTTCCGGTCAGGGGGTGAAGGAACGCATCGAGGCGGTCTTCGATCGACTGTTTCAATAACGAGACGCTTTTGACCGCCGTCGCCCGAACGGTCGTCTCGACTGAAAGCTCCCCGTAGTCGGGACCGCGAACGACGATATCGCTTGTCTCCGATTCGACAACCGACGCCGGAGCCCGTTCATACAGCACGTCACGAACCCGGTATTTGAGCTCCATCGACGGCACCGGCTTCTCCCGGTTCGTCTGTGGAACGATCAACACGGTTACACGTGACGTTTCAGCGCCCCCGTCAAGTGTCGGATCACACACGACGTTTCGTAACTCCGGAAACGTCGCCTTTGCAACCTGCTCGTAATCTCGGGCGGTGACGGCTCGCCCACGATTTTTCAGCCGGCTTGTCGAACGGGAGATCAGCGCCTCTGTGGACTCAATATCTGCGCCACCATCTGCAGGGATCGGATTCGATACCGAATCAACCAGCGCAATCGAACTTTTCAGTTCGGTGATTGTCTTCGACCTGACGTTTCCATCACTGCCACCACCGGTTGTGTAGGTCGCTTTGATATTGTCCTGCCCGCTCACCGGAATCTTTCCGTAATCACCATCACCAAACGAAACCTGACCAAGCGTTCGATTTACGACGAAATGTCTGTCTGTCGGCCCCGAATCAAGAAAGTTTTCGACGGTCTCCCACCGAACCCAGAACGCCGTCAGGTCGCCCCGAGAGTCGTATTCCGGGCGGACTGCCTCCGGTCGGTCAACCTGCAGCCGCTGGCGCTCGCCGGCTGACAGCGTCGTCTGTTCATCAACCCACACCGTCATATCGATCACCGGCGCATGTGCACACCGGAGCGTCTGGTCGTGTGACCCATCACTCGAGCCAAGTACCTCATCTTCGATCGTCCGCGTGTTGTATGCCCACTGGGTGTTCGGATACAACCCCTCAAGCACCGGCGGCGTCGTCGTCCGCTCACTCGAGACGTCAGTTGGCACCGAGGCATCGGCTGACTGGGACTCAGCCTGTGTAGACTGTTGGTCCCAAAGGTCGAACTCGTCTTTGGTCACTCGAGCCCGGATCCAATGGCGCTCTCGGCCGAACAACGAAACGGCCGTCGTCGGTTCGGGAAAAGTAAGGGTCACAATCCCTCGCTCGGTTAATCCGCCCGTCCGGTCCTGCATATCGAGCTTCGACCATCCCGCCGACGAACCCTGACAGTACTCCCACTGGATGCCCGGATCGAACGTCCGTGGATAAATGGCATCTTCAACAGGAATAAACAGCGTCAGTGGTCCATCTCGGAGTGGTTCATCGAAGCCAAGGTACAGTGCCTGCTTTTTGGCTTCTAACCCCATAAACGGCGTAAACGCCTCGGTTTTCTGTGTGAGATCATCACTGAACGAGGCGTTGTTCTGGCTCACAATATTCTCAAAGGACCGTCGACCACACTGATATCGCACAGTCACATCCCCAAACTGTGGGGCGTCGGGCTGATCAACGAGCGAGCCCCCTGCCCCATCGTCACCTACAGCAAACGCAGGCTGCCCGTAGTTTCCACTGACAAGACGGGCCCGAATCCAGACGTTCTCGTGACCCGAAACGGTCGTCGCCTCGAGGTCATCTGGCACGGTAAACTGAACCGTTCCGACAGTTCGAAGCACGTCCGTTTCGTCTGTCACAGAGCCAAGGCGCGTCCACCCCTCGCCGTTCCAATACTCCCAGGAAATTTCGGGCGGTCCGCCAAGAATGCCAATATCGGGGTTCGCCCCAGCGGTCGATTCTGACTCCTTGTTATCCTCGTCTGGCAACGCAGTCGGCGGCTCAAACACCAACTCAATAGCGCCACCTGGCTTCGTAAACGCCTCCTGACACGCAACATAGAACGTCGCTGGCGGGTGTGGGATCCTCCCGAACGGTAAAATGTCACCATCCTCAGCCGACAGTGGCACGTCATTAGCCAACAGCAAATCAGGCTCGAGTCCACTATCCATTTCAGCATTGCTCACATGGACTGCCAGCGAGTTCACAGCCGTCTGTGCTGATTCTCTTTCTAGCACACACCGAATCCAGCGACTCTCGACACCGTTTACCGTCGTCACAACCGGCTGTCCGGGCAACAAAAACATCTGCTCAACGACATGGTCGTCGCCAGTCGCTCCCTCCAGTGGTGAGGCTGATTGGGACCGAGACTCGAGGCGCTGTTGAAGCCCTTCGACACCAACCTCATCCTCAGCGTACTCATCAGATGGCGTCTCAAGCTGGTGCCACTGTTCGTCGCCGTCTGGACCCTCACCGTAATACTCCCATCGCGCACACTCAAAAATGTGACACTCCTCGAGTGGCGTCTCAGCGACCACAGTAAACATCGAGTTCGCCGCCAAATTGAGCGAGTCGGTGTGTCCCATATAGAGAACGTGCTGCTGGAGGTTTGCTCCGGTAAACAGCGTCGTCCGGTCTGTCGAGTCAAGAATATCGCTATGCTCGAGGATCCGATCTGTCGACGGGTCAACGGCAATCACGTCCGTCACTGACGCACCTGTCGCTTCGAAGCCGCCGTTCTGAGGGAGCTCAAACAACTTCGAGTCGCCACCGCCGATATTCGCGACCGCTTGTGTCCCCCCAGGAATTACCACGTTTCGATCCAAATCCGTCGAGACGTCAAACGTCAGCGGTGCTCTAGCCGCCTGTGGCGGCCGTCTATCGAAGCCAAGCGCATCGAGGAACGCAATCTGCTGTTTCTCTGGAACCTCATTTAATCGTTTTTGGACGTCAGATTCAAACGACGAGAACACACGCAACAGCGTCCGGCCGTTGTCCGGTGTCTGTGGATCCCACCTGTCGGTGTAGGCATCCGCACGCTCTACTAACGTCTGAAATATCTCCGCTTGGGTTCGGTCATCGATAACCGGTGGCTGACTCATCTCCCGACCCCCTGGGGCACTGGTAGCTGATATCGGCTACCGAGCCCCTCATTTGTGATGGTCACCTGCCCCCCGCTCATCCGTCACCTTCCGTAATGTGGAACGGATACACCATATTCGCCAGACTGTTTGTTGTCCGAACACGGTACTCAATCTCAATGAGGATGCGGTTTGGCGTTTCGCGGTCGGTTCGTGCAGTGATATCTTCGATATCAATCCGTGGCTCCCAGCGAACGAGCGCCTCCCGGACACTGCTTTCGATGAGATTCAGGGTTGCTGGTGAGGCCGAAGAATACACGTGATCGTGTATGTCACACCCAAAGCTTGGGCGCATAAGCCGCTCACCTTTTGCCGTCCCAAGGATGAGTCGAATCGCCTCCTCAATATCATCCTCACCACTCGAGCAATCGATGTTCTGTCGGTGGTCCGGTCCGACCGGATACGCCCATCCCGTGCCAAGAAATTCATCAGCCATGGTTGTGTATACGTATTACCCGATGTGGACTGTTGGACAACCGCCGAGGATCGTATTCGGTGGGCCGTTCTCAATGATTTTATCTCCCATCCGCGCTGCTGGCATTTTGTTGATAAACACGTTCGAGCTGCCTTTCAACACCACACCACCAACGTGTGGGACAACGCCGGTCACCATTGGACAGGTGTGAAAATCAACGCCTGCTCGCCACGCCGGGCGCTTTCCGATCAGGACGTTCGGACTCGATGTTCCAACAAGTGGCGTTCCGTGGGCGGTCATATCGCCGAGTCGTGCTGCTGGTTTCATTGTTAGTTGAGTTGAATAATTGCGCCTTTGATCATCAACGGTCCAACAGCTTTGAAATCCATGAGACCACTGCTCGAGAGGTCAAGTTTCCCGCTACTGTCAATCGAGACTGTCGTGTTCCCCGCAATATCGACGCTCTTTTTCGAGGAGAGTTCGATACTCTTTTTCCCATCAATCGAAATCGTCTTTGCGTCAAGGGAGATTTCCTTGTCCGCTTTGATTGCGACTTTCCCCTTTCCAGAGTCAAGGGTGATTGTGTTTTTTTTGCCATCATCTCGAATCGAAATCGTCTCTGATTTATCATCGATAACGATTTTGTGGCCATCGCTCGTCTGAACCGTCACACTCCCCTCTTTTTCGTCATCAAACCGAATCGTGTGATCGCTTCGAGAGCGAATCTCTCGAATATCGTTTTTCCCATCCTTGTTTTGCTCTGGGGGCTTCTGTTTCCCGTTCCACAACGATCCGATTACAAACGGATTGTGAATGTCACCGTTTTCGAACGCGACCAACACTTCGTCGTCTACCTCCGGCAGAAAATACGTTCCATACGCATCACCCGCCATCTCCGTGGCGATTCGAGCCCAGTAGCTTTCGTCATCGGCATCTCGCCACGGGAATCGAAGTTTCACCCGCCCAAGATTTTTAGGATCTTCGTTATCCGTCACAATACCAACGACAACCCCCTGTATGCCGCCGCTCGAGGTCTCACCGGTAAAGAAACTATTTTGGCTCATGAGGGCACCTCCCCAGCCTCAAACGTAGTCCGGTAGCCGCTGACACCCATCCGGTGGGCCGCTTTTGTGACGTGATACTCCGAGGAAAATCGCTCGCCGAGTTCGACGAGTTTGATTGTTTTGCCGGCTCGAATCTCCGGCATGCCGTCGGCCTCACCGTGACCTTGGATAATCCCGTCGGAAAACGCGTTCAGTTTCGTCTCTGCGATCCGTTCGGCTTCGTTTCGTGACATAGCTGGAACTCTAAACACCTCTTTGTGTGCCGCATTGTTGCTCCCTGCTGTCGCAACGATTTCCTCTTTTTTTTGGATGTCCCACGCCCGCACCTCGACTTTGTGCGTGTCTTTCGTTCGCGTAATCTCACCAAAGAAATCGTGTAACGCCTCACCATACCACAACTCAGCAACCGGCTCCTCAGTCACGGCCGAGGAGCGGGGAAGAAACTGCACGCTATCTCGCTCGGCATAGAACTCAAAGCCATAGGTTGCTGCCAGATTGTGGACAAACCGGTAATCGCTACAATCATCCTGAATAAGCTGCTCGCGTTTGATATCTGCACTTTCGACAGTCACCTCCGAAAAGGGATAGGAGGAAAGCACATCCTCGACAGCCTCTCCAATCGTGGTTTCGGTCCAGGAATCGGAGTTCGTCCCCTGCATCGTTTCCCACAGCAACCCGTAGCCAGAAACCTGGACGCCCGGCCCGCTGTCAGCCGTAAACTCACCGGTGATCGACTGTATCTTCCCTGTCAAAAGCGGCGTCAGATCGCCATCACTACCGTATCCCATCTCAATATCGACATCAGTACCGATATCGAACGCATCCCAGTCGAGACCCGCAAACTCGTCTAACTCTTCGTCGAACGGATAGTTCAACGTAAAGGAAAACCGGTCTGCCCCCTCAAACGTTGTCTCGACGACGAGGTCAGCGATTCGCCCACCGGGCTCTTGGAACTTCTGGCCACCAACCTCGACTTTAAATCGAGGCGAGTACGCCGGATGGTTATCTATGTCTCCGATCATGTATTGGAACCGCTACAACGGCGGCAACTCGAGTTTTGATCCGGGCTCGAGTGTCCGCGGATTACCGATCTGATTCTGTTCAGCGATCGTCCGCCAGTGACCTGGATCACCGTACTCTTTAGAAGCAATCAGCCACAGCGTATCACCTTCGGTCACGGTCCACACCTTGGTTTTGTCTGTCGACTCCGGGGAAATTTCGGATTTGTGATAATCTGCCGTTTTGAACTCTTTGAATACAACCGAGACGCGAGCTCGAACCGGGACACCACTCGGGAGGAACTTCGTAAACTGCTTGTTGGCGTGTTGAACCAGGGCCGTAAAGTCGATTCCATCTCCCCAGACAAACCGACAGACTGGAGGCGCATGCAGTTCGCCATCGACCGACAACAGCAAATCGAAGTACTTTGTATACTGCTCTCGCACGTCGAGTTCTGCAGTATTGCCGTCCTCGAGTTTGTCAGTCGTATCAAAAAACAACTCCATTGAGAGCGTCTCGGCGTTGCCATCGACAAACTGCATGATTGAGGCCCCAGAGCCCGTCGCTTTCATTTCGCCGTAGTTGACGCTCTTTTCGAGTGTGTAGGAGCTCGGATTGAATTTACACTCAATCGTCTCGCCTTCCTTTTTTCCGTTGAGGATGAGTATTTGTGCTTTTTCCAGTTTTCCATCGGATGCCATTTATAACCCCCTGCGCTCGCGTTCGGTCCGCTTTTTTCGCTCGATTCTTCGATACAACTGCTCGACGAGGCGGTCGACATCTGCGTCAAACTGCATCGGTTCCGCTGCAAACGGGATCCGCTCACCTCGTTGCGTTCGTTGCCTGCGACCTCGGTCGGTGGTCTGAGACGCCGGTGACGAGTCGATGACAGACTGCTCACGACGGTCATCCAACGTATCGGCTGGTCGTCCTTCTGGCGGAAGCGAACTCTGAGTTGGCCGATCAGGGCGGTGGTCTCGATGACCAGACCGTTTAGAACGGGTGGGCTCTCGCGGACCTGACGCTGATAGGTGGCTCCCAGCCCGACGCTCGGTCCCACCGGTGGACTCCCTGCGTTCGAACACACTCGCCTGGGCTTGGTCGGATTGAAACACCGTCGACTCGCGTATAGACGGTGACCCCGTCTCTCGCGGTGACTCCGTTGTCGGCGACTGCGCGCTCCGATAGACAAAGCGAGGACGATCCGTGGTTGAGGTCATTGATTTGTTCTCCGTCATATCTCTCTTTGAACTACTCCTACTTATATTATGTTTAATGGCTATTGTTTGTTGAGATAACGATCTGAGTCGCGGTCGTGCCGATGGTTGGCGGTGTGACGGCTGCGTTGCCCGGTCTAGTGGTAATCGATCAACAGACTGTGGCTCATCTGGGGGCGGCGACCGCACGGGAACATCCTGACTGTTCTGCCCAGACGGGGTGACCCCACCGCCACCGGGTGACTCGCCACTCGTTGGTGTCGCTCCCCGTTGATGTACGATTTCCCCACCCTGGGCTTCGCCACTCGAGTCAGGACCCATACGGAGTAGTCGACGACCGCACCGCCGTTTTGTCCTCCGTTCGATAAGATTCGTGACAGAGGCCATATCCGACTGTGCGTGCCGTCTCTCGAGTCGGGTTTCAATCGTCCCTCCAATCGCGTTCGACTCCACAGACTGCAGTGCTCGTGATTCGTTGACGCCAACGGCCGTCCCACGGTCGGTCTGCGGTGGTGACCTCAAGTCCCCAGGACTCGAGGCCCCCCGTCGGACGTGTGGTTCGACCGCATCACCACGAGAAGTCTCTGCCTGAGAACGGAGTGTCGGAGGCGTTACCTGTACTTCATCCGCCACTGTAGGAGGATCGACGGCCACGCGCTGGCGTCGAGTGTGACGCCGATTGATGCCAGTCTGTCGGGAACCGCCCACTGTTGTACGCAGTACTCGTGACGATTGTAAACGGTCGTTACGTACTCTCTCCACGTTGGTAGCCGTCCCAACCGTTTGCTGTCGGTGTGCGTTCACCCCGCGCGCGTCTCGACCTTCAACTGCGTTCGCCACACTCGCCGTCGATCGCTGTTTGGCACGCCGTGGCGATTCAGTCTGAGCCGCTCGGGTCGGACGTCCGGCCTCTCGTGCGGTAAGATCCGACAGCTGGTTCCACCCCCGCCCCTCACTCGACTCAGCGCCCGATTGTCGCTGGCTTGAGGAATTCTCGGTGGTGACGGACTCACGTTTTCCCTGCAAGCTAACACGCCGGTGGGAACCGATGCCAGCCGAGTTGATTGCGTTACTATTGAAACGAGGATTCGTGGTCGTCTGTACTACACCTGACTGCTGGCTGGCTACCAACCGATTGCCCACCGCAGTCATCGCCTCATCCCGAATAGCAACAGCCCCACTCATCTCCCGAGGCAGCCGTTGAGAGGGCAAGACCTCACTCGAGTGGGAGTCACCGACTGTCTGTTCCCCCTGGTGGTTCACAGTCTGGTGGGAGTTCGTCGCTGAGCCGGTCGGTGAGGTCGCTGGCTGCGTCGTCAATTTGGGCCGGCGAGATTGCGTCTGCAGGTGAGTCGATCCGCGATTGTGTTCTCTGTGCCCCCCTCGAGCCGATTCGGTATCACCTCCGCCACCCCCAGTTCGGTGTGGCGTCGTGGCTGCTGCGTTCGACCGATGGGCTGGTGATGCCGTCGGCGCAGATACCGATGGTCCCGACAACTCGAGTGAGTGGGTCGAGTTCCCAATAGCTCCCTTGGCAATCCGCGAAAGAGTGAGTGCCGTGGAGCCGATAGTCGGGGCTGTTCCGCCAAACGGTGAATCTGAGTGGCCTCCAGCCCGCTGACCGTTTGCGTTCGACACCTCAGTCGAAAGATGCGACCCATCGACGGATGAACGGGACACCGATGAAGCGGCTGAGTCGAGAGTCGATGCCGTGGAACGAGTGTCTGGGTGTGTTCGGCCACTCGATGGAGTACTATCGGGCGGTGTCGTTTGGGTTATTGATGCCGCCGGTTTTGCAGGCGACTGCGAGGTGGCCGGTAGCGATGCGTCCGTTGCAGTCAGGTGAGACGAGGTTGTTTGCGATGTCCGCTGAGGGTGGGTGGTACGTTCCCCAGTCTTTGCAGGCGACTGCGAGGGCGCGTGTGTCACGTTCTTCGTTGTCGATTGCGATGAGGCTGGGAAAGCGACTTCCGGTGTTGGATTTGGTTTCGGTGATATCGGTAGCAATAACGGTGGCGTAACTGAAACGCTTGATATCGGGAGAAACGAGTCCATTTGAGCGTCCGTCTCTGGGGTTTGAGAGTGAGATGGCGGACCATCCGTCTCTCTTCCCGACTGTGTCGCGGGTGTTCGAGCGCCTCCAGTCGCTTCCGTTGGGAGCGACAAAGTCGTTGCAATTGCGCCTCGTGGGGTCGCCAGAGATGTTTGAGCGTCCCCGGTTTTCGGACTCGAGTCGGGTGGGGCCGGTTGAGCGGAAACTGGCTGCTCGGCTGGCTCTGCTGACGACCGCGCTTGACCAGTCGCCCCCACATTCGAGTTCAGTTGTAACTGAGACGACTGCGGTGCTCTCGGGGGCGATTCTGACTGAGTGAGAATCGTTGGAGCTGATCCCCGTCCGCTTGGCATGCGTGGGGTCCCTGCTGGCGTCGGCTGCGACGTGGCTGCTCGAGCGTCCCTGGTTGTCGGAGTTGTAGTCGTTGGTGTCGGTAGAAACAGGGTCGGCGAAATGAAAGCGCTCGATACCGATAGAGCCGACTCTGTTTGAGCGTCCGCCTTCGCTGTTGGCTGAGATGGAATTTCGGTTGATTGTGAATGAGACGGAGTGCGTGGCGTCGTTTTCGGTAGTGAGTGGGACGCGGCTGTTTGAACGGTCGGCGGTGTCTTCGCTCCCGGCCGAGAGCGTGCTGTTTGAGGCGCAACATCCCCGTTTGATCCCCTAATCGGTTGGCCAGCAGCCGGTGGTGAGATACGCTCTCTTTGTTGCTCGTTCCCAGCCCCAGCATCGGATCGGTCACCACGCTCGAGGCGAGTTCGTCCATCAGTCTTACCACGTTCCAATCTCGAGGAGAGACGCGAGGAGGGGTAAGTCTCGCGCTCGCCACGTGTCTTACTCGGCGAGTCTCCGCGAGCAGTCGTTGCTTGATTGCGCGCCTCGCGCACGCGAGACCGTATCCTCGAGGATGGCTGACCACTCGAACTCCTCGAGATGGACGGGGTACTCGACTGTGACGTGTCTCGGTCGTGTGCTGGTCTCAGAGATGAACTCGGCGGAAGGTCGGCAGTTGCTGTCGCTGTATCGCGTCCGACACCATTCAGTCGGTTCGCTTGGCTTGTCGGCGCCGTAGCTTGGCTCTCGCCGCTTGGAACCGACCGAGCCGACTCTGAACCAATAGTTGGCTGTAGCCAGCAACCCAAACTCACTGGTTGCTGCCGGTCGGACCACGCACGCTGGCTGTCTTCACCCGCCCGTCGATCTCTCATCACCGTCAGCTGTCGAACCAGTCCGTGCTCACCACCCCTCGAGTCAGTGGCCACATCTCGAGGAGAATTCTCAACCGGGTGCTCGGCGTCGACTGGTGACTGTTGCTGCCGTACCGGATTGCCGGGCTGTGACGGTGCGACAGTCAGCTCCGCGCCCGTTTGCTTGATCGGGACTGCTGTCGGCTGTGGCTGTGGCTGGTTCGGAGGTCCACTACCGGAAGTGGATTGCATTTCGATACTCTCCGGCAAAGCGGGCACAGTAAGTGGCTGTGTGGAACCCGCCAGCCTGTTTGGATACGAACGAATTGGTGACTGAAGAGGAGTCGAGCTAGTAACGGCTTGAACAGTATCCACACCTGATGGCGTCATCGTCTGCTCAACAACCGACTCGGTTGTGGTTGCTAGCTTTGAGCGACCATCTGTATGGGTTCGAACCGCTCTCTGGCCCCTCGCGTTCTCGGTCTCAATCTGGCCAGTCTGCTGTCTCTCACTGGTCGTTTCAACTGAACCGTCGCTCACGTTCGGCCCACCATGTTCGTCCACCGCCCGTCGTGTTGGCCGCTGACCCGCATCTGTGAGTGCCACACTCGTAGATTGTGTAGTCGTTTCAGACCCCAACAATCGGTTTTTACGGCGCGTTGCTGGCATATCGACACCAGATTGCAGAAATCGCTCCACCTTATCATCGTCTGCCTGGGAGGACCCCTCGTCGTGAGAAACGGCCACACCTAAGGATGGCCGGGCTTGACCAGAAGCGTCGCTGCCGATTCTCGAATCAATTTGTATCCTTTGTGGACGCTCTCGAGCTGGCCGTTGCCCACCTCCGGCGTCATGCACTTCCGAGCGTAGCGTCGTCTGCATCGGGCTTCCTACCTGCAATGTCAGTTCCTGTAGCCGAGATTGACCACTGGAAAATGGCTGCTCGAAGCGCGTTCGCTGCCCTGCAGATCGTTGGGCTGGCTCCGGCATCAACGCGGCCTGTGGTTCTCTATCTGACCGCTCGGAGTCGGGCTCAACTGCCAGCGAGCGACCTCGCTGTGGCGCACCCGAACCCGTTGTCCGCTGGAATTCGGTGACCGCTGTTTGGACACGAGAAGAGTGGTCGGTTCCAAGATCCTGACCGACAACGGGTGACTGCTCGAGTGTCTCTCGTTCATCCGTTCTGGAACTGGCCGGCGAATCGCCGGTTTCGAGCTCGAGTACTGGTTTGTTAGTGGTCGATGAGACTGTCGGGTCCTCTGTCTGCTGTCGACTGTCCGACCGTATTCGATGTGTGATAAGGACACGACCGTCCTGGCTCCGTTCGACGTCGTAAGCCCGACGGCGTGTCTGACGCTGGCCACGTGGGGCGGTCGATGACGATGTGTCAGCCAGCTCTCGAGGGTGATTGGGTGATGAGATCTGGGAGCGGCGCACTGTCCGCTCGAGTGGTGATGTTGCCCAAGTGTGGGTACTCGAACGCTCTGCTGCATCTTGAAGCAGTTGAAGGCGACTGGAAGTGACCGGACGGTTCGTGCGTGAGTGGGTGACCGGACTCTTTGTGCTTGATTGGTGGCGATGGCTCGAGGCTGCGCTGGGACGATCATCGTCGCTTTGCAGGCTACTGCCAGCAGTTTGGCCGCCACTGCAATCCCGTGTCGGTCGCTCGATCAGTGATTGGTAGCTCCGCTGAGGAGAACGGCGGACGCCAGCTTTTTTATTGTCACCAGTTGGCTTGATACGCTCTCCCTTGTCGCCACCTGTTGATTTGTCGGTTGTTCTATGATGCTTGGCGCGTGCGAGGGTTGTCGAACTGACAGTGACATCCGATAGATCACTGGAACCAGAATCAGTCGTTGCTGACTGTCTTTTCTCTCTGTAACGACGCTGTGTGGAGTCGCTACTCGGAGCGTCCGCTGTCACAGGCGATTCTCTGCGTTGATCGGCAACGAAAGGGGGAGTTTGGCCTATCCCAAAAGGAGCCGCCGTCTCAGACGGAGCAGTCTGTGGTTGGTTCGGGACCGAGCGTTCAGCCACCCGGAGGCTGGTGTTCTGGCGGTCCCAACCGTTTGAACCGACAGCGTCTGGCCGCCTCGCGTTTCGATTCTCGCCACCTTCGACTGTCTCAGCTATCGAGGACAGTATCAGCGTCTGCTTCGTCCAGTCACCGGTAGCCGACTGTTCACCCTGATTGTGACGCTGACCCCAGGGTAGACAAGTCGTGGTCGTCGTAGCCACCGACGGCTCTGAAACACCATCGCCGCCGTGGGCGGGGCCGAACGCGAGACGCCTGCTGATTCCTGCGGCGACGGTGTTGAGAGATGTGTCAGTAGACCAATAGATGGTACTTGGGGTGGACGATGTCTCGGTCCGCTGGTCACCTCTCTTAGTATCTCGGACTCGAGTTGCTGGCCGGTTCGGACGTTCGGGAGCATCCGCCTGTGCGTGTCGCCGCTGGTTGCCTGCTGTAGCCGCCGTTGCTGATTCAGTAGATTCGATTAATGTCTCGGGTGTAGACGCTGTGTGGGCGCTCTCTAACTGCTCACGTGAGGGGGCAGACTCGTTTTGAAAATACCGAGTGGGGCGCCGGCGCTGCGGGGTACGTTGTGGTTGCCCGCTCTGTGTGATTTGTGGTCCGTTGGTTCGACCGGTCTGTTGGCCATCAGCTGTAAGATAGGTAGGAATAGTCGTCTCATCGTTGGCCGAATCAGAGTCTGCTTGTTCAGGCGCGGCTACATCGTCGTCAGCTGGTTGCTGTCGGGCCGTGTTCGTCCGGAACGTCAACGTCATCGGATCAAACCGCATCATGATCCGTTGGGCGAACCCGCTCATCAGACGGTCTGGATCAAGCGTCGTGATTGCACTGCGTCGGCCCGCAACCCCATCGATTGACCGCATCCCGGCTGCCGTTGATTGGGGCTCCTTTTGAGCCGTTTCAGCCCGATTGATCGCCGCTGACGCGATACTGATTTGACGAATCGATTCGATACCCGACTGCGTTCGATCACCAGTATGCGATCCCAACTCCATATGAACTCTATTTAGTACGGTTTTCTACGATTATCTGCTACTATACATTATGTGTTAGTAGTTACTTAAGAATTCTTCGCCACTCGAGGATACGGTCAGTCCTGTGGTGTTGCTTCTGTTGTCGATTGCGGGGATGAGCGTGTGCCGTTCAGTTCGTCTAACGGGAGCGTGGATCCGCCCTCGGTGTGGCCAGCCCACTGGAGATTGTATATTTCTCCCGTTTTGCTAAACAGCGTCGGCGTTTCGCCGCCCCGTTTGAGATTGTAGCCAAGTGGTAGTTCGAGGGCATCGTCGCTCGGTTCGAGTGTGAACGCTTCCGGAAGCCGAAACGAACATGTTGCCCCTGGCCCGAGGGTGACATCGATACCGAACTGGTAGAGTTCGAACTCGGTGTCACGAATCCGTGACTCGGTGAGATCGATCGATACCTGAGAGGTATTTTTAATGACGAGCTCACGGAGTTGGTGTGATTCCGGACTGTTGACAGTCAAAATTGAAAGATCAGTTCGTTCGGCAGCGGTTGCATCGTACCGGTTATAAATGAGAATTGTCACCACGATCCAAAAAACGACGGCGGTAAGCGCGATTGGAAGCCACGAGATGCGTCCGAAATACCATGTTCCGAGATACCAGATTATCAGGCTTCCAGAGACGGCAATGAGGAATCCGACAATAACCGAAAGCGTGCGGCTCTCGAGACCTTTCGTATGGACGTATCCGACTTTGACTGATGAAATCGATGAGGATCGACCCCCACTCCGCCGGTTCCGTAACAGGAGAAGCCCTGTTGAAACCGGCCAGGTAAGAAGGAAGCCGAGACCGACGACAGACGGTGACGTGTAATCAAACAGACTGCCAATTCCGAGAGCAAGTCCAACACCGAGTGCACAGACGGTTCCAACAATCATCGCCTGAGCCCACGTCGAGTACTGCTGCCAGTAGCGGTGGATTCCTTTCCGGTGATTTCGATACAGCAGATAGCCACCAGCGATGAGCAGGCCAACCACCGTCCCAAAAAGAAACGCGACTGCCCTCGACGAAAGCACCCAGCCCGTAATTGGAACGGTCGCTGCGGGAACGCCCCCGATGAGGCTGGTTGTGCGTAACACGCCGACGACAGCAATGCCAAACAGTGCGGCAAACGCAATGATCAAAAGAAACGGTCGCAGTTGTGTTTGCACTGAACCAGTTATTTTCTTAATCGGTGCGAGCGGTCGGATCATGCGTTCACCCCAACAGGTGCTTGTTGGCACCAGTAGCGCGACTGTAGCGATTCCCCACTTCTAACGGTGTAAAACACTCCACTCGGCGCTAACTGCCATCTGCAAGGATAGAAATACGTAGCCATGCTCTTATCCATACGTTTGCTATGCTCGTAACGTATCTGACAAAATATAAACCCTCTGGTTACTAATATTGCGTCGAATTCATACTGCATTTATGCCCACGGCAAAGTCGACATTTTCACAAAAGCTAGTAGGCAAGATGATACTCATGTCATAGCCGGGTACTCAGACAGCCCTCTCTCTGTATTGCGCATCTGTTCGAACCAATATCTAAAATGGCGGTCAGAAAGACGGAATCGGTGAGAGCCGAGTCCAGTCAATAATTGCCTCCGGATCGTGATACCGCTGGTACTGATCGAGTTCTGCATACAAGTTCGTGAGCCGAGCGATTCCCGGACCACGAACGCGGAAATCTCGAGGTGGCGCCAACCCCATCCCGATGTAGCAGTCTCGAAGTTGGCAGCGCAGGTGGTCGACGACCTGCCGCTGGAAGGTAGCAGCTGACTGAACTGGGTACCCTGGGGGACGGAATTGCAGACACACTGGTGGGTGGGCTGGATGATCCACATCGACATCGGACTCGTGTTCGATTCGTGTTGGCCCGTCAGTACTGTACCATACGCGCACTGGAGAGAGCGTATCGAGAAGTGTCTCACTTGTGTGACCCGTATCGAGTATCTGTCCGAGCTGAGAAACCGCGACCTCATCTGGGTGATCTGGATACTGGTCCATCAACTCTCGAAGGCCACCGAGAGCCTCTAGTTCGAGGAGAACATCCAGCAGTTGCTGGAGTCGCTGGTCAGGAACGTCGAGATAGATTTCCTGTTCAATCCGTTCGATAGTTGCGTGTTCTGCCCCTACTGGGGGTTCAATTGGTAGGTCATCGTCGGCCGTTAGTTGGCGATAAGCCGTCTCAAACGTTTGACTGAACGTTTCGGCGGAGAATGCAGCGATAATAAGCGCCGTCGCCGCAACCCGTTCCGGATACGCAATTCGGTCCTGTTCGCTGTAGGGTGTGATGGTGTAATCCCCACGTTTCCGGAACGTGTGGTACTTCCCGAACCGAACCGCTTGGGCAATCGCCTCAGTTTCTTCAGCCGTTCGTTTCTCAGCCTCCGTCGGATACGCCTCACAGTAGTGGGCCTCGAGGGAGCCAGTTCGGTCGATCGTCACTCGGTGGGTCGTCCCAGTTGCTTCAGTAATCGACAGATCGGTCTTGCGAGCTGTTTGTGAAAGTATTGTGGCGTTCATTTCAAATATCGTAGGTCGCTTTGACAACCCGAAGCTCTTACCGCTGATCTGTGTTCATATCATTTACTCATTTCGTTTTGATAATGACAGCATAAAAAACAGGCATTCTGAGTGAACATCTTCGGTTGTAGCCAAGTTTGATAGTTTGCGTTTCCTGTTCGACAAAGAGTGATGGAGGCGCGGTTGTACTGCCGAAGCCAGGGTTTGGTCCGCCACAAATTATTTTGTTCTTACTAGTTTGAAACAAATATTTTATGTAGTCTCAGTTACTCCGATCACGTATTCACGTTCAATGACCCGAGACTCGAGCTATAAAAATAGAGAGACTGCATCCTTTTCTCAGTTTGAAAAAAATCGTTTTTTCAAAGGGAAGCTAATGACGCCTCGGGATATGGAAGCCGAACAGGCATATCACGCTGATCGGCTCCATATGATCAACCGATTCACCACGGGGCCAGGTATCGTCCATGGGTTAACTGTACAAACGGTCACAGAGACGGACGCCGGCCTGGAGATGACCGTTGATGCGGGCCTCGCACTGGATGGAAAGGGGCGACCGATCGTCGTCGAACAGTTGACGACGAAATCACTTCCAACGCCGTCAACCGACGAGATTCACCTTTTTATTCAGTATAAGGAAGCGCCAATGGAGTCCGTCCCAGTGCCGGATACGGACGGCGCAATCGAAAACGATGTCGCGCCAAACCGGCTCGTGGAGGTGTTTGAGTTTACCTACCGTGAGACACCTCCCGACGACACTGGGAACATTCCCCCGCTTGACTCGTTGGATGTCAATCCTGAGGCGGTCGGTCCGCAGGTGCTTGCCCAATATATCGCTGAAACATACCACGACCAACACCGATCGGGCGACTCACCAGACACGCCGACAGCTGTGTTTTTAGGCTCGTTTGAACGGGCGCCCGACGGATCGTGGGAGCCGATGACCGATGGACCAACGCGACCGTTCGTCTACGATCATGACCTCCTGTTTGCGACGATAGTCAACCACTTGACCGACACTGACAATCCACACCAAACACCAATAAAAAAAGAACGGAACGAGATTCCTGACGATCTCGACCGAATCGGTCAACGGGTCAACGCACTCGAAAACGAACTGCAAACCATCGAGCGTGAACACGCGACAGTGCGGCAGTACCTCCTTAGGAAGACAGTAAAAGACCGAATTCGCTTTTTCGAAGACCTCAGCAACCGACTCGAACGCCAAAGCGGGAACGGCAGCAAGCTCGCGCGCACGATCACTGAACAGTCACGCGAAGAGTTGCAGGTGACTGAAACCGGTACCCACTCCTACCGCCAGCAACTGAACCGCCTCCTCGAGCAACTAATCCAACTCGGCGAGCCACTCGAGACGGTCGCAACCGAAAAAAGCCTCGAGCGGTATCTAAAGTCAGTCTCGCGGCTCCAGTCTGCGATTGAAGATAATAAGCCATTGCTTGAACTGGTCGATGCGCACGACCAAGTCTGTGAGGCAGCTGACTCACTTGAGATTCTCGTTGGAGTGGTCCCGGATGAGTGAGCTACGAATCAGGCGCATAGCCAGAGGAGCCACGACGGTTGAAACGCTCTAAAGCGTGAGAAGCCCGTTTCAGGCCTTTTTAAGATCGAATAGAGATGAAAGTATCGTCGTTTGCGCGCGGTAATAGTTTATAACGGCTAGAAAAGGTTTATATTATAACCATAGAAAGATAAATTGCAGTCAGAACATACAGGTGGTATTACAAATGCCAGAATATCAGGCTCCAGGAGTATACGTCGAAGAAGTTAGCAGTGGAAGCAAGTCCGTTGAGGGGGTAAGCACCAGCACGGCAGGGTTCCTCGGTCAAACCCATCGCGGCCCCGTTGAACCACGACTTGTGACGAGTTACAATGATTTTGAGCGCCTCTACGGTTCCAGTCCAAAGAATTCAAATCTTGACGTTGCCGTTGACGGCTTTTTCAAAAACGGGGGTGGGCGGTGTTACATCGGACGTGTGGCGGCTGCCGATCCTCACGATATCGCGACGACGACACTCATTGACGAAGACGAAACGGAAGTCCTCGAAGTCGAAGCGATCGGTCCTGGCGAATGGGGGACCTCAGCCGCGGTTATTGTTCGGGAAGGGCGGCGACCAGGTCAGTTCGACCTTATCGCCCGCTACTGGTCGTGTGACATCGAAGAAGTCAGTGAACCACACGCTGAACGGCCCGACCCGGCGCCAAGCGTCGAAGAGGTCTTTGACGGCCTTTCAACCGACCCGAAATCAAGCCAGTTCTATGAGAAGCAGATTTCGGGCTCGGTTCTCATCGACGTCAACTACCTCGAAGACGGTCGTCCCGTCGACGGGCTCACGTGGTTGAACCGCGAGAGCAAAACGGCCTTTTCAGACGGTGGGTTGGTTCACGAAGATGGTGAGGAGACGATCGTCTACATTCCGGAAGATCTCGAAGACAGACCGTACAATGATCTACAGGATTTGGCAAAGCCGTTCGAGACAAGCGGGAACGCAAGCAAAGACGACCTAGTCGAGGAACTATCGGACATCCGTGCTGGCGAAGTCGACGTCGATGTGGAAATCGTCACCGAAGAACCAACGAAACCCGAGGCAGAGGGAGAGGTCTCTCTGAGCGATTACGAGGGAATCGATAAACCAGGGATGCGTACCGGCCTTGCCGGGTTCAAAGCACTCGATGACATCTCAATCGTCTGTGCACCCGACGAAAACGACGTTACCGGACTGACAGACGCACTCGTCGCTCACTGTGAGAATCTGGGCGATCGGTTTGCAATCTTGCAAGCACCCCAGAATCCCGGCCCAGTCTCAGAGATGGAGACGCCCGTCGATTCCTCGTACGCGGCGTACTATTATCCATGGCTCTCCGTGTTGGATCCAGTTACCAACCGCGAGAAGCTCGCGCCACCGAGTGGCCACATCGCCGGAATTTTCTCACGAAGCGACACCCAACACGGCGTCCACAAAGCACCCGCAAACGAGGTCGTTCGCGGTATCGTCGGTGTCCAACACGATATCACGAAAGGCGAACAGGACGTCCTCAATCCAAAAGGAATTAACTGCATCCGCAGCTTCCAGGGACGTGGAATCCGCCTTTGGGGCGCTCGGACAACCTCGAGTGACCCAGAGTGGAAATATCTGAACGTCCGCCGGCTGTTCCTGTTCATTGAGCAGTCAATCGATGAGGGAACCCAGTGGGCTGTCTTCGAACCGAACGACAAGGATCTGTGGGCTCGCATTCGACAGTCAGCAGAGAACTTCCTTACGACCGTCTGGCGTGACGGTGGACTCCAAGGATCGACCGCAGACGAGGCGTTCTACGTCCGCTGTGGTGAAGAGACGATGACCGAAGATGACATCGACAACGGCCGGCTAATCGTCGAGATTGGTGTGGCTCCAGTCAAACCTGCAGAGTTCGTCATCTTCCGGATCAGCCAGGACACCGGAGACGCCTAACGACGGTATCGAATCTAACTACACCCATAACATCAATCACTATCAATGCCAGAACATGGCCCACTACCAAGCACGGAGTTCACCGTTGAACTTGACGGTGTCGACGTCCCCGGCTTTCTCGAGGTTAAGCTCCCGACCCAAGAGGTCGATGAGTACGATTATCGCGAGGGAGACCAGGCGAAACACGCAAAGAAACTGTTCGGCGATGTCCACTATTCACCGCTGATGCTCGCACGCGGTGCAGAAGAGGACAACAAGCGTCTTGACGACTGGATACAGGCCGTCGAAGATGGGAACGAAGATGAAGCGCGAAAGAACATCGCCGTCGTACTGAAAGATCAATCCGGCGAATCGAAGCTCCGATATGAGTTTACGAACGCCTGGGTCCGCAAGTACGAACCACCATCACTCAACGCACAAGCGGGAAGCGGACAGGCGGCGATTGCCGTTGAAACGTACACCGTTGAGTTCGAAGAGATGGACCGCAAGAACGTATGACGCGTATCCGCAGTGACTCCCACCGAGAGTTCGCCATCACCCGTCGCGGTGCTGACTGGCATGTTGACGAGGATGGCTACCTTCATACGAGTCGTTCAGTTTCACCAGTCACCAGCGTTACTATTACGTGCGTTGACTCTCAACGAAGCGTATGAGCAATCAGGCACTGCAAACTGAGTTCGAGTTCACGCTCCCACAGGGGTACGTCGATGACGACGGCACCCTCCACCGGGAGGGACGAATGCGGCTTGCCACGGCTGCAGATGAGATTGAGCCGCTGAACGACCCACGCGTCCAGACAAATTCGTCGTATCTGACGATTGCGTTGCTCGGGCGAGTCGTCTCCGAACTCGGCACACTCGAGTCCGTCGATGAAACCGTTATCGAAAACCTGTTTGTCGGCGACCTCGAGTACTTACAGCAGATGTACGAGCGGGTCAACAATCAGGGACTGAACACGGTCGAAACCGTCTGCCCCGATTGTGGACACGTCTTCGATGTCGATGTCGAAACCGGTAACCCCGTACCATCGGATACGGACGCTGAGATGGAGTTTCATCCGGCAGCCCCGGTTTCCGAAGAGTCAGTTGACGGCGAGTCACTGTTTGACAACGCTGTAGAAGAGACACAGTCGGAAACGGAGGAAGCCACGGCGGGAAATCCGATCGAGTGACGAGCATCTCCGACCCCGAAACCCTCTTTGAGGAGGTTGCGTTCGTCGCCTACCATTTCGGCTGGAGCCACGATGCGGTGTTGGCGCTTCCCCACTGGGAACGGCGCCGGTGGTGTGAAGAGATTAGCGCAATCAACGAACGAATGAACGAACCGGTGACGCCCGACACGGATACCGAGGAGGCCCCCCAGCAGGGGAGTTTCTTTGACACTGACGACGGTGGGGTTGTCATCCAAAACACGCTGGACTAACGACACGCAGACGACCAAGACGGTGTGAGTTCGACCACTAAAAACGACTCCAACAACACAATGGCAGGGCAACCTTACACGAGCGACGAAAACCCATACTCCCAGTACAACTTCGAAGTGGAAGTCGACGGCGCCACTGTCGCCGGCTTTTCGGAGGTCTCAGGGATCACGATGCAACTCGAGACGATCCAGTATAACGAGGGTGGTGTCAACGATCATGTTCACACGCTCCCGGGAACGTTTGCACACGCAAATCTCGTCTTAGAGCGGGGAATGACAACTGATGTCACGTTCTGGAACTGGATTCAAGAGGTGATGAGCGGTAACGTCACACGAAAAAACGTCGTTGTCAAGATAAGAGATGGCTTTCAGGGTGAAGGCCAGTGGGGGTGGGAGTTCAAAGATGCCTATCCAACGATGTGGCGTGGGCCGGATCTCGCAAGTCGGAACCGCGGGATGGCAATCGAATCGATCGAACTCGCGTACGAGCGCTTTTCGAAGATGTCCGGAATGCCTGAATAACCTCGTTCGCTACTCGTTGGTGTGACGGCCAATGTCCGTCTCTCGGTCTTCTACTCGGGTGAACGTTTCTTCGTTGAGCGACTGGATTACCACTGGTCGTACCTCGATGGTTGCTGAGGGCTGGTAGGTCGCGTTTGGGTACTGAGACCACAGCGACAGGAGTTCGTCGAGTGGTTCGTCGACAACCGTTACTGAGAGGGTTTCCTCTTGAAGGAGTGCGAGTGGTGCCGCTTCGGGTTCAATCTGGCTGTGATCGTGGAATACCTGCAAAGCGGCTCCAAGCCGTCGCTGGCGGTCTAAGGGATCGCCTCGGTCATCCCCGTCGTTCGAATCGTCTCCCGTCTGGTCGTAGGCGGTGAGCAGATATCGAATGGCGAGTGACAGTGGCGGGTCTTGCCTTGCTGTTCCCGACGTTATCGTACTCACCGAGCCTCTCGAGTTGTCGGTTGCCAACTGGTACGGATAGAGCGCTAGTTCGACGTTTGACAGCGAGTCGGTTTCTGCGGGTGAAGCGAGTGTGATCGCCCGTGGATTCAACGGATTGCGCTCGTCTTCGGCTTCCGTTTTGAGGAGGTCGATCAGAACATTGCTGACGTCGGCGATAGCACTGTAAGTCATTGGTGTATTAGTTTCGAGGTGTTCGCTGGCGCTGTCGTCGCTTTTCTAACTCCGTCGGACCGGCCAGATACTCGAGGTACGGTTCAAACTCCTTTTCTCGAATCTGGCTGTTGTGATCGCGTTTGTACTGCTCTAAGGCTTCGACGATGTGGCGCTGGGTGATCGTTTCTTCGCCGGCGTCGGCGA
>LFCJ01000292.1_pt1 | contig 30092 bp, 26 predicted proteins | sample 643141 | NCBI WGS metagenome assembly LFCJ01 (sample SAMN03766243, study PRJNA286221) | soda lake metagenome | biome: soda lake; feature: Kulunda steppe; material: water; isolation source: sample B1-Br-g2 brine of Lake Bitter-1 | place: Russia: Kulunda steppe | collected 2010-07
GGACCACGATGTCGGCGTCAAACAGAATCACGAGATGGAAGGAACCATCCCAGGGGGCAACGCGACGGTCACCCCGACCCTGGTCGGGGTTCCCTCGAATCGGCCTCCGGATGATCGGTTCCACCGGTAACCGCCGACCGAGGACGCCCTATCGACCAGTGGCAACACTGTCGCGTCGGCGGCTGATCGCCGCCGACTGCGACAGCCTCTCGTCTCTTATCGTTGGGTCGAGTCCCGGAGAACAGATCCGGCTCTGATTCGTCGGCAAATCACACTTCAGCGCCAGTTAGCTGAGACTGATTTGTGAGGTACTGATATTCTGTCTGCTAAACCTATTGTACCTTTTTCACCTACTAAACCTATTACACCTATTGTTGCCGTCGGGCCGGTTTGCTCTGTCATATCTATGCTACCTGTCCTGCCCACCGCACCTGCCGAACAGATTGTACCTACTGAACCAGTTCAGTCTTTCATAGCTATCGAACCTATTTCACTCCTCACACCTATTTGACCTATTGCACCTATTGTACCTATCATGCCTGTTGTACCTGCAGATTCTCTTTCAGCTCCGACACTGATCGGACCTATTGAACGTCTGACTCTCTCACCTATCATACGCCTTATATCTATCCGACGTATTCTACCTACTGCACCTATTGTACCTATTTTGACCGCTCCGAATTTCTGACTGAGCCTCCGAAGTGGTCGATCGTCCGTCTCCTGAGTGTTGGTGTAGTAACCACTGAACGCCAGTGGACACTCGATCGCCGGACTGCTGCGCGATCGGTGTCTGAATCGCTTCACTGGCTACTGTATCCAACCCTGCTCAACTGAGTCGCTGTTTCGTCCACCCCCTGGGCGTAGCGAGTCATCACACAGGCACCTGAGTAACAATAGGTGCCTCAGCCAACTCACTTGGGGCAACTGAGCTACCTATTGTAGGTGCCTGCGGTAGAGTTAAGTGCGATAGTTAGAATATACGTACTATCCACTGAAAACGTATTTCAGGATACAATAGGTGCCTATTGTTCCTGCAGTGGGCGGAGTGATATACTATGGCAGCAACAACCGATCCGCGTGCAGTGAGCGTGGTGATCCTGAAGGGTGGTGTCGGCAAATCAACGACGTCGATGAATTTAGCCCGACAACTCGCAGAGCGGGGTGACACCCTGTTCGCCGACCTGGACCCAAACGGCCATGCGACGAACGGCCTTGGCTTCGAGGATGCATATCAGTCGGACGTCGATCTCGGCGACGTTATTCTCGACGGCGAGGCAACACCATCAGATATCATCCAATCGACGGAGTACGAATTCGACCTCCTTCCCTCATCGAATACACTCGAAGATGTCGAGAAAGATCTCGCGGGTGCGATGCAGGGTTCCGCCCGCGTCAAATCCAAGATTGTCGATCCACTTCTCGGCGACAGGTACGACTACGTCGTCTTCGACTGCCCGGCGTATCCTGGGATGCTCAACAACAATGCCCTCGTTGCGACGGGCAACGTGATGATCCCGATCGAACCGGGGTCGAGTGCGATCGGCGGCTACAAGCGAACGATGGAACGACTGATCGAGCCGGCACGAGAGTATATCGACGTCGAGGTGCTTGCTGTCGTTCCGAACAAACTCGGCGACCGGATCGATCAGCAGACAGAAGACCGAGAGCTGCTCGAAAATCTGAACACGGCGAGCTACGAGGTGAACCCTGGCCAGCCGCTTCAGGATGTCGTGCCCGATTTTGCTCGGATTACTGCCGAGGAGTTCGAGCAAATCGACACGGGAGAGCTGTCACCACCGAAGCCGGGTATCCGACATCGGTCGGCACTCTCCAGGTCGCTACAGCACAACCAGCCACTCCAGGACTACGACCCCGAGTGCGATCAGATCGAGTACTACGAGCAACTCGCAGAGACCGTCGCAACCGGAGGGTCCGATCGATGACGAATCCGTTCGACGATCTCGAAAGCAGCGATTCAGCGTCCGGTTCTGACAGTTCGGAGTCCGAAACCGATGGGGCTGACCGATCGGCTGAGTCGCCTGCCGACCCGCCGTCGATCGCCGAGGCGGAATCTGGTACTGCACCGGAACCGGGAGAATCGACGCCCGAACAGACAGCAGATGAGACGCCAGATATCTCGGCGTCTGGTCCTGCGTTCGAGTACAGTGCTGTCCGACAGAAACCGCTGTACGCCCGTGACGAGACGTGGACAGAGTTCGAGAAGAAACTTCGAACGTCGATCACACCGACACTTGCAAAGGAAGACGTCGTCGACGAAGAAACCCGCGAGATTCACGATGCGGTGCTTCGACTTGCAAACTTGGAACCCGAACGGGTCGCGGAACTGGTTCTCGAAGCACGTCGACAATCCTGAAGCCGGGTTTGAAACAGCCGGATTGGCCTCGTGTTCTGTTGGGTCCACGTGATTGCGCTGTTAGATCCACGTGATCGTAGGCCGGTGAAATCAGTACTTCAGTAATCGCTTCACTAGGTGTTCGGCCTCTCGAACCGAATGTACAGTCGGTATAATAGGTACCATAGGCACCTATTTTAGGTCGTCAGCTGACGCTCAAGCTACCTGACGATGCGGGATAGACTTTCGAGACTCCCATTCAAACCGTACGGATCACCCAATTCAGCGGGCAGGTATCGTCTCAAGCAAGTCAGAACGGGAGGGAGTGGAGCGATCCCTACTGGTCCTCTGATGACGGCCTGCCTGTTCACGCAACTGCGCAGCAACCGGAACCAATCTCTCGCGCTACTAGGCAGGAACCCGACTGGACCGAGTGGGAGAGTGGAGACGAGTTCGTCACCATTCATGACTAGACGCTTACACCCCATCTTGAAAACGGATGTGGTGGGCCAGTAGTCTTAATGGGTCTTGCTCGTAACGTCCACTCGGCGGGGTGAGGAGTACTATCTTAGGCGATAGTTTCCGCTGAGTTGAGAGACTCGTGAACCACCGTCACCGATCGAGAAGGAGTAACTGTCAATAGCCACTGATAGCCAATCTCCGATCGGCCCATCCGATTGACACACCATCAGCGGATCGGGGCTCTAACATCGGTTTATCCCGATGTTTTTTGAAACTCAATCCAAATATACGCGCTGAGTTCACAGGAGACGTATGGAGACAATCATTGCCGAACAGGACGGGCTCATGCTCGCGCGAATCGAGGGAGACGATCGAGTGTTCGAGGTGAACTTCGACAGTATCGAACCGACTGACGTGACTCTTCGATTCATTCGAGACGATGAGCGCGTGGGGAGTATTTACAACGATGACGGCACCAAACGGACGATGGCACGGCTAACCACGGCACGCGAAGGACCCGATTTCATCAGCGTCGAGGTGCCCAAAGAGTTCGTTGCCGAGTTGCTCGATGCAGCAACAGAGGCTGGCCGGGTGACCGATGAAACGGCCCTGGAGGGGTACCGATTGCGGGTGCTTTGACTTTTATTCGTCTTTTTCCGATTTGTACACCGCTACTGCCCTCGCAGGGCATCAAGTCGTCCGATCGCCAGCGGAACAAGCATCTCCTCGCGAGTCAGCCCTCCGTGCATCCCGACCATCCTCCGATCCCGTGTGTGCCAGCACAGCCCGCTGTCGCGACCGACAGCGATCAGGTCCCCGACGCGGCGTTCGAACAGCGCTGACGGCGCTGCAGTCCCGAACAGTTCGCGCTCACGTGCCTCGTCGCGAGTCCATACGCGGCCGTCGATTTCCTCTTTGAGCTGCCCACGGGCGGTTTCGAGATCGTCGGGCTGCACGTGGAACTGTACGTTCCGTGGGCTTCCCGTCGGGAGACGGGGGTTGTCGCCGTCGCGTGTGAGCGTCTTCTCGAACGCTGCCCACCACTGCTGGCCTGGGAGGTCGACGTTCTCTTCGGGAACCGTGTCGACGATTCCATGATCGGCAGTCAGCACGACCAGTGTCCGCCGTGTGAGTTCGGGGTCCAGTCGCTCGAGCAGTTCCCGGTGGAGGCAGCTGGCAATCGACACCAGGTTAGCCCGGTAGCGTTCGGTTCCCGTCCCCTCCTCGTGGGCGATCGAATCGAGCGTCGGCTCATAAGCGTAGACGGCTGTCGGTCCCGACGCGGTCTCGAGTGTCCGGCGGATCAGGTGTGCGAGGTCCGCGGCAGTGTCGTACCCCGTCCGTTCGGCTCCGGTGGTCACCGCCTTCGAGTACCCTGAGTCAGCGTAGGTCGCCGGGAAGAGCGCCTGGACGTCGATTCCTGCTGCACTCGCCCGCGCGGACAGCGCCTCCCCGGTAAACAGCTCTCGGGCATCGGTTTCCGGGGCGACCGTCGAGAGGGGCTCGCCGTCGATGGTGGTAAACGGCAACGTCACGACGTTCTCGCCTACCGACTCGAGATACTGGTACCATCCCAACAGCCCGTGTTCGGCCGGTTCGAGTCCGGTGTAGAACGTCGTCATCGCCGCCGCGGTCTCGGAGGGGTAGACCGAGGTCAGTGGTGTTACCGTTCCGTGAGTGGTGAGCCGCCGGAGGAATGGGATATCCTGCCAGTGGCGTTTCCACAGCTGGAGTCCGAACCCGTCGAGCAAGAAGACGACGACGTTGTCGACGTCGGTTGCGACGCCGTTGAAGACGTCATCCGGAAGCTGTTGCTCGAACGAGTTGTCGAGCACTGATAGGACCGTTTCGGGGAGGTTCGCGAAACAGTAGTTGTCGTATGCGGGAAACAGGTGGTTGCCGTCAGTGTAGTCCTCGATTAACCGCCGTTCAACGGTCTCTCGGAGCATGGGTTTACCTAGGGAGTCTCGATACAAAATACGGGGAGTTGCCCGGGATTGGGTACACACGACACCGATACTCGACTCCGCCGTTGTGAATCCGTTCGACAGTACGAACGTATTGCAAGCGGCCGCCACTCACAGAGCCATGTTCACACGTCTTTCACTCCACCTGCAGCAGGCTCACCGTCACCGAACGCAGATCAGCACGATTTAGGGGCTGTCCCGCCAGTACGTAGATATGGCAGATCTCAACCCGATCGCGAAGCGAATACACCAGATCAGTCCCGACCCCGTCGAACTGCTGCTTGACGACGGAACGACGGCCGTTTTTCGTATTTCGGGGGCCGAGTTCTTCCAGCAGGAGTTCCAGGCGGAGGGTGTTCGCGAGGACGACGACGCGGAGTATCGATTCGTCACGAGCGAGGATAACGAATCGGTTCTGGTCGGACGAAAAGGTAGAGACGAATCGGAATGGACGATGGTCGGAACGGTTACGCAAGTCAGTAGAGCCGACTCGTAATTCCACTGCTGACTGAGAACGGTCTCCGTATCTGCACGGTGGGTACAACATTTTTCGGAGAGCAATTACGCTGGAGAGAGTCCTCTCTGGTTCAGCCGCTCGTGAAACTGGTGATCGCCAGCGGATCGAATTTAGTATAGCGATATATACTTTATACGGTCGGTAGTAACCACTATATCGTCGGTACAGGACTTGAAACTCTCACGATCGGACGATACTCTTGTTCGCACAAGCCACTGTACATTAGACCAATAATGTACGGTGGATTTAGGAGGGTCGACGCCCTCGGGTAAGCCAAGCCGATGGAAACCAGCAACTTCAGGGGTTCATCCGGGGATATCCCCCTCGAGGACGCCAAAGACGAATTTCTTCGCGAACAGCAGGGCAACTACTCACAGAACCTCGAGTACATCCTCGGACGATGGATCGACGAGTGGCTCGCCGATCGCGACGAGGAGACACTGGCTGACATCGGCCCGCTGACGATGCGCCACTATGCGTCCTACCTCGAACGGCGGGCCCGCGGTGAGACCGGAATCGCTCCATCGACGGCTCAAACGTACTATAACTACATCTCAGCGTTTCTCTCCTGGGGAGTGAACGTCGAATACCTGGCTGAAAACCCAGCAGAAAAAAACCGAGCAAAAGACCCACTTCCGGTGGCAACGACCCGCAGCGGCGATCAACAGTTCTGGCAACCCGCACAGCGACAGGCAATCACAGAATACGTTGACGATCGAGCTCGGGAGGCGATCGACGACCACGGAACCGATGCGTTCGAGGCAGTTCGCGACCGGGCTCTGATCTATGTCCTCGCATATACGGGCGTGCGTGGCTCGGAAGTGCTGGCTGATTCACGCGATAATCGGCGCAACGGGCTCCGATGGGGCGACGTTGACCTCGAAAACGGGGTCATAACCGTCCTCGGAAAGAGTCAGGACCCGAACGAAGAAGTTGGACTGACCGGCCAGACGATCGAACCATTACGCCGACTGCGGACACTGCTTGGCCCGCCCGACGAATCCTGGCCCGTCTTCCCGTCTCGGCACCCGCCATCGCTGTACTGGAGTATCGACACCGCAGGATATGATAAGCCGGACGGTGACCCCTGGGGATTCATGCTCGAAACGGGTATCGAACCGCCGGCAATGAGCACGTCTGGCGCCCGATCGCTGTTGAAACGACTCTCGAAAGAGGCGGACGTGCCCGATCTTGACGTTGAGGACGGTGAGTATCTGACGCTTCACGGAGCGCGCCGTGGCGTTGGCGAGGCCCTGTTCAAAGCACACGGTGCACAGCGAGCACAGCGTACACTCCGGCATGCCGATCCAAAGACGACGTCACAAATGTACTCACACATCGAAGCAAGCGAACTGGGAGAAGATAATACGGCGGTATTCGAGAATGAACAGTAACTGGAAACTCTCCCCGAAAATGAACCAGAAAACCCGAACAGGCTGCTTATTGGGAGTGTTTGTATCGATATAATACGTCTTCTCTCAGTATCTGTCCAACTGTTGTCCCTCCAACATAGAGGCGGTCTGCTGAAAGAACAGCACGACATAAATCGTATGGTGCTATATTGAATATTGGTGCCCGAGTTACTGCCACGACCTCTGCTCGAACATTCCGATCGACCCGTCGACCACGAACTGTACGGCACCCCACGCCGATGAAACGAACTGACTGCCGTGCGGACGGGAGCGGGGCGAATGGAGTCGTGCTCGCGGTTGACAGACGAACCACCCAGGGCGGGGTCGTATCGAGCGACGACGTGTGCAAACTCGACGAGGCACGATTCCTCGCGGCGTCGACGATCGAGAGCGCAGCTGAACGCGATCCACAGACCGATTCCACGATCGACTTCGTGGAGATCAGCGACGAGGGGTCGACCTGCAACGGGACGAGTCGATCGAGGCGGGTCGCTCCTGAGAGTCGCTGTCGCTTCCGCTCGGGTCGCACGTCAGGTTCGAAGCCGTCATTGCCGTCTCGTATTGTCGTCTGTGCCCTCCGGAACACGACGAACCGGTCTGAGGCGGTTCATGCAAGAACCACCCACCAGAAGACGAGGCCGGCGCCGAACGTGACACCCAGTATGGAGACGACCGCACTGGCAGCGACGATCGCGAACACTGCAAGCGGGGGTCGCTGCTCTATCTCTTCACCCCAGGGGAGCGAGACCCCGGCCTGGGTCAGGGCGGCTGCAACCGTCGGCCACCGATCGACCGGAATGAGGACGACCCTGGGTACCAGACCCGGCTCGCCTTCCGTTCGATCTCGATTGAACCGAACCGCGACGAGAACGCGAAGCGGGACGGCAGCGATCTCGTCGACACTATGAAGATCGACGACGATCGGTTCGGAGTCGTCCTCGGCCGTGGAGTCAGTCCGCAGGGGACGAACCTGGAGCGTTGCTCTCGTCGGAGAGACGGTGTATCGCAGCCGTCGCTGTCTGAGTGCGACCACCCACGCAATCACGGCGGGTGCGACCGAGATCACGACGAAGGCCGCGAGTGCAAGAGTTCCGTACCAGGGTACGGCGACGAGTGCGATCGCCGGCTGGACGAGGACGACCCAGGCCCACAGCGGTCTGGGTGCGACCGCGAGGACCGCGATAGCGACGAGGACGTGATCGGTGACGCGTCCCAGCGTGGGCGACCAGGTCACTGGCGTTGCTGTGTGCTCGAACTCTCGTCTGGTCACGGATCACTAAACGGGTCGGTCGTTGAAAACGCTTCATCAGCAGTCGAGGCGGATACCCCGACCGTTAAAGTCGGTGTGGAAGGCGACAGTTGAGAGTCGATCGACGAGCGATACCACTGTGAACTCCTATGATTCGGGAACGACGACAACCATTGTCGAGGTGCGCTCGACGACTCGTTCGGTCGTGCTCCCAAGGATATCGCCTGCCGCGGCCCCTCGGCCTCGTTTCCCCATCACGATCGTCTCGGCGTCGATCTCCTCTGCATACGAGACGATCTCTCGGTGTGGGACGCCCTCGGCTACGGCTGTCGTGCACTCGACACCAGCATCGTCAGCCAGTTCTTCGATCTGGTCAGTTGCCTCCGTAAGCGCCGCCTTCGCCTCCGATGTGTCCTCTTCGATCTTTGCACCCCTGCCCGACTGCTTGTACATTGGCAACTCCTCGAGGACGGATAGTGCATGGACGGTTCCCTCGGCATTCGCGAGTTCGATGGCCTCTTCGGCCGCGGCCATCGAAAGCTCACTCCCGTCGGTTGGAACGAGGATCGTTTCGTACATGGGCTATCACGTACCAGATGCATCGGCATAGTTTTTTGTTCGACTTTCACGAACCGATCGTCCGGTTTCAGAACCAGGTCCCGTCCTGTCGTTGTCGTCGTGCAACCTCCGGCACTCAACGTTCGGTTCTTGGCGACGTCCGTCCTCACGAGTTGTGGCGCGCGTTCGATCGGGACCGGGGTGGCGAAGGCTTTCGTTGCACCCTTCGGGATCTTACAGTCCCGATGCCGTGAGCGTCGCTCGAGTCGCCCAGCTGACGCGATCGGTGTGTAAACAGTTCCAATCGTGAGTCTCGGTCGCTTCCGTTGACCGACCGCAATCAGGTTTTCGAGACGGGTCAAGCTGAAAGAACAGCAACTACCAACGATATTCAGCAAAAGGTTTTTAATATTTGGGTTTGACCCCCTCTATATGAACGAATGCTTGCGATGTGGCGATTCGAGTGGCGAGTTGTTACTCGTTACTTCTGACGATCGATCGGAAGCAATCGCCGGACAGATCTGCAGAGACTGCGAAACGGACCTGGTGTGGACTGGTATCGAAGTCGGTCCGGCTGGAACGTGTGGGTATTCGGACCGCTGCAACCGAACGGCAGCGTATGCGACGATCAGTCCAGATGTCGAAACGAACAAAAAGCGAAATAATCTCCTCTGTGGATATCATCTCTCCAAGTTGGAATCGTAGGCTTCCTGCAATCGTGACTGCTGACCGAACCGGTTAGTCGTCGGCGTCCGCCTCGTACCGGATTGCAACACGGACAGTTGACCGAGTCAGCGATGTTACCTCCCGCCGATCGGAGGGAAAGAGCGTTGTGGGCACAACTCGTATCAGGGATCGAATGGGAGACGAGACGCTTCCGGTGGTTACGCCGCCGTCACTCGCAGACGTCGACCTGACCAGTAGCGTCCACGGGGTCGTCCTCGCCGCAGGCACGAGCAGCCGGTATGGCTCGGCGAACAAACTACTGCAGCCACTCGCGGGAGACCCGCTGGTCGTTCATGCAGTCTCGTCGCTCGTCGCTGCACCAGTTGATGGCGTCACTGTCGTCGTCGGCCACGACGCTGCTCGCGTTCGATCGGCGCTTGCGACGCAACCTGTCGACGTTCGGCTGAACGACGCGTTCGATGCCGGGCAGCGCACGTCGGTTCGAGAGGGCACGCTCAGTGCCCGTGATGCGGACGCCGATGCGGTCATCATTGCACTTGGAGATATGCCTGCGATCGATACAGCGACCATCACTGCACTCATCGCAGCGTACGAGCGGGGAGACGGGTCGGCTCTCGCGGCCGGCTACAACGGGCGTCGCGGAAATCCGGTCCTCTTCGACGCAACACACTTCGGCGATCTGGCCTCCGGCACCGGTGACGTCGGCGGGAAACACGTCCTCCAGAACGCTGCTACGGCAGCCATCGTCGAAACCGGTGATCCTGGGGTGCTGTACGATATCGATCGAACGGCCGACCGCAATCAGTTCGATACCGACTGAACGGGTTCGATCGTGGGTGATTAACCGATCGCGTTCGGGGCGCTGTGTTGGTGGTGATCGATGGGACAGTAGCGGAGAGTGACTGATGTGATGGCCGGAGTCGTGGGAGTTCTCCCAGAATCGGTTGAAGCTGTGGCTCCGACTTCTAGTCCGACAAGTACCTGTTGCAAATACTGTTTCTGAAGCCGAGAAATTCGGCGTCGACACTGATTTATCACCCATCTAAAACTGGTACAGAAAACCATCTTTAGCAGAAAGGCAACACCTATCGTGGCCACTGATCGCCAGCGCACACCCGGTCGTACAGCTGTCCTGCGATTGATCTGTGCATACTCTCTGCTGTCACGACAGATACGTCGGCTGTTACAGTCGTTCTATTCTTCTCGAATTATTATCGAACGGTAAACAATATTTGCTTGCTTTTCAGATCGCTGAGATACTCGACGCGGGGAGCAAACAGCTAACGGCCGACATCGGCTGCAGCCACCTGCTGGCAGAGGTCGTCGGGCCAGCGGACTCACCCATTTTGCTCCGCTGTGGAACCCACGTCCACCCGTTCGTGGATGTGTCCCTCTCGTTCCCGAAGGTGACGCGGCGTACGGTCGTTCGAGACCGCGAGGATCTCGGCGATGATGCTTTGAGCAATTCCGTGCGGCGTGCCGTCGCCGAGATCGAGTCCGATCGGAGTGTACAGTGTCTCGAGGTCGGTCTCGTCGACGGTTCGGCCGTCCGCTTCGAACGCCTCGAGCATCTTCTCGAAGCGCTCGTGAGGGCCCATGAGCCCGATATACGGCACTGATGCATCCAGCAGTGTTTCGACCGTCAGCCGATCGTCGAGGAAGTTGTGAGTCATGACGACCGCGTACGTTCGAGAGCCAACCCCGATGTCGTCGTCAAGCCGTGCCGGTGACGTCGTCACCGTTCGATCGGCCTCGGGGAACCGTGCTTCAAGATCGAGGGCACCACGGAAGCCGACGACGGTCACCCGAAACCCGGCTTTCGCGCCGAACTCGGTGACCGGAGTGACGTCGTGTCCCGTACCGAAGACCACGAGTTCCTTTGGTGCGCGTACTCCATCGACGAAGACCGACAGCGGTTCGCCGTGGTGGTCGATATCGAGCGTGCTCGCTTTCCCCTCTGTAGCGAGTCTCGCGGCCAATCTCGTGAGGTCACCCGACTGCCAGGCCGTCGCCGGATCACCAGTCGGCGTCGATAGCTGATCAGTCTCTGGGTAGTAGTACGCACGGCTGCCTCGAGAGAGTGGGTGTCCATCGCCACTCTCAAGGACAGTACAGATCGCGACGTCTCGTCCGTCGGTGAACGCGTCGACCGCCGGTTGGTAGGTCTCAGAGAGCGGCTCGAGCATGACATTGATCATCCCGTTGCATCCGACTCCGAGCCCCCAGACGTCTTCATCGTCTTCCAAGAGGTCGTAGGTGACCAGTTCGGGACAGCCCGTCTCTCTGACCGACGACGCGGCGGCGATGATCTCGTCCTCGAGACATCCTGCCGTGATACTGCCGACTCCCTGTCCGTCGGCTCCGAGGAGACTCTTTGCGCCGGGGCGGCGATACGCGTTCCCCTCGACGCGGACGAGCGTCGCGAGGACGTCGTCGGTTTCGCCATCGAGCCGTCGTTCGATCTGCTGTACGATTTCGATCTCTGGTACGCTCCAGGTGTTTGCTGACATGGTATTCATCGTTCCTCAGAGACGTTCGGTTCGCTCCCGAGGTCGTTCGGTTCGCTCCCGAGGTCGAGGCCTTGCTGTAAGCCAGCCATTCTCTTGGCACCGTCAACGTCCGTGTTCTCGAGTTCAACCATCACCGCTGACTCGCCGACCGTGATATGGTCGACTTGTCGGGCGTGTACGTCGACCCGGGTTCGAACTTCCGCGATGACTCCCCCGATGATTGACCGGCTCACTGCCCGTTCACCTCAACTGCTGAGCCTGCCGAACGGCGTCGAATACCGTCCTCGTAGCCGATCGCACCGGCGAGCTCACGGTGTGCGAGCTGTCGCGCAACTTCGACGAGATTGTCTGGACTCCACAATCCGAACGGAGCCTCGACCGAGGAGAGATAGATGGCCGTTCTGTGTGCACATGACTCGTCCGTCGGCGATTTTGCGATCGGGTCGAGCCCAATGATTCTGCCTGGCATCTGTCTGCTCTTACCATTCATCGTTGTATCTTGCTACACAAATCAATTTAACGGGCAGTAGGGCAGAACCCGTCGTTGTCGTCGATCAACTCGTCTTCGAGGCCGCTTTTTTTACGGTCCGGTAGAGCACATCCGTCCCAAGTGCGACGTCTTCCCACTCGGTGTACTCGCTCTCCCGATGGCTGATGCCGTCGACGCTCGGGACGAATATCATGCTCGTCGGCACGATCGCGTTGAGGTAGGTTGCGTCGTGGCCCGCACCGCTGACCAGCCGCGTGTATTCACAGCCAGCGTCCGTCGCTGCCGCTTCGACGGTTTCGATACACCCCTCGTCGAACGGGTCCGCCTCGATCCGCATGATCTCTTCGATGGTGTAATCGACGCCTTCACGCTTCGCTGCCCACTCAATCTCGTCTCTGATCCGATCGACGGCCGCCTCGATAGCATCGGTGTCGGACGATCGGAAATCGATCGTGAACTCGACCCGTTCGGGGATCACGTTGATCGCGTTCGGCCAGACGTCGACGCTCCCGACGGTGCCCACGAGATCTGTGCCCCCCGTTGCCGTAATTCCTCGAACCGCTCTCGTCACGTCTGCGACTGCAACGAACGCGTCGTGGCGCATGTCCATCGGCGTCGGCCCGGCGTGGTTGGCCTGCCCCTCGAAGGTGACGTCAAGCCACGAGAATCCAAAGACGCCCTCGACGACCCCGACGCTGAGCCCGGCGTCTTCGAGAAACGGTCCCTGTTCGACGTGGAGTTCGAAATAACAGTGTAGATCGTCGGCTTCACACGGTCGCTCACCGCTGTAGCCGATCCGATCGAGTTCCTCGCCGAACGTCGCCCCGGTTTTGTCCTCGCGGTCGTAGGCGTAGTCGAGATCGAAGACGCCTGTATAGACGCCGCTGCCGAGCATGTCCGGCTGGAATCGTACGCCTTCTTCGTTGCTCCAGGCGACGACCTCCAGCGGTCGGTCCGTCTCGATCCCGCGATCGTTCAGCGTCTCGATCACCTCTAACCCTCCGAGCACGCCGACGACCCCGTCGTACCGACCGCCGTTGTATTGGCTATCGATGTGGGACCCGAACAGAACCGCGTCGGCGTCCGGATCGCGTCCCGTCCGCCGCCCGAAGATGTTGCCCATCTCGTCTACCTCGACAGTCAGCCCTGCGTTCCGAAACCAGTCGACGAGCGTGTCCCGGGCCGTTTTGTTTGCCGCCGAGAGCGACGGGCGATTGACACCACCGTCCTCGGTTGCCCCGATTTCGTTGAACGTATCGAACCGATCCCGGAGTCGCTCCGCGTCGATCGAAAGCGTTGGCATACAGAACCAAAACCGCGACAGATCTTTAATATACCGACAGTCGGCGGCGAAACACTGAAAGACACTACTCTGTGTACCGGGATAACCAAAAGAGTCAAACATGCAGTTGCGGATACCTCTGGTATGAGTTACCCTCCCACTGAGTCGATAGCATTTCACAACGCGACGCTGCTCGACGGCAGTGGGAGCAGGCCGGTTTCCGGCCACGTTCTCGTCGCAGACGGGCGCATCCGTCAGGTCGGTACCGAGGCGGTCGGCGCTGATCGCGAAATCGATCTCGATGGCTCCGTTCTCGCTCCAGGGTTCATCGACATGCACGCCCACTCGGAACTACGATTGTTCGAGAAGCCGGAGGCCGCCGCCAAACTCACTCAGGGTGTGACGACGGAGGTCCTGGGTCAGGATGGTGTGAGCGTCGCCCCCGTCCCATCCGCACTCAGGGCAGAGTGGGAAACTCGCATTCAGTCGCTCGACGGCTCGCTGGACGACCCGTGGCCGTGGACGACGATCGACGAGTATCTCGCCGAACTCGAGGCCGCTCGGCCAGCGGTCAACTGCGCCTACTATGTCCCGCATGGCAACCTCCGATCGCATCTCGCTGGTTTCGACGATCGGCCACTCGACAAGGAGAACCCGATTCAGTCCGGGACGGTTGCCTCTACTCGTAGCGTCGCACGATCGGATGCCGATATCGCCTCGGCGCCAGGCGAACTCGGAACAATACAGGCCCAGCTGTCGACCGCACTCGATAACGGTGCCTTTGGCCTGTCGACAGGGCTGATCTACCCACCAAGCTCCTACGCACGAGACGACGAGTTGCTGGCGCTCGCCCGGACGCTCGCGGGCCGTGACTCGCTTATGATCTCTCACGTCTGGAACGAGACGGACCACGTCGTCGAATCGATCGATCGGTATCTCGACATCTGTCACCGCGGCGGCTGTCACGCACACGTCTCTCACCTCAAAGTCGGCGGCGAACGGAACTGGGGTGATTCGCGGGCCATTCTCGACCTGTTCGACGCTGCCGAAGCCCGCGGCCAGCGCGTCTCGTTCGATCAGTATCCCTACACTGCCGGCTCGACGATGCTCACGGCCCTGTTGCCTCCCTGGGTTCGGCAGGGTGAGTCGGCGGCGATGCTCGATCGGCTTCGTGACCCTGAGAGCAGAGAACGGATCGCCGACGATATCGAGACGGACGGCGATTGGGAGAACCTCGCCCGGGCCGCCGGGACATGGGATAACATCCTGCTGACGCGGACGGCAAGTGGGACCGATCAGGGCAAAACGCTGGCGGAGATCGCAGCCGAACGCGGCCTCGATCCGGTTGACACGCTCTGTGAGATCCTTATCGAGGAAGCCCTCGACGTGACGATGGCAGATTTCATCATGGCCGAGTCCGATATCGAACGCTTCGTCGCTGACCCTCGTGGCACGTTCTGTACCGACGGAATCTTTGGTGGGAAACCCCACCCACGGGCGATCGGTACCTTCCCGCGAATCATCGAGCGCTACGTTCGCGATCGTGCGATCATCTCACCGGCGGAGATGGTGTACAAGGCGGCCGGTCGGCCTGCGGATATCCTTGGGCTGCCCGATCGTGGCTACCTGAAAGAGGGGTACGTTGCCGACCTCGTCGCCTTCGATCCCGAGGCTGTCGTCGAGCGAGCGACCTACGAACAGCCAGTACAGCTGACAGACTCCATCGAGTACGTCCTCGTCGGTGGCGCGATCGCCGTCGAGGACGGCACACCGACCGGCGTCCGAAACGGGGCCGTGTTGCGATCTGCCGAGGAGTGGGACGGGCCGAACCGGCCAACGTATGCGCGAGGGGCCAATGCGGCGTAATCCCTGGTCGGAGCTCCTGTCTCTCTCAGACGGTGAGCGATCGAACCGCTCGAACACCGATCAGTCAATCGTCAGCAGCTGTGGCGTCGGCCGCTCCGTATCGGTTCCTGACTTCAGCTAGCTCCGGTTCGATGGTCGTCACACCGCCGGTTACCGCCATCGCCCCCTCCGTATCTTTCAGACCAAAGCCCGTCGAGTTGATGACGACCGTCTCGTCGGCGTCGATGATCCCGTCCTCGATCGCCCGCTTGACGCCGGCAAGCGCCGTCGCTCCGGCGGGTTCGGTGTAGATGCCCTCGGTCCGTCCGAGCAGTCCCTCGGCGACGAGGATCTCCTCATCGTCGACCAGAACCGAGGTCCCACCGCTCGACTCGAGTGCTCGACACGCCTTGATTGTGTTCCGGGGACGACCCACAGAGATACTGTCGGCGACCGTGTCGGCGATGTCGTCGATATTCTCGTGGCCGTGGAACGTCTCGTGTATCGCGGGCGCGCCGGTGGCCTGCACGCCGAGCATCTTCGGCGTGTCCCAGACGTAGTCCAGGTCGTAAAACTCGCGAAACCCCTTCCATGCGCCGGCGATCGTACAGCCGTCACCCATCGAGAAGACGACCCAGTCGGGCACCTCGCCACGAACGACCGACTGTTCGGCGAGTTCATGACCAACCGTGCGCTTGCCTTCGATCTGGAAGGGGTTGATTGCGGCGTTGCGGTTGTACCAGCCGTACTCGTCGGTCACTTCGACGCTCAGATCGTAGGCTTCGTCGTAGGACCCCTTCACTGCGAGCACGTCGGCACCGTAGACAAGCGGCTGGGCGAGTTTGCCAGCAGGAGCGTCTTCCGGCACGAAGATCCGACAGTCGAGACCGCCACGAGCAGCGTATCCGGAGAGCGACGCCGCAGCGTTCCCGGTTGATGCGCACGTAATGACGTCCCGACCGGCGTGTTTCGCCTTCGTGACGGCGATCGAACTCGCCCGATCTTTGAAACAGCCCGTCGGGTTTCGGCCGTCGTCTTTGACAAGCGTCGTCACGCCGAGCTCCTCGCTCAATCTCGGCGCATCGAAGAGCTCCGTCCCGCCTTCGTTGAGCGTCACGATTTCGGCCTCGTCGTCGATGGGCAGAAAAGCCTCGTACTTCCATTGGCTCTCGATGGTGCCGTCGAGTTCCGCATCGAAGCTGTCGTGGACGTACTCGTAATCGTAGGTCACTTCGAGAATGCCGCTGACGCCCGGTTCCTCCGGACAGGTGTAAATAATCTGCTCGGGATCGTATTCGGCCCCGCAAATCGTACATTCAAGCGCCTCTACGTGTTTTAGTCCCATGCTCTGAGTACTCTCGTGACGTCACATAAACGCTCGGCTCCGCGCGGTCGTATCGATCCGTGGTGATTGACGTGTCGGCAGGTCTCCGGGAGCACTCTACACAGTACTATGTATTACGGAAGTACGGCTGTAATCATCTGCTTCGACAGTATAGTCAATACTAGTACATATGTATATTCAAGCTTCTGTAATCGCGTGACTGCATCGAAACCACAGCAGCACCTGAAACTGCGTGCATCGATTGCCTGATGCCATTTCGGGGCGGAGAGCATGGGTCGGAGCGATCGGCGTGAGCCAGAACCTGACCAGTTCGGTCGTCTATGCACTGCCGACCACTGGCTACAGTACCGACGGCTCCAAAATTCGAGTGCATCGAGAAACAGCCCACCCGGTGGAGAGACTGCCTGATTTGCTGACTGCCGATCGCCGATCCATGACGGGCAATGGCGGGTACCACAGCGACTCCGACGAGCCAGTCGGCGTCACTTGCTGAGTGAATCGGCGGTGTCTCAGTCGCTCGTGGCCTCAGTGAGTGCGCGTTCGACTTGCGATCCGAGCACTCCGAGACGGTATGGGGCAGATGCTTTCTTGTTGTCCAGCACGTCGGATTCAGCGATCGAGTCGCCGGCCACAGCGCCAGCGCGTTCGATCGTCGCTGCAGTTGCGCTCGCGCCCGTGAGCCGTTCCTCGGTCGCGGTGAGTCTGACGGCGCTTTCTTGGAGGCCGTTGACCGCAACCCGTGCCGATTCGATGACGTCGCGAGCGTCGGTTGCAAACTCGAGATCAGCCGCAACACCGACGATCGCGTTCCCGGAGCCGGGTTCTTTTCGCTTTGCGTAGCCACCACCCCGCGGTCTGTCCAGGATAGGGACGTCGATGCTCGTTACGAGCTGTGCCGGTGTGAGACTGGTCTGGAGTGCCCCACGGAAGAAGTCGGCTGCTGGGACAGTTTCGGTGCCGGCCGGTCCACGCACGACGACTGTGCTCTTCGTTGCGAGCAGCGCTGCTTCGTAGTCGTAGCCCGGATGTGCACGAGCGATATTCCCCCCGATCGTCGCGAAGTTGTGAACCTGTCTGCCGCCGGTGATCCGTGCCACTGTCCGCGGGAACACCGGCACGACGCGTGTAAGAAGGTCCGAGTTCCGAACCTCCGTGTGCGTCGACAGCGCACCGATTCGAACTGTCGATTCACGACGTTCGATCCCGGTGAGTGAGTCGAGCGATCCGATATCGACGATCGTTGACGGTGTGACCACACGCTTTTTCAGCTCTGGAATCAGCCCGTGACCACCTGCCAGGACCGTCGCATCGTCGTGTTCCGAGAGCGCTTCGACGGCGTGATCGACACTCTTTGCGCGGACGTAATCGAACGGTTTCGCGTGCATGTCAGGGCTCGCCTCCAGTGGTGATCGTCCAGACCGTCTCCGGCGTAATCGGTGGTGTCAGTGACGGTGGCTCGAACGGCTCGAGTGCGTCCTCAATGGCGTTTACGACGGCGCCCGGTGCACCGATCGCACCGGATTCTCCCATCCCTTTGGCCCCGTGTGGGGTGTGTGGCGATGGTGTCGTCGTGTGTTCGATCGTGAGCTCGGGCATATGCTCTGCTTTGGGGAGCGTGTATCCACCACTCGATCCGAGCATTTCGTCACGCAGCGTGCCGGACAACAGCGTGCCATCGTCGTCGTACTCGACGGTCTCGTACAGCGTCTGGCCGATGCCCTGCGCGATGCCGCCGGTAATTTGGCCCCTGACGATTTCGGGGTTGATCTGGACGCCACAGTCTTCTGTCGCAACGTAGTCGTGAAAGTCGATATCGCCGGTGTCGGGGTCGATCTCGACGACCGCGATATGGACGCCGAACGACCAGGTTCGGGTTTCGGGGTCGAAGTAGGTCTGGGCTTCGAGCCCGGGTTCCATCGCTGCTGGAATGTCTGCGCCCATGTGCGCCTGGGCCGCAATCTCACTGAAGCTGCGGGACGTTCCCGGTGAGTCCGTGACACGGAACTCCCCATCGGTGTACTCGATCCGATCGACCGGAACCGCCAAATCGTGGGCGGCGACGGCCCGGCCTTTCTCGATGAGTTTCCGACAACTCTTCGCGATCGCACCGCCACAGAGCGCTGCGGTCCGACTCGCATAGGTCCCTGCTCCGTCGGGCACCTCTTTCGTGGAATTCTCTTTGACACGGACATCGTCGAACGGAACGCAGAGTTCGTCTGCAGCGATCTGTGCGAGTGACGTCTCGTGTCCTTGTCCGTGGTTCGATCCGCCTGAGTACACCGTCACGTCGCCGGACGGGTGAACCTGGACGCTGCCATACCCCCACGACGGAACGTCGAGCTGTCCACACGGGCCGAGTGCCGCTGCTTCGACCCAGCACGAGATCCCGACCCCGAGATATCGGTCCTCTGCGCGGAGTCGCTCCTTCTGTCGCTGTACGTCGTCGTAGTTGACCGTCTCAAGCGCCAAGTGAAAGTTCCGTGGGTAATCGCCGCTGTCGTAGACGGCGCCCGTCGACGACTCATATGGAAACTGGTCCGGATCGACGAAGTTCTTTTGCCGAACCGCTGCTGGGTCCATATCCGCCTTCTTTGCGACCTGGTTTACGAGTCGTTCGAGCATCATCAACATCGGCGTCTCCGTTACGCCCCGATAGGCGTCAGTTCGAGCCGTGTTCGTCACGACGCCAGTGACGTGTGAGTAGACGGTCGGAACGTCGTACATCCCCGCCATCACGGAGTTGCCCGACTGGGCGAGCCCACACGCACCACGAGCGATCGACGCCCCGAGATCATAGCGGATGTCGGCGCGGAGGCCGAGGATCGACCCCTCCTCGCTGAGCGCGATCTCCCACGTCCCCTCGTAGCCACGACCGTCGTTCTCGACGTACTGGTTCTCAGTCCGTGAGGCACGCCACTTGATCGATCGCTCCAGTTCGAGTGCACACCAGCCAACAAGCACGTCGGATGGGTACGGATGCTGGCGGGTTCCGAAGCCACCGCCCATGTCCGGGGCCGTCACGTCGATATTGTGTTCAGGAAATTCGAGCATCTCGGCCATCAGGCGACGGTAGGCGTGTGGGATCTGCGTTGTCGAAATAAACTCGAGGTGGTCGCTGGATGCATCGTAAGTGGCGATGGCTGCCCGTGGCTCGAGTGGACAGGGGGCGACCTTCTGTGGGCCTTTCTCCAGTTCGACAGTGTACGCTGCGCGATCGAACTGAGCATCGGTTTCGGCTTTATTACCGGTCGCGCCCTCGAAGACGACGTTGTCACCGACTGACTCGTAGAGCACGGGTGCGTCGTCGGCGAGTGCGTCCTCGGCTGTGACGACGGGGTCGAGTTCCTCGTATGTCACCTCGACGTGGTCGATCGCGTCTCTGGCGGTTCGTTGACTCTCGGCGACGACGATCCCAATAATCTCCCCCTGATACCGTGCTTTCTCCATCGGAATCGAACGCTGCAAAAACGCTTCGTCCGGATATTCGACGCCCTTCATCGGTGCCGAGTACAATGAAAACTGTCCGGGGGTCGGCGTTTCACGCGCAGCAATATCCTGGGGCGTAAACACCTCGACGACACCGTTTTGTGCCGTGGCAGCTTCCGGATCGATCGAAAAGTAGGCATGGGCCTTCTCGCTTCTGATAAATTTGACGTGAAGCGGGTCTGACACTGCAACGTCGTCCGTTCCCATTGCATCGCCGACGAGGACGCGGGCGTCTTCGGTTCGTGACCGGCCGTCCCCGATTTCCGTCTGAGAGCCCGTCATTCCGACTCCTCCCGCAACGCTTCCGCGGCGACTTCGATTGCATCGACGATGTTCTCGTAGCCGGTGCACCGACAGAGGTTCCCCTGGAGCGCCTCCGTGCGTATTTCCTCTCGTGACGGATCGTCGTTTTCGTCGAGATAGGCATCGACTGCCATCAGAATGCCAGGGGTGCAGTAGCCACACTGCAAAGCGTGTTCGTCGGTAAATGCCGCCTGGAGATCGCTGAGCACACCATCCGTTGCCAGATCACGTACTGTCCGCAGATTCGTCCCGTCGGCTTGTACGGTAAACCGGGTACACGATTTCAGCGCCTTTCCGTCGGATTGAACCGTACACGCACCACAGCTGGTCGATTCACAGCCGATATTGACTCCAGTACAGCCGAGACGCTCCCGGAGCGTCTGGGACAACAGCTCTCGTGGCTCAACAGTCACGTCATGTGACTCCCCATTTACCGTGAGACTCACGGCGACCTTCTCGCAGTTCATTTGTTCGTCCATTACCCGTATTGTGGGCCTCACTGATAACTATTTTGCCGCTGTGTGGCCATATGGTCGCCGTACATCTATTTAGGATCTCGTCTATCCAATTCTTCCGACGGGCGGCAATCGAACACGAATGGCCACGCAGCCAGCTGCTCTCTTGATCGGGGCCGATCGGCGCTGTTTAGCTCCCCCGGTAGGTCGTGTAGCCACCAGGGGAGAGCAGCAAGGGGACGTGGTAGTGTTCGTCGGGATCACTGATCACGAACCGGACGGGGACGGTTTCGAGGAACGATGATGGTGCAGACAGCTCACGGTAGTAGTCGCCGACCGCAAACGAGAGCTGATAGGTTCCAGCCTCCATCTCTTCAGTGGTCAACAGCGGCTCTGCGAGGCGTCCATCGTCGTTCGTGACGCCCTCGGCGATCGTCTCGGATGTCTCGGAGTCCACCCGTTCGAGTGTTACCGAAACGCCAGCCGCAGGCCCCTCCCGGCTCGTGTCGAGCACGTGGGTGGTCAGCGTTCCGCTCATCGATCGTTCTCCGACTCGAGGTCGTCGTGTGTCATCGAAAATCGCTGGAAGCCGGTCGGCCTCGGCGGTTCTCGCAGCACTTCGCTTTCTCCGTCGAGATCCTCACGGACCGGGATCCAGGTTCGGTTGTTGGCCTCGAACGAAACGGACTCGAGTTGGGGGAAGCGCTCGAGAATTCGCAGCCCGATCTGATAGATCAGGTCCTGAATCGAGTTGGGATCGGTCTCGTCGAAGACGACGTGTGCAATGTCACGGACCTGTTCGGCGGGCACGTAGCGGTCGGGCCCGAACGCGTCCGTTGGCTCGCTGTAGGCCCAGGAGATATCCAGCGAAATAAAGAGGGTCCGATCGTCACGTTCTGGCAGCGTGGTATACTCGTCGTCGATGAAGTCGGTAAACGAGTTCTCACCGACCTTTGCGAGTTCGAGTCCGGTGATGCCGCCCGCATGGTCGTCAATGACGAATTCGTCTGCGTCCCTGGTCAGAGACACCGCTCCGATTGCAGCCTCGTTGTCAGAGAGCCGAAAGACGCGATCGCTCGGCTCGAAGCCATCGTCCCCCGGGACGAGTCGGTCGTCGAAGGCGAACTCGGTTGCCGACATGTGGACCGTGCTCATGTGGTCGTAGGTCTCGAGAAACTGCGTGGCGACGAACTCCAAAAAGCCCTCGATCGTCGCACCGTCGTACTCCCCTGCGTGGTGAAGTACGAAATTCTTCATCGAGTCTGTCGCGACGATCATCTCGTTGTCGCCCTCGCTGTACGACGGCAAAAACGCCTCGCCCTCGACTTCGACCTCGACGTCGAGCCCGAAGAGCGTGTTCTCCCGGCCATCGAACGTCGATTCGGGGATCGTCCTGATCCCCTCCAGTGGCGTTGCATAGGTCCGACAGACTGCAACGTGTTCTTTCCCATAACTCATCGTCCGCGCTTCGCTCGGCTGTGGTTCTGGTTCGTTCATCGCTTACGGGTGACTTCGCTGTGTACGCATGATTGGTCGTTCTCCGTTGTCGGAAACTTCTGTACACGCTTCATGTTTCGTTCTCCATTGAAAAACGTTTCCCCAAGATCGTGTTGGATCTCTGTACACGGGGCCTGTTTTTGCGTTATGGCGCTCCTCTGGCGCTGTTTCACACTCGACGACGCAGGAGATGTTCTCAGGCGCTGTCGAAGTCTGACTCTTATTCTCACTGTTAGAACCGACCGTTCTGTCTCCACGACTCGATCAATGGATCGATGCATCGATATTTATACTTCGTTCCGCAAGTGGCTCCATGGAACGACTTCTCGATTCAGTTCACACGGCACCGATTATCGACAAAGACGGCTACGAGTACCTCGTCCACCCGATCAGCAACGGTGTTCCAGTTCTCGACCCGGCTCTTCTCAGGGAGGTCGTCATCGAGATCATGCAGACGGCGGATCTTACTGTCGACAAGATCGTCGCTCCGGAAGCGATGGGGATTCACCTCGCGACGGCGGTCTCGATGCAGACCGATATTCCACTCGTCGTGATCCGAAAGCGACCGTACGGTCTCGACGGAGAGGTATCGTTGCACCAGCAGACTGGCTACTCGGAGTCTGAAATGTATATCAACGACATCGAGGCAGGTGACCGACTTCTCGTCGTCGACGACATGCTTTCGACAGGCGGAACGCTGGCGGCGATCTGTAGCGCACTGGATGAGATCGGTGCTGAGATCGTCGACATCGTCGTCGTAATGCGAAAAGTCGGTCCGTCAGCGCTCGACGAGACGCCGTACGAGGCAACGAGCCTACTAGATATTACGGTCGAAGACGGCGACGTGATCGTCCACGAGTGAACTGCTTCGAGGCCACGCGTCGGAGCATCCGCCTCGACCACCTGTGAATGATCCCCATTTTCACCCACCTGTCAGCTTTGGACTGACGAAAACGGGTGCTCGATTACAATTGTACAAAGTACCTCCCAATCGGACCAGTATTCAACAAATCGAGTGGGCGTCGGGAGATATCTGCCGAGAGAAGAACGTATATGCCGGTATGTTTTGAACGTGAAACACGTCATGATCAGCGAAGCTGCTGTAGACCCTCCCTCCGGGAACCGAGCGTCGAGCTGTCGACGACACCGCATTGGGGGACGAGTCTCGATTCTACTCCAGAGCGGTGGTTGCCCGTCGCCCGCTGCGTGGGCGGCTGCGCCGAATGGCAGGCATCGATACCGGACGACACCGCGTCGTCGGGTCGGGATCGGCGCTGCTCGTATCCACTCGATCGATCGGAGGGTTCGCGTATGAGCAGGACTGCCCCACTCCTCGAGGTCGAGGGATTGACGAAGCGCTTTGGCGACGTCGTTGCAAACGACGAGATCGACCTCACGGTGGAGCGCGGAGAGATACACGGACTGCTCGGCGAAAACGGTGCTGGAAAGAGTACGCTCATGAATATGCTCTATGGGCTGTATACGCCGACCAGCGGGACGATCCGGATAAACGGTGACTCACAGTCGTTCGACTCGCCGAAGGATGCGATCGATGCAGGCATTGGGATGGTTCACCAGCATTTCATGCTTATCCCGCGGATGACCGTCCTCGAGAACATCGTTCTTGGCGAGCGAGAAACGGTAGATGATACCGGAAGTGGGCTCGTTGGCAGCCTCAAATCGCTGTTCGCACGGGAACGGAACGCCCCCCGGGAGCGTGTCCAGGAGTTGGGAGCGGAGTATGGGCTCGAAGTCGATCCCGACGCCAAGGTGTGGGAACTCGACGTCGGGGAACAACAGCGCGTCGAGATCCTCAAAGCGCTCTATCGGGATATCGACCTTCTCATTCTCGACGAGCCAACTGCCGTGTTGACGCCGAACGAATCCGAGCGGATGTTCGAGACGATTCAGCAACTCGTCGAGGAGGGGCTTACGGTCATCTTCATCACACACAAACTCTGGGAGATCGAGCGGATGACCGATCGAGTGAGTGTGCTTCGGGATGGCGAACTGATCGATACGGTCGAGACGGACAGCGTCAGTCAGGCGGACCTCGCCGAAAAGATGGTCGGGAGAGAAGTCCTGCTGTCGGTCGATAAGGACTCACACCCGATCGGAGAGCCGGTGCTTGTTGCGGACAACGTTTCGGCACACGACGATCGTGATATCCCGGCGCTGACCGGGGTTGGCGTCACAGTTGGGACGAGCGAAATCGTTGGGATCGCTGGCGTCAGCGGGAACGGCCAGCGAGAGTTAGCGGAGACACTCGTTGGATTCCGACCGACGGAGACGGGAGAGATCCGTATCGATGGGGAGGATCTCACCGGCGCTCCCCCACAGCGGTTCGTCGACGCAGGAGTGTCGTTCGTTCCCGAAGACCGGTACGTCCACGGCTGTGCCCCAGCGTTGAGCATCATGCATAACGCCGGTCTCAAAGAGTATCGGTCCGAACTGTTCGAAAACGGGAGCTTCCGGTTCGATTACGACGCGATGGCGACCTATGCGGAGGAGTTAGTCGAGGAGTTCGACGTCCGTGGGGTGACCAACGTCCGAAAGACGCCTGCGACGGATCTCTCCGGTGGCAATTTACAGAAGCTCATTCTCGCACGAGAGATGAATCGCGATCCAAAACTGCTCATCGCCAATCAGCCAACACGGGGGGTCGACATCGGGGCTATCGAGAACATCCGGAATCTGATGCTCGAACAGCGGACCAACGGAACCGGAATCCTGTTGATTTCGGAAGATCTAGACGAGTTGCTCGACCTCAGCGATCGCATTCTCGTTATCTACGAGGGAGAAATCGTCTTCGAGACGACCCCGGGCCAGACCAACAAGTGGGAACTCGGGATGTACATGTCGACAGGTGAGGAGCCACAACAGAGCGAGCCACCAGCGGCGATCACGGAGGCCAAATGATTCCGACTGTCGAATTTAAAAACCGGGAGGTCGTTCCGACGTGGTTCGCATATGGAGCGCCGCTGTTGACCGTGATCGCTGCGCTTCTCGTCAGCGCGATTCCGCTGGTGTGGCTGGGTGTCAACCCGATCAATACCTACTACGAAATGTTCATCAGCAATCCGACGGGGGTCCGGGGACTGTCGTACATCCTCGTGACGACAGTGCCGCTGTTTCTCGCCGGACTCGCGGTCTATCTTCCGCTCAAGGCAGGCCTCTGGAACATCGGTGCTGAAGGGCAACTGTTCGTCGGGGCGATTATCGGAAGCTATCTCGCGCTCAATTTCGAGTGGCCGATCTACGTATTGCTTCCCGCGATGATCGTTTCGGGGGGTATTGTCGGTGCACTCTATGGTGCAATCCCCGGCTACCTCCGAGCCGAACACAACGTCAACGAGATCATTTCATCGCTAATGCTGACGTTTACCGCGACGACGTTTACCGGTTATTTGCTTCGCGGCCCGATGCAGGGGGCTGGTGGCCAATCGGCGACCGAACGGCTCCCCGATTTTGCTCGGCTTCCGACGGTGATCCACCCCCGTCTGCATATCGGCGTGGGGGTGATCGCGGTGGTCGCCGTCCTCGTCTATCTGCTGATCAACAGGACTCGACTGGGCTATGAAATTACGCTGATCGGGTCGAACCCATCGGCTGCTGCACAGGCTGGAATCAGTGAATACAGGACGTACATTACGGTGTTCGTCCTCGGTGGATTCCTCGCCGGGATGGCCGGGATCATCGAAATTGCAGGTGTTCACGGCCGGCTGTTTGAGGGGTTCTCCCCGGACTACGGATTCACAGCGATCGCGGTGGCACTGCTCGGCCGTAACGGCGTGTTTCGGGTCCTTCTTGCGGCCCTGTTTTTCGCCGTTATCACGACGGGCGGGACCACGATCGCGGTCACACAGAACGTGCCGACGGCGATTATCAACGTCATCGTAGCCCTGACGATCCTCTTTTTGCTCACTGCGGAGTTCATCAAGGATCATCGAATCGTCATCAATCCCGAACGAGAGTCCGATCCTGAGACGCCGTCGGGGCTGGAGGGGGCATCATGAGCGCGCTCGCCGGCATCGCCGAATCGACGGTTCGTCTCGCGACCCCGTTGCTGTTGGCTGCGATGGGTGAGATTATCGCCGAACGCAGTGGCGTGCTCAACCTCGGCGTCGAGGGAATGATGTTAGCCGGTGCACTGGCCGGGTTTATTGGAACAGTCGTCACCGGAAGCGCCTGGGCCGGGTTTGCGATCGGAATACTCGCCGGCGGACTCCTGGCGTTGCTGCATGCGGTCCTCAGCATCTCGCTCAAAGTCGACCAGGTGGTGAGTGGCATTATGTTAACACTGCTCGGTGTCGGACTCACGACGTACTTCGGACGGGGATGGGTTGGCGAGAACATCAGCGGCTTCGCCCGAATCGAGATTCCCATCCTCTCAGAGATTCCGATTATCGGCTACGCACTCTTCGATATCACCGCGCTCGATTATCTGACACTACTGCTCGTGCCGGTGATCTGGTACTTCCTGTTCCGGACGAACGTTGGTGCCGAAATCACGGCCGTCGGTGAAGATCCCGAGACAGCGGATACGGCAGGCATTCCCGTGTTCAAGATTCAGTACGCCTGTGTCTTACTCGGTGGGATACTCGCCGGCGCAGCCGGTGCACAGCTCTCGCTTGCGTTTACCAATTTCTGGGCGACAGAGATGGTCGCCGGACGGGGTTGGATTGCGGTTGCACTCGTTATTTTCGCCCAGTGGCGGATCTGGCGGGTGCTCGCAGGTGCGTACTTCTTCGCGCTGATCGACGCACTCTCGTTCCGAACGGGGGGATCGGTCGGTGAGGAACTCCTCGGACAGGAGCTCCTCGCCACTGTCGCGAACTTCGTCATCAACCCACAGGTGATGCAGACCTACCCCTACATCATGACGATCGTGGTGTTGTGGTACATCATGCGCCAGGGCAACCTCAACGAGCTCGGTGCGCCGACATCGCTGTTGAAATCGTATAGCCGAGAGCAGGACTAATTCGAGGCGCGCTTCCGCGTCTCCGTTTTCGGCATCCACCGCTCGTCCTGCATACTGGCCGCCAGCCACTCGTGGCTGTTCGACCAGGAGGAATTATTTTATGACTGGACATCTATTTGCGATTAGATGAAACTTTCTGGCACTGTTATCGCAGACGCTGAGACGATCATCGAAGACGGCTGTGTCGTCGTCGATGGTGAGACGATCGACGCTGTCGGGAAACGGAGCGAGATCGATCCGCAGTATCCCGATCATCGTAGCTACGACGTCGATATTCTCTGTCCCGGCTTCGTCGGCGGACATATCCATTCCGTCCAGAGTCTCGGGCGTGGCATTGCCGATGATCTCGAGTTACTAGATTGGCTCTTCGAGCGGATTCTCCCGATGGAAGCCTCGCTGTCGCCAGACGAGATGGAGATCGCTGCTAAACTCGGCTACCTCGAGATGATCGAAAGCGGGACCACGACCTGTATCGATCATCTCTCGGTCCATCACGCCGATCGGGCGTTCGAGGCAGCGGGTGAGATCGGTATTCGCGGCGTTCTCGGCAAGGTGTTGATGGATCAGCGGTCTCCGGATGGATTGATTGAGTCGACTATAGAAGGGTTAGCAGAGAGCGAACGACTACTCACCGAGTATCACGGCTCGTTCAACGACCGGATCCGCTATGCGGTGACGCCACGGTTTGCCGTCTCCTGTTCCGAGGAGTGTCTTCGGGGCGTCCGCGAACTTACCGATCGATACGACGGCGTTCGGATTCACACCCACGCAAGCGAGAACAGAGACGAAATCGCAACCGTCGAGGAGGAAACGGGGATGCGAAATATCCACTGGCTCGACGAAGTGGGGCTCACTGGCCCCGACGTCGTGCTCGCTCACTGTATCTGGACGGACGAGAGCGAACGGGAGGTCCTGGCTGAGACGGGCACGCACGTCACCCACTGCCCGTCGTCGAATATGAAACTCGCGAGCGGGACGGCACCGATCGTCGACTATCTCGATCGGGGAATCAACGTCGCACTGGGGAACGACGGCCCGCCATGTAACAACACGCTCGATCCGTTCACCGAGATGCGCCAGGGGAGTCTACTTCAAAAGGTCGATCGGCTGAGTCCGGTCGTCGCACCGGCACCGACGCTGTTCGAAATGGCGACGCGCAACGGCGCTCGGGCGGCTGGCTTCGAGAAACTCGGCGCGCTCCGTCCGGGCTGGCGAGCGGACATCATCGGTATCGAGACGGACGTCACTCGCGCGACACCGTTGCACGACCCGCTCTCGCATCTGGTGTATGGTGCCCGTGGGGACGACGTCGTCTTCACTATGGTCGACGGCGAGGTCCTCGTCGAGGACGGCGAGGTGACCGTCGTCGATGCGGATGCGATCCGCGAGGCGGCACGGAACGTAGAGCTGTCCATCGAGGAGCATCTCGAAGATGCGGCCGAGGTGAGACCCTGATTCGAGTGCCCAGCTGCCGATGAGCTGGCAGCTTATCGGGAGTAGCGTAGCCTACCGGAGATCTCGAAGCCGGGCGTTCGCCGCTGTGTCTCGGCTCTTCAGAGAAAAACTGAACGCCTACGAGACTCCTACTCAGACGACGACATCGACGAACGCCATTCGATCGACGTCGACGAGTCCACGAGGAGTTAGCCGCCGTTCGGGAATCACCTCGAGTGCGAGGAAGGTTAGCTGGAGAAGCCCGGTGTCGACGAGTCCGATCCGTTCTGCGGTCGTTTCGACGGCCCTGTAGCCCTCCGCGACCGTCTCGAGTGGGCGATCGGAGAGCAAGCCCGCAACAGGCAGGGCAAGCGAACAGCACGCTTCGGTCTCGGGATCGTACGCGGCGATTCCGCCGCCAATCTCGCGAAGATGGTTGGCGACAGTTGCCATCGCGTCGTGTGTGACGCCGGCGACGACGAGATTGTGGGCGTCGTGTGCGACGGTGGTTCCGATCGCACCACGTGAGAGTCCGAGGCGGTGGACGAACCCCGTTCCGATCGGCCCGTCCGGGCAGTGGCGATCGACGACCGCGAGCGGGAGGATGTCGTCGTCGGTGTTTGCCGCGAGTCCTGTCTCGATAACTGGCACCGTCGCTTCCAGACGGGCGGTCTGGAGGCCACCGACGGCATCGATGACACGAACGCGAACCGCAGACGGTGTCGCCTCACCGGGGGCCGGTTGTGGGGCTGGATGGACGAGCTGGGGCGCTGAAATCGGTTCACAGTGCATGGTTTCGGTCGAGAGCGCTGTCGATGTCTCCGGCTCGCTGTCGGTCGTTGGGTCGAGCACGCCATCGATCATGACGTGGTCGACAGCCCAGTTCTCGAGGTCTGCTAACAGGACGAGATCCGCAGGTGCACCCGGCTGGAGTCGACCGAAGGGGAGATCGTACCGCTCGGCAGTGTTCAGTGTCGCCATCTGGACGGCAGTAACGGGGTCGATTCCCTCCTCGATGGCTGTTCTGAGCACGTCATCGATCCCGCCGCGATCGAGGAGCTCAGTCACGTCACGGTCATCCGTACACAATGACAACAGTCGGGTGTCGACCTGATCAGTTAGCGGCGCAAGTTCCGCGAGATTCTTGCTCGAGGATCCCTCTCGGAGATAGACGGCAATTCCCGCGTCGGCTTTTGCCCGTGCCTCTGCGAGGTCGATACTTTCGTGGTCGGTGTCGAGATAGCGGGCGGCCTCCTGAA
>LFCJ01000293.1_pt1 | contig 30055 bp, 31 predicted proteins | sample 643141 | NCBI WGS metagenome assembly LFCJ01 (sample SAMN03766243, study PRJNA286221) | soda lake metagenome | biome: soda lake; feature: Kulunda steppe; material: water; isolation source: sample B1-Br-g2 brine of Lake Bitter-1 | place: Russia: Kulunda steppe | collected 2010-07
GTTGCGTGGAAATGCGGCATCTCTCAAAAACCCTGCCACAGCAGGTGAGACAGGTGTTGTCGGGCGGGGTGGAGCCGCCGACCCTCACGGACGCACCGAGCGTTCGGGTGTTACTTCCAGCCGACCCCAATCGGGAAGGTCGAGGGGAATTAAATTCGCCTGCGACGGCACAATTCGTCTTGGGATGTGCGGTCAAAACGGTGAAGCCGCGGGGCTTGTCCCCGAGGTACTTCACACCGTTACGGGCCCGCTCTCGATCGCTGGTGGTGGCGTCCTCTTCGCGGCGACCGTCCTGTTCTGGACCGGCTGGTTCAATCTCCTGATCGGCTTTTTCAACTGCCTCCCCGCGTACCCACTCGACGGCGGGCGACTCGTCGAAACGAACGTCACGGCGATCGCCGAACGCCACTCGCAGTCTGCTCCCGATCGGGTCGGGACCCTGGCTGCAGCGGCTGCAACGCTCGTCGCTGTCGTCTCGGTGCTTCTCGTGTTGTTCGGGCCAATGCTCCTCGGTAGCTGACTCTCACGGGCGAGCCCAGAAAAGACGGCTTACGCGTTCGCTTTCGCGTCTGCCAGCGTCTCGTACATATCGTCTGCGAGCGCTGTCGCGCGCTCTTCGTCGCGAGCCTCCGCATAAATTCTGACCAGCGGTTCGGTCCCCGAGGGGCGGGCCAGCACCCACGCGTCGCCAAAGTCGAGTCGGTAGCCGTCACGCGTGTTAAGTTCGGCGTCGGCTGCCTTGGCGTGGTTCGCCGCTGCGTCCAACATCGCATCCCGTTCGGCCGTCGACTCGTACTCGATGTTGCGACGGACGTTTGCGTAGCCGTCGTAGGGGGCGACGATCTCGCTGACAGGGCGTTCGGCGACCAACTGGAGGAAGCGGGCAGCCGTAAACGCCCCATCGCGGGCGAGCCGGTAGCCGGGGAAGAAGATCCCCCCGTTGCCCTCGCCCGCGATCGGGATCCGCTCCCCGTTCGCCCGAAGTTCCTCGATCCGGGTGATAATGTTCGTCGACCCGATCGGCGTGAGCTCGATCTCGGCGCCGATGTCGGTGACGACATCGACGAGTCGCTGGGAGACGTTTACTGCGGAGACGGTGAAATCTCCGGGCTCGAGTTCAGCTGCCGCCAGCGCCGCGAACGTGGCACTCCCGTCGACGCAGTTGCCGTCCTCGTCGAAGAAAATGGCGCGATCGCCGTCGCCGTCGTGGGCGATGCCGACGTCGGCGTCGGTCGCCCGGACGAGCTGTCCGAGGTCGTCGAGATTCTCCGGGACCGGTTCGGGGTTCCGTCCGGGGAAGTGGCCATCCGGTTGGCCGTTGACAGTAACGACGCGACAGCCAAGTTCGCGGAAGAACTGGGGGCTGGTCAGCGTGCCTGCGCCGTGGCCGGGATCGAGCGCCACAGTCAACTCGGCGTCGGCGATCGGCTCCCGGTCGACGGCCGAAAGCAGATCGGCGACGTACTCCTCGGTAACGCCCTCGACCTTGCGAACTTGGCCCGTCTCGTCCCACGGAGCGACGGCAAAGGCCTCCGAGAGCAGAATCTCTTCGATCGTTTCAAGATCCGAGACAGCCAGTTCGACCCCGTCGCTCCCGACGAGTTTGACCCCATTGTACTGTGGCGGGTTGTGCGAGGCCGTGATGACCATAACAGGGACCCCTTCCGCTTCGGCGTACGCCTGTGCCCCCGGCGTGGGAACGATCCCGAGTCGATCCACGTCAGTCCCTGTGCTGGCCAGCCCGCTTGCGGCTGCGTCGGCCAACATCCGACCGGTGTATCGCGTATCGCGTGCGACACCGATCCGATCGGCCCCCTGGGCCGTCCCCGTCGCTTTCGCGACGCGCAGAACGAACGCAGGCGTCAACTCCTCGTTCGCGACGCCCCGTGCCCCACTCGATCCGAAGACTTGCATCGAGTGCTAGTCCGAGGGGCCACCTCAAATGAATTCCGACACAGACAGAACGTTTTCGGCCCGGGGTCCCGAGGAGTCGCATATGCACTCACTCGAAGAGAAACGCGTCTACGGCGACCGGAGTGGTGCGATCGATGCCTATGTCGCGAGTTCGGTCGGCGTCGTTCGCGTCCAGATCGCCGGCGGCACCGTCGGCGAATTCGGCCTGTGCGATCGCCGTCACGCACACGATATCGCTGCGACACGGACGGGAAGCGACGGTGCCGTCGCGATCGCGACCGACGACGACGTCTGCATCCACGCGCCGCGATCGAGCCCCGAAACCGGAGCAGCCGACGACGAGTCGTTCGTCGAGACAGGATTCGGCGCAGCGGTCGCTGTCGGCTACGACGGAGAGACGCTGCTCGCAGCCGGTCCGGACGGACGAGTCGGTCGTCATGCGGGCGACGGCTGGGAGACCCTCGAGAGCGACGCGATCGAGACGGTGACGGCGATCGACGGCGACCTCGTCGGCACTGACAGGGGCGTCTACCGCGTCCACGGCGACAGCCTCGATCACGCCGGGCTCACGGCCGTCCGGGACGTCTCTGCAGCAGGCATCCCACTCGCCGCGACCGCCGACGGGCTCTACAAGCTCGGCAACGGCTGGATGGACTGTCTGGAGGGGAGCTTCGATGTCGTCGCTGCTGAGCCACACACCGATCGGGGAACGGTCGATCCCGCACACGCAGCGACCGGGGGGACCATCTACGCGCACGACCCGGCCAACGGCGAGTGGGACGTGGTGGACGAGTGGTCCGAGTCCGTCGCTGGGATCGAGTACGGCGAGAGGATGTACGCCGTCAGCGAGCAGGGAACGTTTCGTGCGGCCACCGACAGGGATGAGCCCGGAATGTGGCGTTCGCAACCGATCGGTCTCACCGACGTGACGGGGATCGCTATCGCCCCATCCAGCGCGTCGTCGGATCCCACAAGCAGTTAACTTCCCTGAATACGTGGAGCGCTTATATGAGCGACATTCCACGACGGCGGCTTCTTGGACTTGCTGGTGCCGCGACGACAGTCGCACTCGCTGGCTGTTCGAGCAGCACTGACGAACCCGAAGATAACTCCAGCGATGAGGACCTGGGTGACGACAATGAAACCGACGCAAGCGGCACTGACGAAGACAGTGATACCGAACTGACGGGGACCGTACTCGGCGATATCGACATCGAAAACCTCAGCGACGAGTCCCATACGATCGACGTCATCGTCGAGTTCGACGGGGTGTTCGAGGAGTGGAAAACGGTCACCCTCGAAGAACGAAGCGGAACCACGCTCGATCGCGAGTGGCCGACGGACGCCGGGAGCTTCCGCGTGATCGGACGGCTCGACGAAGGGAATCCGATCGAGGTTACGCCGAGGAAGTGGAACGATCCGACCTGCCTCAACCTCGACGTACTGGTTCGGCAAGGTGAGCTAACGGTCTCCGGCCGAACGGACGGCGGCTCGTGCAGTGCCGAGGAGAACTAACGACAGCGTGCATAATGGAGCCGGCAGTTCCCATCGATCGATCCGTGGGGCCCTCTCGATCGTGACCAGGAGAACGAAAACTGGTTTACCACGCACGCTGTGGGCACGAGTATGATCGTTAGCGGATCCGCATCGCAAGCTCTCGCCGCGGCGCTCGCACGTGAACTCGAGGAACCGCTCGCTACCATCGAACTCGATCGATTTCCTGACGGCGAACTGCTCGCTGCCGTTCCCGACGCCACGGACGCCGATCGGGCAGTGATCGTCGCCTCGACGGTTTCGAGCGACGCCCACGTCGAACTCCTGCAACTGCAAGATGCCGTTCGAGAGGCAGGTGTGGACGAAGTCGTCACAGTCCTGCCGTACATGGGCTACGCTCGCCAGGACGAGGCCTTCGAACCAGGACACCCCGTCTCCGCGCGAGCCGTTGCACGGGCGATTTCGACCGGGACGGATCGGGTGCTCACCGTCAACCCACACGAAGAAGCCGTCTGTGAGTTCTTCGAACCGACGGCGACGGCCGTCGATGCCGCAGGCCGGCTAGCAGACCCGCTCCCAGACGACCTCACCGAGCCCGTCTTCCTCTCACCGGACGCCGGGGCGATCGACCTCGCCGAAACAGTTCGGGATGCCTACGGCTCGGGTGAGACGGACTATTTCGAGAAGACCCGCCACTCCGGCACCGAGATCGAGATCACGCCGAGCGATGTCGACGTCGCCGGCCGAGACGTCGTCGTCACCGACGACATCATCGCAACGGGATCGACGATGAGCGGGGCTGTCGACGTTTTGCAGGACCGGGACGTCGGGCGGGTGTTCGTGACCTGTATCCACCCACTGCTCGCCAGCAGTGCCGTCACGAAACTCTCACAGGCAGGCGTCGAAGCCATCTACGGCACCGATACGATCGAGCGCGGACAGAGCATCGTCTCAGTCGCTCCGTCGATTGCAGCGCAGTTAGAGTAGTCCCGCCACGGCCCGACTGACGATGGGGACGCGATCACGAGACGTTCGGCCACGGAGATTAAGTGGTTGCCTTTCACTGGTTCGAATAGTCGCAATCGAGACAGCCCGCAGTGTCCCCACACTGTCGGCTGTCAGTCGACACGTCCCCGAGTGATCACATGCACGGAATCGTTCACAAAACGCTCAAAGAATACGTTATCGAGAGTACTGACGACGAAACCTGGGCGTCGATTATCGATCGCACCGATATCGAACCCTCGCTGTATCTTCCCGTCAGCCACTACGACGACGCGGAGATCGACACGATCCTCGCGACACTCACGGAGATGGCAGTCCAGGATCGGCGAACGATCGAACGTGATTTCGGACGGACGCTCGCGCCGGAGTTGCTATCGACGTTCGGCGCGTATATCAGCGACGACTGGACGTTCGCCGAGTTGCTCGTTCGAATCGACGCAGTCGCCAATGCAGTCGACGAATCGACGCCCGAAGCGACCGTTCCCGACGTTTCCTGTCGGGACACTGAAGATGCGATGATCATCAGCTACCGCTCCGATCGGGACTACTGTGCGCTGGCACACGGGATCCTCGAAGGCGTGGCCACCGAGTACCGGGTCGCCGTGACCGTCAGCAAAGACGCCTGTGTCCACGACGGCGACGACGGGTGTGAATTCCGTATCGAGCGAGCCTGAACGCCCGACCCACCATCTCGACCCGGCCCGAGCGATCGGCGGGACCAGAGCCGATCACCACCGTCGTCGACTGCTCACCGACCAGGACACCCCGCCACCGTCGATCGGGTCGCTCGCTCCACTCGCGACCACTCACGCAAAAAATCTGGACCAAAAAAGACAGCGGCAAAGCCGCTGTACTGCCTTAGTCCGACGCCTCAGGAGCTGCCAGCGGCTCGATCGCGAGTTCCATCGTCACATCTTCGACCTCCCACTCCTTACGGTGGCCGTCGTCGACGGTCCCGATCTCGTCGGCGCGAACCTCCTCGCTGATCAGCTCCGTCCGTTCGTCAACGAGGTCGGCGATTCGATCGTCCTCGATCTCTAGTTCGAGGGCGATTCGCTCTTCGACGTCCAGATCGAGTTCCTTGCGCATCTCCTGGACGCGCCGGATGACCTCCCGAGCGTAGCCTTCGCTCTCGATGTCGTCGGTCAGCGCAGCGTCGACGTAGATGACGCCGCGATCGTCGCCGTTCAGGGAGAAGGCGGTGCCAGCGACACCCTCAGGCGTCTCGGTAACGAACGAAACCATCTCCTCGGTGATGGACTCGCCGTCCTCGAGGACGTCTTCGACGGCATCCGCGATCGCGTCGAGCGTCGGCTCGTCGATGCGGGCCTCGTTGAGCGCGTTCATTACCTGGCCTGCGCGACCGCCGAACGCCGGGCCGAGTTCGCTCATGTCCGCCTGGGCACTGTACTCGAGCTCCGCCCAGCGCTCGTCGGGAGCGACGAGTTCGATCTCGCGAGCGTTGAGGCGATCCTCGAGCAGTCCGGTGTGGCGCTCGACGGCGTCGACGACACGCTGGTCGTCGGCTGCGATGATGACCCGTGGAACTGGCCAGCGCAGTTTGCGACCCGCCTGTTGGCGGGCGTTGCCGCCGGCCTCTTCGATCGCCCGCAGGATGGCGACGTCCGTCTCGAGTTGCTCGTCCTCCCAGTAGTCGTCGACGGCGGGCCAGTCTTCCATGTGGACGGTATCGTGGCGGGCGTCTCCGGTGAGCGTGCTGTAGATCTGCTCGCTGACGAAGGGTGCGTAGGGTGCAAGCAGCGTGACGATCTCCCGGAGGACCCGATAGATCGTCGCGTAGGCTGCCTGCTTGGAGGCGCTGTCGTCTTCCTCCCACATGCGCTCGCGGACTGCCTGCACGTAGAACCGGGAGACGTCCTCGACGACGAACTCGATGAGTGCCCCGATCGCCCGATCCTGGCGGAACTCCTCGAACTCCTCGGTCATCTCGGCTTTGGTCGACTGGAGCCGGGCGAGGATCCACTCGTCGACGAGTTCGAGATCCGAGTCAACCGTTTCGAGGTCCGTCTGCTGGGGATCGAAGCCGTCCAGTCGCATGTACGGCAGCGGGAACCGGAACACGTTCCAGAGCGTCCGTAAGTGATTCTCCATCGTCCCCATCTCGTCCCACGAGAAGCGCATGTCGTCGCCCTGCGGGTTGGCCGACAGCAGGAACATCCGCATCGCGTCGGAGCCGTGGCGCTCGATGGCCTCGTCGGGCTCGACGACGTTGCCGACGGACTTGGACATCTTCCGGCCATCCTCGTCGAGTGCGTGGCCGTGCATGAGGACCTGTTTGTAAGGGGTCTCGCCGAGTGCAGCGGTTCCCATGCCGAGCTGGGACCAGAACCAGCCACGGGTCTGGTCGTGGGCTTCGAGGATGAAATCCGCGGGCCACAGTTCGTCGAATCGGCTGTCATCCGAGGGAAAGTCGAGGGTCCCCCACGAGGCGACCGAGGAGTCGAGCCAGACGTCGAACACGTCCGGAACGCGCGTATAGGTCGTCCCATCCTCGGTAATCGTCAACTCGTCGACCGTGTCCTTGTGGAGGTCGACAGCGTCTGGATCGAGCTCCTGATCGACGCGTTCGGCGAGCTCTTCCCGATCGCTGATGACGATTCGATCTTGGTCGTCGTCTCTGCCTTCGGGCGTCCAGACCGGCAGCGGAATCCCCCAGTAGCGCTGGCGAGAGACGTTCCAGTCCGGTGCCTCCTCGACGAAGTCACGGAAGCGGTTGTCGCGAGCCCACTCGGGGTACCACTCACTGTCCTCGATGTTGTCGAGCAGTTCGTCTTTCACATCGGTGATCGTGATGAACCACTGGTCGGTGACGATCTGGAGGATCCCCGTGTCACAGCGCCAGCAGTGGCCGTAGCTGTGGTTGACGGTTCCCGAAGCGAGAAGGGCACCGTTGTCGGCGAGGTCGGCCATGATCTCGTCGTCGGCGTCTTTGACGAACTGGCCCTCGTATTTGCCGGCTTCGGCGGTGTACACACCGTCGCCGCCGACTGGACAGAAGATCGGGAAGCCGAGTTCACGACCGCGCTCGAAGTCGACCTCACCGTGGCCTGGCGCGGAGTGGACGAGTCCGGTGCCGTCGCCGTCCGTGTCGACGTAGTCAGCGGCGTATACCTCGAACACTCCCTCGGCATCGACGTGGTCAGGCACTTCTTCGGCGAGTGGGTGCTCGTAGCTCCAGCCGATCAGGTCGTCGCCGGAGAGCTCCTCGACGATCTCGTACTCTTCGTACCGGCCTTCTTTGAGAACATCCTCGTGTTTCGCTTCCGCAAGATAGAGGAGTTCTTCCTCGCCGTCTTTTGCCGCGCGAACACCGACGTACTCGCCTTCCTCGTCGACCGCAACGAACGTATTCGCCGGCACGGTCCAGGGCGTTGTCGTCCAGATGACGATCGATCCCTCCCGGTCTGCTAAATCGAATTTGACGTAGATCGACGGATCCTCGACGTGCTCGTACTCGACTTCGTTGTTCGCGATCGCCGTCTCACACCGAGGACACTGCGAGATCGATCGGTGCCCCTTCTCGACCAAGCCGCGCTCTGCAGCCTTCGAGAAGCCCCACCAGGCGGCTTCCATGTACTCCGGACTGACCGTGCGGTAGGGGTTGTCCCAGTCCATCCAGACGCCAAAGGATTTGAAATCTTCCTGGAGTCCCTCGAGTTGCTCGTCGGCGTAGTCTTTGCACTCCTGGATGAAGTTCTCCTCGCCGAACTCCTCGATGTCTTTTTTGTTCTCGAAACCGAGTCGCTCCTCGACTTTCGTCTCGATCGGCAGCCCGTGCATGTCGTAGCCCGGCCGATCGGTGACGTCGTACCCCTGCATGCGGAGATACCGGATGTAGACGTCTTTCAGGGACTTGTTCCAGGTCGTTCCCATGTGTGCCGAACCGGAGGTGTACGGCGGCCCGTCGACGAAAAAGAACGATTCACCGTCCGATCGGTGGTCGACCGTCTGCTCGTAGGCGTCGACCTCGTCCCAGTAGTCGAACACCCGAGCTTCGAGTTCGTGGGGGTCGTACTGGTCGTCGACCTCGCCGAATCTGCTCATACGGGACGTAATTGGCTGGGACAGTAAAGAGGAATCGATATCGCAGGTTCGGCGGCCGACCGCGGGAGGAGAAGTCGGTAGTCGATCGTGGGACGGGAGATCGACGACCCTGTTAGACCAGCTGCGAGAGCACTTTCTTGTAGCCGAGGCCGTAGACACCCGCATAGAGCATCACGAAGCCGAGGGCGGCGAGCCAGACGGCGACCATCGCCTCACCCGAGCCGAAATGCTGGAGGCTCGCGTACTCGGCGGCGATACCGCCGGCCGTGAGAACGGCCGCGATGACGGCATAGACGAGCAACGAGAGCGATTCGACGAGGAGTTCCGGTTTCATTGTCCGTTCAGAACCACCCAGTCGATGTAAACCTGTCCCCCGATCGAAACAGCGACAGTGGGGTGTGCCACGACGGGCCACAGGATCGTAACAACGGCAGGCCGAGCGAACGCGACTGGCGTCCGGACGTGTTCGTTGCCACGGTGGCAGACGTCCTGCGAGCAGCGACCGATCGACTGAATTCCTTCGCGAGAGAATCCCTGCACGTGCCACCCTCCGATTCCGATCGGGAACCACCGTTCCCCGACTCGCGGACCGTTCTCGAACCCGACTGCCAGCGGTGTCCGGCGCTTGTCGAATCCCGGGAATGCATCTCCTGGGGAACCGGCGGCCGCGACGCAGACATCATCGTCGTCGGCGAAGCACCCGGCTACGGGATCCCCGACGCCGATCGCTGGCAGGGTGGCAACTGGACCGGCATGGCCTACACCTCACGTCACTCGGGCCGCCGGATTCGGCGCATGCTCACGCAGGTCGGCTACGATGAGGACGCCTACTATACGAACGCCGTGAAATGCGTTCCAGCCGATCCGGACGATTCGACTACGAACCGCGAACCGACCGCGACGGAGCGATCGAACTGCCGAACCCACCTGCTGACCGAACTCGAACTCGTCGATCCCGACGTCGTCCTCGCGACCGGGAAACACGCCACGAAAAGCGTTCTCGCGGCCGAAGGCCGGGAACTCGACGGCTTTCTCGACAGTGTTCTCGAGCCGATCGAACTCGATCGACTCGGTGTCTGGCTCCTCCCGATTCTGCATCCGTCGTATCAAGACGTGTGGATCGGCCGGCTGGGATACGAGCCAGACGAGTATCTCGACGCGATTCGGACGACAATCGACGAGTGTTGTGCAAACGCAGTCGATACGTAGCGGGTCGTTTCGAGAGCGTCCCCGCTACGATCGCCGTGAGTCGCCCGAGAGCGAGATCGACGGCGGCGTGATGTCCCATCGGTCGGCGGTGACGCCGTCGACGCCGGCCGCATACAGGGCTCGGACATCATCGACTGTCCGTGCGGCTTTCCAGGCGATGACATCGAGGCCGTACTCGCGGGCAGCGGAGACGACGTCGGTTTCGAGACAGAGATCGAAGTGGGGGAACACGTGCGTACAGCCGAACTCGACGGCCTGTGCGAGGTTCGCGTCGGGTTTCTCGCCAAAGAGTAACCCGTTCGGAACGTCGACGTAGCTCGTCTCGATCTCGGCGAGGGCGTCGGGAAGAAACGACGAGACACGGACGTCGACGCCGGCTGCCATCGCGAGCTGTACCGTGTCCAGTGCGATCCCCAACTCTTTCAGTTCGAGCTGGACGGTCACGCCTGCCGGAACTGCCTGCAGTATCGTTTCGAGGCGAGGAATCGACTCGCCCGAGTCGAGAACGGAGAGTTCAGAAAGCTCGGCCCACGGCGTCTCCGCGACTCGTCCAGTCGCGTCGGTGATCCGATCGAGCGTCTCGTCGTGAAAGGCGACGAGTTCGCCCGAGCCACACCGCCGCACGTCGACTTCGATCGCGGGCAACCGACGGGCGGCTTCGCGGAACGCGAGGAGCGTGTTTTCCGGGGCCTGGGCCGCACAGCCGCGATGGCCGATAAGTTCCATCTACCACCCTCCGTAGAGCCAGCAGATATGAGCGTTGTGGTTCCGGTGTAGACGCCAATCAGTTGGACAGAACAACGGTATGGACGGAGTGTCGCTCCTGTAGATGTGTTCGCTGTCCTGCCGTCACGCTTGTCGCGCCAGCCGACGATCGATTGCTACGCTCAGCACCGATCACGCACACCGGATCCGCTCGGAATCGAGCCACGCCCGAGCCCGATCGAGGTCCGCCGGTCGGTTGATCTCGATATGTCGATCGGCCGGGAGCAGTAACGGTCGGGTCGGCGTCCGTGGGTAGACACAGGGGTACCAGTCGCCGAGTCGGTTCCGGAGCGTGCGGATCGCCGACAGCCTGTGTTCACGGCTTAGGATACCGATACCGGCGTGACGGTGGCCCTCGATGAGTCCGTACGCCGTCACGTACCCCGTCTCGTCCCACTGGATCGCCGTCTCGGCGTTCTGGATCCCCGGAATACAGCCAACGACATTGCACTGGCCCGAGTGGGCATCGAACTGCGCCGCCAGCCGATCGACCTCGCGCGTATCGACGAGGACGTCACCGTTTATTATCAGTAGATCGTCATCGATCCGTTCGAGCGCGAGCAGCAACGACGCCGCGTTCTCGTATCGGTCCCACTCCTCGAAGAGGATCGGATTCTCGGGCTCGCATCTATCGAGGACGGTCTCGGCACAGTAGCCCAACACGACGCTTGTGCCGTCGATGTGTGGCTCGAGGAGTGTGCACTGCCGATCGTACAGCGTCTGGCCGTCAAATTCGAGGAACGCTTTCGGGACATCGTCAGTGTAGTGACCCATTCGGGTGCCGCGACCCGCAGCGAGAATCACGCCATGCATTGCAGCACCTCCCGTGCAACGCGTTCGCCAGCCCGGCCGTCCATCGGGATGCCGAGTGAGTCGATCCACGACGCCCGCCGCCGCGTTACGTCGTCGGATTCGCCGTTGTGATAGAGGTCCACAATCAGTCCGAGGGAAATGGTGTCTGTCGTGACACCGATCTCGGGGACCGCACGATCTGGCGCATCGATATCCGTAAGCTGAACGAGCGGTCGGCCGGTGTGGAGCCACTCGGCGATCGCCCCGGAGTAGTCCGAAATGAGAATATCCGATCGACGCATGCTCTCGGCGGGTGTCGTGGCTGTGTCGAAGACGACGTTCGACAGCTCGTCGATCCGCGCCTTGCAGTCACGAGTGACGGCCAGCCCCGGACCCTCGCGTCTATCGGTCGGGTGAGGCCGAAAGAGCAGTTCGTACGCAGTGTCGGCGAAAGACTCGACGATCGATCGGGCGGTGTTCGCGTACGCGCCCCGTCCGATCTTGTAGTTGGTCGGCGCGTACAGGACCCGCCGTTCCCGGGGTGGTGGCGCGTCGACCAGCGTGTCGGCTTCTGGGATCCCAACGACGACAACGTTCATGTCGGGCGGTCCAGCGGCTCGATAGGCGTTCGCCCACCGCTCGCCAGGTGCGAGTGCGGCAGCAACGTGGTGGAGAACCGTCTTCGCCGTCACCTCGATTTCGCCGCGGCCGATCGATGCCCCGTGTCGGACGTGAACGAGTGGATACTCTTCGTAGAAGATGAGGCGATCGATATCGAACCGGTGGTTGTAGACGACGACCGACGGATCGATCGCACGCACGTTGTCGTCGACTGCGGTCGGGTCCGCCACCGCGACCTCGTCGATGCGATCGCTACAGCCGCGTGCGTCCTCACGGACGGGGACGTACGCCGAGGCAACACCGACGTGTCGGTCGATCGCCTCGAACGTCTTTCGCATGAACGGTCGCTCGATAGCGTACAGTACCTCTCCCATATGTGATCCCTCCCGGGGAACGTCTCGGCGAAAGCCGGTACTCCGTTCGATGGAACGTGTCAGCTGCCAACTCATCGAACGGACGGAACGATGTGTATACGCAGGTCGACCAGTCGTATACCGCTTGGAGTACGCTCGAGTAACAACTTGTCCGCTCGGTTGGCGTGTGCCAGGACGCCATGAAACGCCACGGCGTCCGGTCGGCTCGAAACGGTGTCGAGTGACGATCGATCGGTACTCCACCACCGACCCGTTCGCGAACCGATTGGGGCGATACACGGCGAGTAAGTTTCTTACAAGCGGGCGACACACACTCGGGTATGAGTACGATCTTCAGCCAGATTGTTGAGGGAGAGATCCCCGCCCGAATCGTGTACGAAGACGAGACGACGATCGCCTTCCTCGACGCCAACCCGCTGGCGCCGGGACACACGCTGGTGATCCCGAAAGACGAGTACGAACGGCTGAACGACGTTCCAGAGGATGTTGCCGACGACCTCTACGCGACCATCCACCGCCTGGTTCCCGCAGTCGAAGAGAGCGTCGACGCCGATGCGACGACGATCGCGTTCAACAACGGCGAGGAAGCAGGACAGGAAGTCCCACACGTCCACTGTCACATCATCCCCCGCTTCGAGGGCGACGGAGGTGGCCCTATCCACGCCGTTGCGGGCGAACCGCCGGAGTTAGAGGACGACGAACTCGACGCCATCGCCGAGACGGTCGAGTCAAACGCTTAACCCGATCGACAGGCGAGGTCGGCTCCGATCCTGTCCATCTCGGTGTGGACCATCTCTGCCCTGCTCCCGTGACAGTTTTGCCGATCGCATGTGAGCAGTGGGTATGGTCCTGGCCAGTATCGCCGCCCAGTTTCGCGCGCATCCGATCGCCGCGACCCTCGAATACGGGAGCCTGCTTGTCTGTATCCTGCTGCTCGTCGGGGCGTTCGCCACGCTGGTGAGTGTTCCACCGCAGCAGTCGGCGACACCGTGGCTCGCGATCATCGGCGTTGGGTCGGCGTTCGTCCTGTTCTGGACGGTTGTCGTCCCGCTGTACGAACGAACGCTCTGAGAGCCTGCGCTACGAGCAACCCACTCCGACTACAACAGCACACTCACGAGCAGATCACCGTACACCAGCGCGATCAGGAGGCCGACGAACACCGGAACCAGAAACGGCATGCCCGGCGAGATCCAGATGGTGTCGTGTTCGGCGACGACGTCGAGACCCTCCCGGAGGTCGTCCGGTGACGTTCCGTACGCCGTCCCCTCGATATCGGCAAGGAAGGCCTCGGCACCCCATGGATCATCGATCAATCGAGCCCCAGGACCGGTGTCGCGGTCGGCCGCCTCTGAGTCACGTCCAGCCGCTTCCGAGTCGGCAGCGTCGATCGTGGTCGTCCCGCCGTCGCTTCGAACGTCTGGGCCGACATCGACAGCGCCGTCAGTGGACGGGTTCGGCTCGTCGGGCAGCGTCGCCGGATCCCGGTACCGATCGGGATCGGCGCGAAGTTCGGCCAGAGTCAGCCCACGCCAGCGAAGGTACATCCGCAACGCGTCGAGATCCAGGCCGCCCCGAGAGAGCCCCGTCCGCGTCGAGAGCAGCGTGCCGTGGGCCGCAGCGACTCGCTCCCAAGAGATCGGCCAGCCGACGAACATGACGGGTGCAACGCGACCGGCAGCGGCGTTACGAGCGGCAAGGGCGATCGGGATTGCGAGCGCAACGAGGACGGCGTTGGTCAGGATCGTCAGCGAGAACGTGTTGACTGGTGTACTCATCAGCGGGAGCGTCAACGAGCCGACGGTGTACTGCGGAAAGATCGGGAACAACAGCGCGAGCACGAGCAACGCTTTCGCGTCTGCGCCACCGAAGCCGCCGAACCACCAGAAGAGGTACGCGATCGGGACGACGAAGCCCAGACTGATCGCGACCGGGACGAGAAAGTCGTACGTCCAGGCCACCCCGCCGGTTGTCCACGCAGTCCAGCCATCCCAGAAAAGTGTCACAGCACCGAGCACTGCAAGCGGGATCCAGACGGTACTCGAAACCCGCCTGGTCTCGATATCACGGATCGCAGTCCACGCGAAGACGGGGAGGGCGACGAGCCGTAGCAGGTCGGGGATCGTCGCCGAGACGCCAGCGAGTGTCACACGCGTTCTCTCGAGCGCGACGGCGTTATTGTTTCGGCTCGCCGGCAGCCCTGGACCGATCGCCACGACGCTCGTCGCCTCGAACTCAGCTTTTGGGCTGCCGTCAGTGGTCACGGCTCTCACGGCAGGCCGTTTTAGACGGTGACTGATACCGCCGCGGCTGATCAGGTGGGTCAAAAAAATCGGTTTTAGCCCTCCAAAGAGAGGGCACTCGACAACAGGCGTTAGATGACGCGGTTCTGCAGGTAGTCGAGGTGTTTTGCGTTGTAGACGATCTTGACCTCGTCGGTCTCAGCGGAGCCGATGCAGGTCAGGCGGACGTTTTTCTCCTCGACTTCCTCGTCGCTGAGGATCTGCTGCATGTCCATGTCGATCTCGCCCTCGAAGACGATCGCTGCGCAGTTTGCGCAAGCGCCTGCGCGGCAGGAGAAGGGCCAGTCGTAGCCCTGTGCCTCGGCAGCTTCGAGGATATACTCGCCCTCGGCGACTTCGAGGGAGCCGTGATCCTCCTCACCGAGATCGGCATCTGCAGCCTCGTCGAAGAGGTCATCGTCGTCCATCTCCCAGCCGTGGTCGTCCAGTACTTCGTAGTTGAGGTATTCTACCGTTGGCATCACGCATTGATTCGCGGGCCGGACTGGTATAGCTTGCTGTTCAGTCCTAAATTGTCTTTACACCGTATTCAACCATTTTGGGTAGAATATTGTCTGTATTTATCGAATTTCAGTATCACTTGAACAGACAAAAACACCATCTTCAAACGTAAGTCCAAATCGCCACAGTGGTTGCCGGCTCCGGTATCAGTGGTAGACCGCCAGCCAGTGATCGACCCGATCGGTGGAACGTACTGGTGAAACAAGCATGGTTGTTGCACACAGATCGGCCCCAGGAACTCGCCCGGCCAAACGAACACGAACAGCACGACGTGTCCAGCGTGACGATGACCAGACGACGCGTTCAGATCGCTTCCATCCGTCAGAAGCCGAAAATCGGAATGAAACGGAACGTCAGGAACGCGCCGACAGTCGAAATGATCGGGACGACGTTCTGCATGAGAATAACCCGTGCCGTCGTCGACGGATCGAACAGATCCGACGCTTTCGGAATATCCGTCGGTTCCTCTTCGCCGATTTTGGGCGGCGTTTCACCCTCTTCCTCGGCAGTAAGCGCACCGACAGAAACGCGCGTCTCCTCGCCCCGTGCTGCCTCGGGGATCGTCGTCGTCCGGGTTGCGCGCCCCCAGCCGAGGCCGATAATACTCATCGTCGCGATGACGACGAAACTCGCAGGGATCCCGATCGCCGAGAGTCCGATGACGATCGTCGAACTGATGACGGCGACGACGATCGCCGCCGTCAGCGGCAGGTTCGTAATATCGTTGCCGAGGGTGTCGAGGGTGCGGCGGGCAATCGTGAAACAGCCCACTGCGACGGCGGCCGATCCGATCAAAATCAGTGGAATCATTTCGATGTCACCGGTGCCGTAGATCGGTGCGATCGCGTTCGCGATGTTGCTCGTCCCCGAAGAAAAGGCCATCAGACAACCAATCCCGACGACGACGAACGCGCCGGCGATCTCTCGGCGCTCGGCGTCGACCCCGTACTGCAGTCGAGGGATCGTCCCCGATCGATCGACGGAGATCATCTGTCGGCTCTCGGTCTTGCTCTCGATGGCGATCCAGGCGTTGATTCGCGGATAAAAGTATCGGCCGACGACGCCGGCGACCCAGAAGCCGATGATCGGCGCGACGATCCACCAGATAACGATCTCGCCGAGCACCGCAAAGTCGAGTTCGCCGGTCGCGAGTCCGAGTGCGGCGATCGCTCCGACAGCCGTCATCGACGTCGACGCGGGGACGCCAGCGTAGTTGCCGACGAACAGCGCACCGCCGATAAAGAAGAGCACGGCGACGTTCGACCGCAGCGTAAAGATCTCGGTCGTGTGTACGAGTTCGTCACCGAGCGTCGTGACAACCTGTGGACCGATCGTGATCGCACCGAGAAAGAAGAAGATCGACATCAGCCCAGCAGCCATGAGTTTCGTGATGACGTTGGCACCGACGGCTGGGCCAAACGCTGGGCCAGTCGTCGCACCACCGATATTGTAGCCAACAAAAACTGCAACGAGAAGACCCACGATGAGCAGTACGTCTGTCACACCGAGTACTCAAGTGGTCCGTACTAAAAAGCGCCCCTATTTCTCCACGAATTGAGTACGGGACCTCGCCCTGTCGTCGGGTGGAGAGTGCGGTCCCGTTATCGAGAGTCGGACCGATGATGTGTCGAGTTGGAGGGAGTTTCCGACGTCATCGTGGCCTCTCGACCGATTCAGGTCGGCCACGGGACGGTGGCAGTGAAACGTCCAGCGGCTGACAGCCGATCGACTCCACTGCTGGGTCATAGACCCACTTATCAAATGATTTCAACCGGGGGATACAGTGTTCGAACATGTACTCGTATCTGGATCCTGTATGTCGCCCCGGCATCGACCGGATCGAACTGACGCCGCGTGACACGCGAACTGCTCCAGTCGGCCCCCAACGGGTCACCGGAGGGAGCGATCGAACATGCTGAGCCCGGTCCGCGTCGATGCGCTCGTCGATCTGACCTACGGGGCGCTGATCGCAGTTTCGATCGGACTGATTATGATCGTCGGGACGAACGTCGGGCTCGCGTTCGGGATCGGTGTCTTCGCCTCGTACGTCGTTCACGTCGCCTGGAAGATGGCCCGGTTCGATCCCGACTGGATGACCCGTGCTGTCGAGGAATCGGTCGAGAAGACGGTCGGCGAGACCGTCGAGAAACAGGTCGACGAAACGGTCGGCAAAACGGTCGAAGAATCGGTCGAAAAGACCGTCGGTGAGACTGTCGAGAAACAGGTCGACGAAACAGTCGGCAAAACGGTCGAGGAGTCGGTCGAAAAGACCGTCGGTGAGACCGTCGAGAAACAGGTCCAGGAGACGGTCGACGAAACCGTTGGCGAAACGGTCGAAAAGACAGTCGAAGAAACGGTCGGTGAGACGGTCGAGAAAACCGTCGACGAAACCGTCGGCGAAACGGTCGAAAAGACGGTCGAAGAAACAGTCGAGAAAACCGTCGACGAAACCGTTGGCGAAACGGTCGAAGAAACGGTCGGTGAGACAGTCGAGAAAACCGTCGACGAAACCGTCGGCGAAACGGTCGAGAAGACGATCGAAGAAACGGTCGAAAAGACCGTTGACGAAATGCAGGCACAGAGAGAGGACGACGAGGAAGCCGACACGGAAGAGCCGGCTGATGTGGAAGAGCCAGAAAGCCGTTCCGAGGACTGAGGCCCCAGTCACACTGGCTCTGGAACTGTGAGACCCCCTACTCGCTGCCACAGGGCAGCTGCTGCCGAACGATCGTCACCGACACTGGCGATCGTCGCCTCGTTCGCGAAGCCGGAGATACCAGTGCTCGGGTCGATGCCGACCCACGGTTCGAGCACGACAAGCAACACGAGCAGCAGGATCGACGTCACGTCGATCGGCAACCGTTCGGTGACGAACAACACGAGCGCGACGAGCGATGGGTTACAGCAACCGGAAACGGAAGAATTCTGTACTGAATACGAACAGTGTCGAACCGATGGTGGTTCGAGGAAACCGTCGGTTTTACTCGCGTTCGGCTCCCGGAATCGGGTATGAACACCGACACAGGAGAGGACACCGATCCGATCGAGGGGGACGACACGTTCGCGGTACTTCCAGCGGTCGACGTCCAGGATGGCGAGGTCGTCCAGCTCGTCCAGGGTGAACGCGGGACAGAGAAGACCTACGGCGACCCCGTCGAGGCCGCACAGCGGTGGATCGACGCCGGGGCCCAGGCACTCCATCTCGTCGATCTTGACGGCGCGTTCGAGGGCGACCGCGGGAACGCTGACGCGATCGACACCGTGATCGACGCGGTCGACGTGCCGACCCAACTTGGTGGCGGGATCCGGACCGCAGAGGGAGCGATCGAGTTGCTCGATCGGGGCGTCGATCGTGTCATCCTCGGGACGGCAGCGGTTGAGAATCCCGAGATCGTCGCCGAAATCAGTGACTCACATCCCGACAGCGTGGTCGTCAGCCTCGACGCCAAAGACGGCGAAGTCGTCGTCGAAGGCTGGACCGAGGGCGCCGGTGTCTCACCGGTCAAGGCCGCCGAGCGCTACGCGGATCTTGGAGCCGCAGCGATCCTCTTTACGAACGTCGACGTCGAGGGACAGCTCGAAGGCGTCGCTACGGAGCCCGTCCGAGAACTGGTCGAGGCGACCGACATTCCGGTCATCGCGAGTGGGGGTGTCGCGACGATCGACGACGTCCAGGCGCTCGCTGAAACCGGCGCAACGGCCGTTGTCGTCGGGAGCGCGTTGTACGAGGGGAACTTCACCCTCGAAGAGGCACAGGCTGCGATCGACGAGAACTGATAGCGACCAGCCACAGCCGAGCGTGACCGGCGACCAGCCACAGCCGAGCGTGACCGGCGACCAGCCACAGCGGCCAGGGGCGGTTCGAGCAAAGAGAACGAGAGTGGAGGATCGATCGGCTGCAAGTAACAACGAGGGGCAGGTCGTTGAGCGACGGACGAGTTACGCCGTCTGGTTGTAGCCGTGGCCGAGGTAGAGCGCAACGACGTTGACCACGAGGAGGGCAAAGAACGCGAGCGTGACAGAGGGATCGCCGAGCCCCTGTGAAAGTAACGGCAGATGGACGAACGGGAGGCCAATTGCGATCCAGAAGGAAAGAAACTGCGCTGGACGCTTGACCGAGTTGGCGACGTGACTGTTGGGTCCCTCGGGTTGGCGCTCTGCCTCGGAGTTCGACGGTGCGATCGAGTCGTTCGTGAGTGGAGAGTGGTTAGACATGAGCGGCGTACCTCGTCTTACTACAGACAGTCACTGGAAACATCATATAAGGGGACGAACATTAGCTCTGTTTCGGTTCATTTCACTTCGGTAGGCCACACGTGCTGACGTTTTGAAACGCGCTCAAAAACATTTAGACATTTTATAAGACTATCTGAGACAGTCTTAGTGTGCAGCCAATAGGAACGGAAAGACTCTGTATGACGCGACCGCGAGCCCGTTGAGCGTCCTAGCGATCGTACGTGAGAGAACGAGCGGTTGCCACGCGGGCCGTCCTCGAACCTGACCGGAGCGATCAGGCACCGATTACGGAACTCAAGGGCCGACTGTGGCGAGCGGAATTGCCTTGTACTGCCGGTGGTATCGGTACCACATGAGCGAGCGAACGGCGACCGTCACGCGCGAGACTGCCGAGACGTCGATCGAGTGTACTGTAACGATCGACGGCAGCGGAGAGGCGGCGGTCGAGACGGGTATCGGCTTCTTCGATCACATGCTGACGGCAGTCGCCAAACACGGCCTGTTCGATCTCACGGTCGACTGTGACGGCGATCTCGAGATCGACGATCATCACACGGTCGAGGACTGTGCAATCGTCCTCGGCGAGGCGTTCGACGAAGCACTGGGCGATCGATCGGGGATCGTCCGCTACGCCGATCGGCAGGTCCCACTGGACGAAGCCGTCGCAAGTGCGGTCGTAGACGTCAGCGGCCGGCCACGGTTCTATTTTGACGGCGAGTTTTCTCAGGACGAGATCGGCGGGTTTACCAGCGACATGGCACGCCACTTCGGGGAATCACTCGCGATGAACGCCGGACTGACGCTACACCTCGCAGTCGGGGGCGAAAACGCCCACCACGAGGTCGAGGCACTGTTCAAGGCCCTCGCCCGATCGCTTGACGATGCGACGCGAATCGACGAGCGACGAGAGGGAGCACCGAGCACGAAAGGGACGCTTTAGGGACGGCTGAGTTCCCCACCGGACTCGACGAACGTCCCCTGGTCGATCGCATACTCGACGATCGCTTCGACCTCGTGGGTTTCGAGGTCGTACGCCCCGGCAGCGAGCGATTCGACCGCATCCCGATCCATCGGGAACTCACGGTTGCGCAGGAGCCGGATGACCTTGCTGTAGGCTGCAGGCGGGTGGGTTCTCGTGTCGTCACCAGCGGGCGCGGAATCCGCAGCGACTGACTGGTGCTCGCCTGCCTCGGTGTCGTCAGCCCCCGAAGACCGATCGTGCTGGACAGTTATGCCGTCGATCGACTGCTCAGACGCGTCGTCGGCAGACGGGAACTCATCGGCAGGTTCCTCAGTGCGAGCATCGTCGACGATCGAGTCGTTAGCCACGCCCGAGACGGGGGCGCTCGAAGAGTTCGTGGCGGACTGGGGCGCTGTCGAGTCGGCCGCTGTGTCGGCGTCCGCTGTCGGTTCCGGCGGTGACTCGGTCCCGGCATCACTCAACTCAGGAGCCCCAGCGTCATCGACGCCGAGTCGATCGAGCAGTGGTTCGAGCAATCCATCGAGTCGATTCGCACAGTCGCCACAGAGGACGACACGGCGCTGCTCGGCATCGGTTGGTTCGAGTTCGGCTGGCACGATTTCGAAGGTGCTGACAGCGTCGTCAGCACAAAAATCACAGGCCCGGAGTGCGCGCATAGAAGACCATCACTGCTTGTGATGAAAAAAGCTCGCAAGACAGTTCACTGAGAGAGGAGGGACAGTCGATCGCTGTCGTGTCAGACCGGACCATCGGATGTTAAATCACGGCCCACGTACAACCAGTACCGAATGTTCGACGAGATCATGGAGAAGTTCGAGGGGTCACCGAGCCAGCAGGCAGTCATCCGACTGTTACTCGAACGGGGGTTCTCCGTCAACGACGACGGACGCGTGGTATCTGGGGGCATCGAGATTCCGAACACGGGGATTGCCAGAGAGATCGACGTCGATCGGCGGGTCGTCGACTCGACGACGGATGCCATCCTCGAGGATCCGGAGCTCCGGCGCATCTTTCAGAATATCTCGCAGGTGCCGAGTTTGATGGACCTCGCACCAGTACTCGATCTGACCGTGCTGTCGATCGCGGTCGACGACGCTGAACAGCAGGGGATCGTCGCCGAGGTGACGGGGACGCTCGCCGAGCACGACATTTCGATCCGCCAGACGATCAGCGAGGACCCAGAGTTTACCGACGAGCCACGGCTCTATCTCGTCACCGACGAGACGCTGCCGGGCGAGGTCATCACCGAGATCCGTGATCTGGCGTTCGTCAGGAAGATCGAGCTCCAGTAGCGACTCGGTCGACAGCGACGCTTTCGCCGTCAGGAGTCAGCGGTAGCAGCTCCATCGTGATCGACGAGCACGGTCTCCAGCGCGCTCGTAAGCTCCTCGAATCGCTCGATCGACATCGCATCTGTCGTTACCCAGGCGCCGTGGTCGCCACGAACGAGTCGCGTCAGATAGCCGTTCTCGAACAGCCGGATCGTCGCTCGATACGCACCGAGCTGTGTGTTTCGGTAGGCCGACTGAGACCGAAAGCCAAAGCGCTCGTTGTCGGCGAAGGTGTCGAGATCGGCTGTCTGTTCCAGATCCGATCGAAGATACAGCTGGGCGATCGCCTCCTCGGTGAAGTACGTGATGCTCCGGAGTTCGTCGCCGACGGTCGTTCGGCACACGCTCGTGAGTTCGTCCGCAAACGTCGAATCGATATCTACATGTTCCATACCACACGCACAGCGGCCGGTGTAATAGCTACAGCGGCGCTTCAGAGAGATCGGTTCTCGATCGGGGATGTGGCCGTGGACCGACGGGCTCTTTTTGTCGGCTGAACTACCGCCGGTATGATGGCGTTACGGGATGGTGTACAGCCGTGAGCGAATCGTACCGGACGGTCGCCGACCCTGCCCGTGCCGAGTTCGTCGTCCAGGGTTCGGAGTTCATTGGCTATGTACGGCCCGTCGACTCCGTCGCGGCCGCCGAGGCGTTCGTCGAAACCGTTCGCGAGGAGCACGCCGACGCGACGCACAACGTCCCCGCCTACCGGGTTCGGGTCGACGCTAACAGCGATATGCTGCGAGAGTATTCGAGCGACGATGGCGAGCCCTCCGGCTCTGCAGGAAAGCCTGCGTTGAACGTGCTCACCCAGCAAGAACTCGAAAACTGTGCGGTCGTCGTCACCCGCTACTACGGCGGGACGAATCTCGGCGTCGGCGGCCTCGTTCGGGCCTATTCGCGAGCCGTCAAAGAGGCCGTCGAAGCGGCAGGCATCGTCGAGGAGAAGCCCCACGAGACCGTCTCGATCGCCGTCGAGTACGACGATTCCGGAACCGTTCGCGGAATCATCGAAAGCGAGGGCTACGAGTTCGAAGCCGACTACGCAGCCGAAGTGTCGTTCGACGTGCGCGTCCCCGTCGTGGCGGCCAACGGGTTTCGCGATCGGCTCCGGAGCGCGACGAGCGGCCGCGTCGAGTTCGAGTAACTCATTCGGCGGCTCGCGGCCGAGAATCCGTGTTTCCTATCCGGCGCTCGATCGCCGCGAGTATCGCCTCCGGATCCTCAAGTTCAGCAGCGTCGAATCGAACATCGAACAGCCCGCGATCGAGGACGAGTTCACCCTCGCGCAACCGAACCCGATCGATCGTTTCCCAGGGGACGAGCGACCGGGTGAACGGACGCTGTGTGACGAGGCCGGCGTCGTGGACGCGAATCTCGGGATTCGCGCCAATTCCCCGGGGCCGCCAGTGGCCGCCCGCAAGGTGGCTGCCCGCCCACAGAAGACCGAGAACCGTCCAGACGGCGGCGGCCGTCAGGTCACCACCGATCACGTTCGTAATTCCCAGTCCGGTCCAGAGCACGAGCAACAGCGCGTCTGCCACGGGCGAGGACTGCGGCGTCCAGCGCCACGTCGCCGCTGGCTCTTCGGCGGTGGCGGTTGCGGCGTGCCGGCTCTGAGACACCCGTGCAAGCACGTGTCCCGCGACCATGAGGCCGATCGTCGTCCAGAGCGCAACGGTCGCGACCGTCGAGTCGATCGGGACGATCCACGCGGCGACGAACAGAACGGCAAACGGGACTGCTGGGATAGAAAGCGACAGTCGCCGGCGGAGAGTCCCGCCGATTTGGGTCGACACTTCCCGACTGCGAGCCGCGATCGCTGCGCCGAGACCGATTCCGACCAGTAATGCGGTTCCCGCCGCTCCTGCGAGGACCGCTGTTGAGGGCTCAATCAGCGCGACGGCGATCGCTACGACTCCGGCGAACAGGATGCCGACGTAGCTGCCAGCGGCGAGGCGCTCGACAGACGATGTGGCCGAGCCATCGACTGCAATCTGCGTTCCCACTGCGCGTCGTTACAGTAAACAAACACAAAAAGAAACCGTCGACGGAACGCAGTCGAACTGATCTGTGACTCGATCAGGCGTCGCCGACTGCCGGCTGGGAGTACTCTGCCTTCGTGTCGTCGATCCCGCGAGCTCTGTTGTGCCGCGAGAGGGTGACGAGCATGACGAGCCCAATGAGACGCAACGAGGCAGTAATCTCGAACATCGTCAGCGCCGAAGGGATGCCCGCGAGCGCGAGCAGCCCTTCGGTGACGAGCAGGGGAATCTCGGGCACCATAAGCAGGATCGAGGCGATCGAGTACAGCACCCGGCGTCCTCGGTTGACACTCGCGTACTGGTAGCCGATGATCGTCACGCCGAGCGCGTAGACCCCGAGGAACATTCCAGCGATGGGGATCGCGACCTCCGTGACGACGAAGCCGACGTCAGCGAAGTCCGACCATCCCATGATGCCCCACTCGCCGTCGACCTGTCGTAGGAACATGATCCCGGGCGAGAAGACGAACGCGAACGGGACGAGCACCTTGTTCAGCGAGAGCAGGAACGCGATCACCGCTGTCTTCATCTCTTCGGCTTTCGCGACGCCAGCGCCGGCGAACGCGGCGACGGCTACCGGCGGCGTCACGTCCGCCATCAGTCCGAAGTAGAGGATGAACAGGTGGCCGGCGAGGATCGCGATCCCGGTCTGTTCGATGGGTGCGCTGAGCATCGCGACCAGGATAATGTACATTGCAGTCGTCGGCATCCCCATCCCGAAGATAACCGACGCAACGCCGGTCAGTACGAGCAGCACTAGCATCGAGCCACCGCTGACCGCGCTAATCAGGGAGGCGAGATTCGGTCCGAGTCCGGTGACGCTGATGACCCCCGGAACCACCCCGGCCGCAGCGACGGCGACCACGACGGTTGTCGCGGTTCGCGCGCCCGACTCCATCGATTTCAGGACGAACGTCCCGAACCGGTAGGTGACGTTGGTGGCAAGCGCTGGGCGACCGAGCGCGTTCGCGCTCGCGCGCGCCGCGTCGTCGACCGCGTCATCGAGTTCGAGCATCGGCGCGTCGGAGCTCGGGCGGACGAGGAGGAACGCGACGCTCACGAGGATGATGATCGTCGCGAGGTCGGCTACGGCTGCCATCGCTGCCTCGCCGATCGAGAATCCTGCAGCGGGTGCCTCGACACCAACGAGGACCCAGAGGGCGTCGGCCAGACCGCCACCGGTCGTCGCGAACGCGGCGGCGTGTGCGAGGTAGATCGCCGCGATCGAGCCCAGCAAGGGGATCCGGGTGTGCTCGTCGTACGCTGCGACAACCGCAACCAGGGCGATGATCGACACGATCGTGAACCAGCCCGAGCGGTTGATCGAGAGCTGTGCGATAACCAGGAAGTAGATCAACAAGACGAGCGGGACCATGTAGAACCAGCCCGTTCGTAGCTTCGAGCGGATGTCTGGCAGTTCGGATCGCGGAAGGCCGCCGATGCCGCCGCGGACGGCCTCGAAGTGGACCATCACCCACATCCCGAAGAAGAACGCGATCGCAGGTAACGCCGCTGCGATGATCACGTCAGCGTAGGGCCAGCCTGTAAATTCGACGATGAGAAACGCTGCCGCCCCCATCACCGGCGGGAGCATCTGTCCGCCGGACGAGGAGGAGGACTCGACTGCGCCGGAGAACTCCGGCGAGTAGCCCGACCGCTTCATCAGCGGAATCGTAAACGAGCCCGTGGTGACGGTGTTGGCGATCGACGACCCCGAGAGCATCCCCATAAAGCCACTCGAGACGACGCTCGCTTTCGCTGGGCCGCCTTTCCGGGTGCCGGTCGCCGAGTACGCGAGATCGATGAACCACTTGCCCGCGCCACTCATCTCGAGGAACGCGCCGAAGAGGATGAAGATGTAGATGAAGCGAACGCTGACGCTGACGGGCGTCGAGAAGATGCCGGCTTCGACGTTGTACCAGAGGTTGAAGATGATGTTCGCCCAGGTATCCGACTGGATCGCCAGCGTGCCGATCGCCGAGTCTCGGGGAATGAGGTAGCCCCAGCGGGCGTAGACGATGAACGAGCCGACCAATGCCATCAACAGCACGCCGAGAGTGCGCCGGGTCGCCTCGAGGACGAGCAAGATCCCGAGGACGCCGAGGACGAACGCCCACGAGACGTCGCCAAGGGGGACGCCGACGGCTTCGAACGCCGAGACGACCGGTGAGAGGAACGGGTACATCTCGTGGACGCCCTGGGTGTCCTCGAACCGGCGGAACGCGATGTGTCGGATCTCGTCGAACTGGGTCACTGTGTAGTGGGCCGGCAACAGCGCGAGCAAGACGAGCACCACGTCGATCGGTGCGACCCGCTTCATCTCCGGGTCGAGGAACGCCCAGCGGACGAAGCCGGCGAGTCGGGCTACGGTCCGCGTCAGCGGGTGCTGATCGCCGAACCGATTCCGAACTGCGGGTTCGATCCGGCCGAGGCGACGCGCCACGAAGCCATCTCCGCGACTCGCTGGAAACAGCAAGAATGCGAGCACCAGTGCAAACGCGACGTGGATCGTGTTGACCTGGAGTTGCTGCAACGCGACGAGGCGAAAGACGCGTTCTCCATACAGCGGGAGGGTCATCTCGAACGTCGTCCCGCGCGCCGCAATCCACATCTGGAACGCCGAGAACACGATCCCCACGATCGCAACGACAACCAGTGAGATGCCCCGAAGCGTCCGGCGACGGGTCACTTCCGAGAGGAGTTCCTCGCGTTCTTCCTCCGAGAGTCCCGCTTGGTCGGTGACGCTCGCTTTTTTGTTTTCGTCGCTCACGGTCGTCGATTCACCCGGTTGTCGACGCCTAGTGCGTCGCGATTCATCCACAGAGAGTTCATAATTGGTGTGATTTAGGTAATACTGAAACGTCGGTCGAAAGCGATCCCGAGCGTGACGCGATCGTCCGCGAGTGCCACCAGGTCGTAGCTGTCCTCTCCGATGAGGAGTTCGTGACCCGCAATCTCCCGCGGGGCTACCGACAGCCGCTCGTAGCGATCGTCACGGAAGACGACGTAGCCGTCGTCGGTCCGTTCGACGTCGTCGGTCGGCAACCCGGCACCAAACGAGGAGAACTCCATCCGAACCATCCTGAGGGCGTCGTCGTCGACCTCGTAGACGTCTCTCACTGGTGTCTTCTCGACGCTGTGAGTGTACGCGAGCACGATGGTGTCGCCGTCGTCGACAGGGTGTTCAAAGAGCCGGTCGCCAGACGCTGCGCCAGTGGCGACGAGATGGCGCTCTGATGAACGGACGAAGGCTCCCGCTGCGGTTCCGAGCGGAACGACTGCAAGCGCGGCGATAACGGTTCGCCGTCGAAATCGGAAACGCGATGACGGCGAGCCGTCGTGGTGATCGGTCACGGAACTGAGTAGGTGTGAACCTAAATTAGTCGAAGTACGCCGCAGCACCCGGATGCAACTCGATAGGCATTCCGTCCTGGGCGCTGTCGGCCGTGATGTTGTCGGATTCGATCGTGAGATCGTCGGTGTTGTCGAAGATCGCCGTGGTAACGTCCTCGACGATACCGTCGTCGACGCTCTCGTGGGTCGCGATCATCGCCTGGACGGAGACCGTCTCGACGTCGTCGTCGATACCGTCGTACGTGCCGCCTTCGACGGTGTCGTCGGCCAGCCACTCGGCGTCCGCCTGAATGTCATCACGGAGGTCACCGGAGACCTCGACCAGGGCGATATCCTGCGTCGTCGCGAGTTCCTCGACCGCACCGACGGGCGCTCCGCCGACGACGAACGCGGCGTCGATGTCGCCGTCCCGGATCTGGTCGGCCGCAGTCGAGAAGTCGGCGTTCTCTTCGTCGTAGTCGTCGATGCCCGCGGATTCGAGAATCTGGAGGGCGTTGACCTGTGTCCCGCTGCCCAGGTCGCCGGTGTTGATCGTTGCGCCTCCGAGATCGTCGATCGTCTCGATGCCCGAGTCTGCCTGGGTGATGACGTGGATCGTTTCCGGGTACAGCGTCGCGACGCCGCGAATGTTGTCGACGGCCTGGCCCTCGAACTCATCGAGACCGGTGCCGTTGAACGCGAAGTAGGCGATGTCGTTCTGGATCAGCGCAAAGTCCGCCTCCTCGCGCTCGAGCGAGCCAACGTTCGCGACGCTTGCGCCCGTCGACTGGACCTGCAGGCCGTGTGGCGAGTTGGCCTCGACGATCGACTTGAATTCGCCCGACAGCGGGAAGTACGTCCCACCAGTACCGCCGGCGTGCCAGACGATAACCTCGCCGTCCTCATCCGGCTGGGCGTCCTCGAACTCGTCCTCGGAGAGTTCGTCGCCGTTCTCGTCGCCGTTCTCGTCACCGTTGCCGTTGTCATCGCCATCGTCATCGTCGACAGCGTCGTCCCCGATACATCCGGCAAGTCCGGTAATTCCAGCAATACCACTCACAGCGACGAATTCTCTTCTCCTAAACTTTCGTGCCATAGATACTATATAACGAATTTACCAGTAATAGCTTCTTTGGTGTCATAATATGATTCGATTGCCATTGGTAGGTTTAAAAACACAGTCCGCAGTGGAAAACGTATGACACCGAAGTGATGAGAAAATCACGGGCTGACAGCCATCTCAGCTATAATATCGAGTGAACGACGACGGAACGTGACTTCTCCCACGACTAAAGTCGTGGGCTTCCCTCACTGAGGGTTAGGCCCACGTCGTCTGGGGAGTTCGCAGGTTCCATCTCACCGTTTGTTCCCTTGAGTCTGACCTGCGTTTCGGGCTGAGCCACAACAGCCCCCACCGTGGATAGCGGGCACTGAACGTCCTTACCCACGGCTCGTTTGCCGATGTTTGACGCACCGTTCTTGTCCGCATTATCATCCAATTTGCAGTCGTGACACTCCACCCGACCTTGCACCTCACGGTTCGTGTTCTGCGATCCGCACCGCCAACACGTCACCGACGTGTCCGACTCGTTCACGGGGACGCACTCACGACCGTCGAGATGCGCTTTGTACGTGAGGATGTTCGCCATCTTCGCGTACGGCATCTTGTGGGTCTTGTCGTTCACGTACCGTCCCTTGTCGTTGTCAAAACGCAACCCGGTCATATCACCGAACACTATGACTGCGTTTCGTTCATGGGCGCGAGCGACGAGTTTGTTCGCTACCTGATGTAACTCGTGTTCAACCGTTCGGGATTCCTTGTCGCCAATGCGTTCGATGACTTGCGCTCCCGAACGAACCTTCGATTTTCCGATGGACTTCCGAAGTTGTTTGTAGTGTTCCCGAACACGACGGACTTCTTTGCCGTGGAACTCGGTGTCTCTGTCGGAGAGGAACGTGTTGACGGCTATCCACTTCGCGCCCATATCGACAGCGAGAACGTCGTCATACTCGTCTGCAACGGTCACAGACCGCTTACAGACGAGATGAACGTACCAGTCACCATCTTGGTGGATGAGTTCCGAGTCACGAATGTACTCGTCTTCGAGTAGGTGCGTATCCTTCTCGGGGACGTGAACAGGAACCCAGATGCTATCTCCTTGTTCGATTTCGGGGTTGTAGACGGGGAGTTTGAACCACCATGACGAGAGAACCGTGTCCTCGTCGTGTTCGATGGTGATGCAGTCGTTGCGGAGGACGACAGGTTGTTCGGTGTCCTCTCGTGGATTCTTATTCGACCGGACTTTGCCCGCCTGTTGCTTGGTGGCGGAGTAGAGGTTCGCGTCGTTGTCGCCGTGAACAGCGTCTTGGAACGCGCTGTACTCGCGCCGGACGAGGCGTGCTTTCCGTTCAGTGAGCGAATGGAGTTTGACTCGTACCGTGGTGGTGACTTCTCGCTGCATCGTTATCGTCCGGTCTGTGCTTCGATGTACTCCTCGATGGTCTGACTCGACACTTCGCCCGCTGAGGAGACGAAGTACGAGCGCGTCCACACCGATGGCAGGCCGAAGTCGAACTCTTCGCGGAGGTTCCGTGAGGTGTGGCCCTTGAGCTGTTGGATGATTTTGTTCGGGGAGAGTTTCGGGTTGCCCGTGATGAACAGATGTACGTGGTCGGGTTGGATTGCCAGCCGGAGGATTTCAAGGTCGAGTTCGTCGGCTTTTGCCTCAATGAGTTGTTCGAGGCGGTCGGCAACCTCGTTTGTCAGTACGGGTTTGCGGTACTTCGGGCACCACACGAAGTGGTAGTGAAGATTGTGAACCGACGTTCGCTCTCGACTATACCCGCGTGGCATAGCCTTAGATAGATACCATTCACTATTAGATGTTTTGATCTCATCAACCCTATGCCGTGCTATCGAGGAGTGATTGTGTCAGCGTTGTCGGATTCATCCCACGACTAAAGTCCTGTCTCTTACCCATAACTCAGCGCCACTGAGAAAAATCAACCAAATTCGGCCTGATATGAACAAATTGGTCAGGAAAGGATTATTATTGGTGCTGACTCACGACTTTCAGAGGCCGGA
>LFCJ01000294.1_pt1 | contig 29998 bp, 34 predicted proteins | sample 643141 | NCBI WGS metagenome assembly LFCJ01 (sample SAMN03766243, study PRJNA286221) | soda lake metagenome | biome: soda lake; feature: Kulunda steppe; material: water; isolation source: sample B1-Br-g2 brine of Lake Bitter-1 | place: Russia: Kulunda steppe | collected 2010-07
CCAGCAACTCCTCCATATCCGACCCTCGAAGCAAGCGGACTTGTATCCTCTGGCATCCTCGAGGGGAGGCGGTGCTGTGAACCGGTCGCTCGAGTGGACCGCGACGCAGAAAACGGAGCCCTGCCGGTCAGTCGTCGGCGGGAACGGCTCGGTGTGGTTCGCCGTCGACCATCGCGAGGACGTCGTCGAAAAAGTCGAGGGTGTCCTCGGGGCCGGGGTTCGCCTCGGGGTGGTACTGGCGGGTGATCACGTCGTACTCGATGCCGTCGATTCCCTCGGGCGTGTCGTCGTTGACGTTGATCTGGGTGACCTCGAGGTGGTCGCCGGGATCGGCGACCGTGTAGCCGTGGTTCTGGGTGGTCATGACGACTCGACCCGACTCGAGATCCAGAACGGGCTGGTTGACGCCGCGGTGGCCGAAGGTCATCTTCTCGGTGGTGCCGCCGAGCGCGCGGGCGACGATCTGCTGGCCGAGACAGATGCCGGCGACGGGGGTGTCCTCGACGAACGCCTCGACGAGCGCCGCGGCGTCCTCGTAGTTGGCGGGGTCGCCGGGGCCGTTCGAGATGAACAGCACGTCCGGGTCGACGGCCTCGACGTCGGCGACGCCCGAGTCGTAGGGAAGGACGTGGACCGTCGCCTCGCGCTCGAGCAGGGAGTCGACGATCGAGCCTTTCGCGCCGCAGTCGACGAGCGCGACGTCGGGGCCGTCGTTGTCGGCGCCGTGGACGAGCGGTTCCTCGACGCTGACCTGTGCGCCGATGTCGGTGTGGTCGCTCATCGCCTCGCAGGCTTCGAGTTGCTCGAGTGCGTCTTCTTCGGTGACGTCGTCGCCGACGGCGATGCCGCATTTCATCGCACCCTGATCGCGAATGTCGATGACGACCTCCCGGGTGTCGAGATGGTCGATCGCGGGAACGCCCTCGCTTTCGAGCCAGTCGGTGACGTCCTCGGTCAGTTCCTTCGCGAGCACCGCCCGCGGGTGCACGCGGTCGTCCTCGAACCGTTCTTCGCGGACGCCGTAGTTCCCGATCAGCGGATACGAGAACGTCAGGACCTGTTCCTCGTAGGATGGGTCGGTCAGACTCTCTTCGTATCCGGTGTACGCCGTCGTGAAAACCAGTTCGCCACGAGCCGTTCCCGGAACGCGACCACGTCCCTCGAGTACGTGGCCGCCTTCCAGTGCAACGTAGGCCGCTGTCATTACGATCTACGTATCGGATCTACCGTCATAAGTGTTGTCTTCGAAGCTGAGTTACGAAATTCGTAATCGGTAAGTGGCCGTCGGTGGTACTCTCCCATCTCCATGGACGAGCTGGACCGACAGATACTGGATATTCTCCGGCGAGACGCACGGACGCCGTATACGGAGATCGCAGACGAGGTCGGGACGAGCGAGGGGACCGTCCGCAACCGCGTCGAGCGGATGATGGACGACGACGTCATCGAGCGCTTCACCATCTCGACGCGGACGGGGAACGTCAAAGCGATGATCGAGGTCAGCGTCGCGGTCGACGTCGACACAAAGCGGATCGCCGAGCGAATGGCCGAGTGGGAAGAGGTCGACTTCGTCTGGATGGTCTCGGGCGAACAGGATGTTGTGCTGGTCGTCGACGCCGCCGACACGCGCGGGGTGAACGACCTCATCACCCAGGCTCGAGAGCAAGAGGAGGTCGTGAGCACCAAGACCAGGCTCATCCTCGACGAGGAACTCGGCTGACCGCACGATCAGTGAGTCGGCTGTCCGTCGGTCGGTGGCTCACGACCTGTCTCGCTCACTCGAGGCCCTGCGGGACCGCGACGACCGGACAGTTCGCGTTCAACAGCAGCGACTGAGTGACGCTCCCGAACAGCGCCTGTCCCAGGGGGCGACGCTTGCGGCCGCTAACCACGATGTACTCGGCGTCGTGTTCCTCGGCGTACCGGCGGATGACCTCGGCCGCGTCACCGACCAGTCCCACCGCTTCGTACGTCTCGAGGCCGTCGACCTGCGCGGCGGCGTCGGCAGCGATCTCGGAGGCGGACTCCTGGACCTCCTCGACGACTCGTTCGGACCACCGCCCCTGCTGGGCTCGGAGCGCCTCCTCCGAGACGTCCGTAAAGTCCTCCCGAAAGTCGACTGTGGGATCACCTACGTGCACGATGTGTAAGCCGACGTCGTAGTGTTCGGCCAGGTCGTTCGCCTGTTCGATCACTGCGACCGCGCGCTCGGAGCCGTCGATTGCCGCGACGATTGCCATACCAACTCCTTGCGGGGTGGCTCCTATTAGAACTGCGGCTCTCGAGGCGTCCCCGCTCCCCGGGGACCCGACCGACGACTTGGGGTCCGACCGACGTCGTCGTTTTCGCTCGTAGGCGGTACTGGTTTCACGAATCGCCTCGAGTGGAGGCGTATGCAAATGCAGGAGGACGATCTCGCCCACGAAAACGCACGCCAGAACGTCATCGCGGTCGACGAAGACGATACCGCACTCGACCTCGTCAACCGCCTCGAAGCGCACACGGGCGACGGTATCCGCCATCGAGCGTTCACGGCCCTCGTCTTCGACGACGAGGACAACGTCCTGCTCGCTCAGCGGGCGCCCGAAAAACGCCTCTGGGGGACCTACTGGGACGGCACCGTCGCCTCCCATCCCGTCGAGGGACAAAGCCAGAAAGCGGCCACCCGCGAGCGACTCGAGGAGGAGCTGGGAATCACGCCCGACCAGTACGACGACCTCCGGCTGACCGACCGGTTCGAGTACAAACGCTACTTCGAGAACGAGGGCGTCGAACACGAGGTGTGTGCCGTACTCAAACTGACGCTGACTGACCGCTCGATCGAGCCAAACGAGGAGGAGGTGGCCGGGCTCCTGTGGGCTCCCTACGAGCGGTTGCACGCGAACCCCGAGTGGTACCGCCAGCTTCGGCTCTGCCCGTGGTTCGAGATCGCGATGCGACGTGATACCCGATAGCGGCGACTGCACGCTCTCGTCGTCGCTTCTGGCCCACATTGACAATTGATATCATGGAACAAGGCTTATTATCCCGTACTCCGTAGTGTTGGGCGAGGACCGACGGAATCGGTCCATGTGACGAAATGAGTTCCCCATCATCGGAAACCGAGACGCACGAAGTGGCGCTCTCCAGAGAAGAGCAGTGGACCGTCCATCACGTACTCGCGACCCGAATCGACGACGCCATCGACGCAAACGACGCGCCACCGGAGTGGGCGCTCGAGGCGCTCGAGGCGCTCGAGTCGGGCGACGAGTCGGGGACGTTCACCGGCCGACAGGCGACCGAACTCGCCGCCGCGCTCTCGGACTATCTCGACGACGACGCGACGGAACAGGACGCCGCCTCCGGCGCCGACGCCCTCGACCGATTCGAGTCGGCACTCGAGTCACGGGCCTGATCGGGTCGACGTTTCGACCGTCGGTGACTCGCTCTCGAGTAGACGCCCGAGCACACACGACCGACTCCGCACACGCTCCGACGTGATCGCCAGTCGGGAGACACCTCCCGCGGAAAAATTACGCTCGGCGAGCCGACGCTCGTTACCGCTGGCCCTGCTGTTGTCCGCCGGTCGGCATCGACTGGATGCCGCTGGTGACCGACTCGAGGGCCCGTCCGGCCGTGTCGGCGAGCTCCTGCATCTCCGGCTGCTGGTACTGCTGGAGCTGTTGGCTCCCCTGCTGGAGGAGGTTCTGACTGCACTGGCTGAACTCCTGGGTGAGCGGGTTCTCTTCGATCATGAACTCTTTCTGGAGGTGTGCGACGTCCTTCAGCGCGTCGGCGATTCCGGCGGCATACTCGTCACCACGACGTGTGGCCTGAGTGTCCGCGAACTCGGCGACCGACTCGAGCTGGTTCAGGTCTTCGATGGCCGTCTGAATCTGCTGTGGCACCGCCTGGGAGAACTGCTGTCCCATCGATTGCCCGGAGCCGCCCTGGAACTGCTGGTGCTGTGGTTGCTGCTGTCGGCCGTGTCCAGGCTGTGTCTGCTGTTGCTGGTGCGAGTGGAGTCCCTGTGGCTGCTGCTCGAACCCCGGTGATTGCTGCTGTTGCGGTTGCTGCTGTTGCGGTTGCTGCTGTTGCGGTTGCTGCTGTTGCTGGCGGCCCTGTGGCTGCTGTTGTTGCTGGGGCTGTTGCTGGCGGCTCTGTGTCAGCTGTTGTTGCTGGGGCCGTTGTTGCTGTTGCTGTGGCTGTTGTTGCTGTTGCCATTGAGGCTGTTGCTGGTAGCCCTGTTGCTGCTGTGGCTGTTGTTGTTGCCTTTGGGGTTGTTGCTGACGGCCCTGTTGCTGCTGGGGCTGTTGTTGCTGTTCCTGTTCGTGCTGCCGTGGCTGTCGCTGTTGGCTGCTCATGGGTAAGCTCCGTCTCCGTGTTCGGCTGCTGTCCGGTACGACGCGACGGTTGTGACTCCGTCTCGATCACTCGTGGTCGGGCCGCTCGTCCGTCTCGTCGGCTGCGTTTCGGCTGGGCGTTGGTGGCCCACTGTTGGCGACTACGGTCGAGGGTATAATACCAGTGTATGGCGGATCGGAATTATGGGTGAACCGGTACTCCAATGGTTCTGTCACGACCGATGCGCTCGAGTCGGTTGGGTTCGTCCCGCCTCGAGCATTCGGAGCAGTCGCTGCCGATCCGGTAGCGTATCCACGACCACCGCTTCGCCGCTCAGGGGCGTGTGGTCGCCCAGACGGCAGTTACCGCGAGCAGTACGGCCGGGACCAGCGGGAGTATCAACAGCGCGAACAGGTAGCTGACGCCCGGCGGCCACAGGACGATCGCGACCGGAGCGACGATGAACGCGAAGAAGATAACGCCGACGAGGACCCATCCTCGCCAGTCGAACTCGCGGTCGGCCGTTGCGGGGTGGGCGGGGTCGTCGACCCAGTCGTCGTCGCCGGCCTCCTCCTGGCGGGTTCCGTCCTCGTCGAACGCAGACGGATCGTGGACGTAGCCGCCGTCGTCACTCGAGCTCACGATCGGACCTTACGACCCCGCCGTCAAATCACTCACGGTTCAGGAACGGCTCGCCCCGTCGTCACAGGCGTCGAAGACGGCCCCCTCGCCTAGAGTTCGCTGTCCGGTCGCACGACGACTTTCCCGAAGCCCTCGCGGTTCTCGATGATCTCGTGGGCGCGAGCGCTCTCGCTCATCGGCAACTCTTCACGGATCGCCGGTTCGAAGGTGCCGTCCCAGACGAGTTCCATCACGTCGTCGACCTGCCCCGGCGTCGCCATCGTCGAGCCGATGATCTCGAGCTGGTTCCAGAAGATCCGCGGGATGTCCGTCTCGGGGTTGCCGCCGCCGGTGCCGCCGCAGGTCACCAGTCGGCCGCCTTTGGCGAGGCTCTTGATCGAGTCGCGCCAGGTCGGGGCACCGACGTGTTCGACCACGACGTCGACGCCGCGGCCGTCGGTCTCCGAGCGGACCCACTTCGCGAAGTCCTCCTCCTCGTAGTTACAGACGTGGTCGGCGCCGTGTTCTTTCGCGTACTCGAGTTTTTCCTCCGTGCTCCCGGTCGCGTACACCTCCGCGCCCGCGTAGTCGGCGATCTGGAGCGCCGCGTGACCGACGCCGCCACTGGCACCGAGGACGAGGACCGTCTCGCCAGCCTCGAGGTCAGCGCGGTCGATCAGCATCCGCCAGGCCGTCTGGAAGACGAGACAGCTCGAGCCGGCAATCGTCCAGTCGACGTGCTCGGGGACGGGGATGAGGTTGTCCTCGTCGATCGCGGCGTACTCGGCGTGGATGCCGGGGACGTGCTCGCCGATGATGTGGTAGCGCGGGTCGAGCGTCGGGTCGTCCATCCGGAGGTCGCCGACGCCGGCCGACAGCGCCACGTGGTCGCCCTCCTCGAAGCGGGTGACGTCTTCGCCGACCTCGGCGACGACGCCGGCCCCGTCGCTACCCGGGATGTGTGGCATCTCGAGGTCGAGCGTCGGGAGCCCGCGGCGGGTCCAGATGTCGAGGTGGTTGAGTGCGGCGGCTTTGACGTCGACGAGGACCTCGTCGCGGCCGACCTCCGGGTCGGGGTACTCGCCGTATTCGATGACGTCCGTGTCTCCGTGTTCCGTGATTTTGACCGCTTGCATGTCCGGCCCAACGGCTACTCAATATAAAATGGTGATGATATCGGAAAACCGTCGAATGAAGTATCGTCAATCGTCGAACTCCGCCGGGCCGGATCGGGTGTCGTTTTTACGCTGGCGACGTGAACGGTCGCCATGGCCCGACGCGAACGAGACGAACTCGAGACGATCGGCGTCGCCGTCGTCACCGTCTCCTCGGAGTCGACGATCGATGAGGACGATACGGGGGCGGCGATCGTGGCGTCGTTCGAAGAGGCCGGCCACGGAGTCGTGACGCGGGAACTCATCGAACGCTCCCACGACAACGTGCAGGCGAAGGTCTCGCGGCTCGTCGACCGTGACGACGCCGACCTGATCGTCACCACCGGGGGAACCGGCGTCGAACCGCGGGACGCGACGCTCGAGGCAGTTCGGCCGATCATCCACAAGGAACTGCCCGCGTTCCTCGACCTGTTTCACGAACTCTCCTACGCCGAGGTCGGTACCGAGATGGTGAGCAGTCGGGCCCTCGCCGGCATCGTCGACGGCGTTCCCGTCTTCTGTCTGCCGAACGACGAGACTGCGGCCCGACTGGCCTGCGACGCGATCATCGTTCCCGAGGCGCCGAGGCTGGCGACGCTCGCCAACGGTGGCACCGACGAAGCCGAATCTTGAACCGCGTCCGACGACAACTCGATCTCGAGATGGACAAACAGGAGATCCGCGATCGCGTCTGGGACGACCTCGAGGACAGCGGTGTCGCCCGGTTCCCGTTCCCGCCACACGGCCGGATTCCGAACGTCGAGGACGCAGCGGCCGCCGCTGATCGGCTGGCCGACCAGCCCGAGTGGGAGGCGGCCGAGACGATCAAGGCGAACCCGGACGCCCCACAGCTCCCGGTCCGGCGACGTGCGCTTCGCGACGGAAAGACGGTCTACATGGCCGTCCCGCGGCTCGCGGACGAGCGATGTTTCCTGAAACTCGACCCCGACGAACTCGAGGACTACGACGCGGCGACGACGGTTTCCGGCTCGTCGACCCACGGCGAACAGCTCGGCCCCGATGCGGTCGACCCGATCGATCTGATCGTCTCCGGCAGCGTCGCCGTGACCGACGGCGGTGGGCGGATCGGGAAAGGTGAGGGCTACAGCGACCTCGAGTACGCCATCCTCCGTGACCTCGACCTCGTCGACGAGGCGACGCCGGTCGCGACGACCGTCCACGAACGCCAGGTGATCGACGGGCCGGTCGACCTCGACGACCACGACGTTCCGATGGACCTGATCGTCACGCCCGACGCAGTCCGCCGTCCCGACGGCGGCGACCGGCCCGACGGAATCGACTGGAGCCTGCTCACGGACGACCGGCTCGAGGAGATTCCGGTACTCGAGCGACTCGCCGACCAGTGATACGACCCACTGCCCGTGGGTTCCGGCGCGACCGCGATTCGTCCTGCGGTCGCACGTAACTCGTCACAGCGCTCCGTATGAGTGGACCGGGATACCTGCAGGTCGTCTCGCTCGGTGTCGCTGGAGACGTCGCTCGCGGTGAAACGACCGCTCAGTGAGAAATCCTTCCGAGGCGCGAGAACGCGCCTCGAGTGCCAGAACCGCAGGGTGTGACGCGAGCGGGTGCAGCGGCGCCCGCGTCGGAACGGTATGGCAATGGTGGGGGGAAGGGTGCTGTGGTGGGATTGCTGGAAGTCACGGGAACAGGCGTTGGGTGCCTCGGTGGGGTCTGCCCGTCGACCTCCATCCATCGCTTGGGGGGAGAACTACTTGAACGGGAGTGACGGTATACCGTTCTTACGCTGACTTTCGTCGAATTTAACTCGGATTCAAACGGCCGAATTCACCGGATAGACCGTTCATGCTGAGATATCTAGGATCAAGGGAGTATTTCCCCCGACCGGTGGTCGAGAATCTGGGACCGGCCGCCAGTCTGTTCGGACTGCTGCTCGAGGCTACGAAACCAACGCGTCGGCGACCCCGCTCGCGTCGACCAGCCGGGGATCGACCGCGAGGTCGAGCTGACCCTTGACGAACTCCGGAACGGTTCGTCGGGCGTAGACGACCGTTCGAACGCCGTCGTTCAGATCGCAGACGATCGGGATCGCCGTCGCCTCCTCGACGTCCGTGAGGACGAACAGGTCGGCCTCGAGAGCGCCCGCCTCCTCGAGTTTCGGTCGGGTCACGACGCCGTCGACGCGGGTGACGGTGACGCCTTCGTCCGTGAGGGCCGCGCCGAGGTCGTCCTCGTCCGGTCCGGCGACGATAGCCTCCATGCTCACTCGTACTCGATGGTCGCGGGCGGTTTGTGCGTCACGTCGTAGACGACGCGGGCGACGTTCTCGTTGGTGCCCGTGATCCGCGACTGGATGCGCTGGAGGGTCTCCCAGTCGATCTCCTGTGCGCGGGCGGTCATGCCGTCCCTGGAGTCGACCGATCGCACCGAGACGACCCAGCCGTGGACGCGGTTGTCGCCCTTGACGCCCGTCGCCTTGCCGATCACTGCGGCGAGCGCCTGCCAGGGCTCGTACTCCTCGAGTTCCTCCTCGACGACGTGACAGGCTTCGCGGGCGACCTCGAGTTTTTCTTCGGTGACCTCCCCGATGACCCGAACTGCCAGGCCGGGGCCGGGGAACGGCATCCGCTCGGCCACGATCTCCTCGAGGCCGAGGTGTCGGGCGACCTCGCGCACTTCGTCCTTGTAGAGGTCGCGAACAGGTTCGACGATGCCCTCGAAGTCGACGACGTCCGGCAGCCCGCCGACGTTGTGGTGGGACTTGATGCCGCCTTCGCTCTCGATCCGGTCGGGATAGATCGTTCCCTGGACGAGGAAGTCGGCGTCCGCGTCTTTCGCTTCGCGTTCGAACTCGCGGATGAACTGCTCGCCGATCACCGACCGCTTCTCCTCGGGGTCGGTGACGCCGGAAAGCGCCTCGAGGAACCGGTCTTTCGCGTCGACGACGCGCAGCGACTCCATGTAGTCGAACGTCTCCTCGATCTGTGCGGTCTCGCCTTTACGCATCAGGCCGGTGTCGACGTAGACCGGGGTGAGCCGGTCGCCGATCGCTTCGTACGCCAGCGCGGCGGCGACACTCGAGTCGACGCCCCCCGACAGCGCGATGACGGCGTTTGCGTCGCCGATTTCCTCTTCGATCTCTGCGATTGCCTCCGGGACGAACGTCTCAGTCTCTACCATCAGTGGGATACCTCAGTTTCGGCTTCGGTGTCGGTTTCGGTGGTCGATTCCGCGTCGTCGGTGTCGGTCGTTGCCCGCTCGACGACGGCCTCGACGAGCCCCAGGAACGGCGGGCTCGGCTGGCCGGGTCGAGAGGTGTACTCGGGGTGGAACTGCGTTCCGAGGAAGTACGGGTGGTCCTCGAGTTCTAAGATCTCCATCCGGTTCCCCGCGGTGCCAGAGAACGAAAGTGGCTCGTCTTCGAACTGTTCGAAGTACTCCGGGTTGACCTCGTAGCGGTGACGGTGGCGTTCCGTACACGAGGTGTCGTCGTACAGCTCGTAGGCGAGCGTCTCCGGCTCGATGACCGTCGTGTGTTCGCCCAGGCGCATCGTGCCGCCCATGTTCTCGACTTCGTACTGCTCGGGCAGGATGTCGATGACGGGATGGGGCGTCTCCTCGTCCATCTCCGCCGAGTGGGCGCCCTCGAGGCCCAGCACGTTCCGGGCGTACTCGACGACGGCCATCTGGAAGCCGAGACAGAGTCCGAGGAACGGGACCTCGTTCTCACGGGCGTAGCGGATGGCCTCGATCTTGCCCTCCGTCCCGCGCATCCCGAAGCCGCCGGGGACGATGACCCCGTCGACGCCCTCGAGCTGACCGTCGTGGCCGTCTGCGAGGTCGTCGGCGAACACCCACTCGACGTTCACGTCGGTGCCGACCTCGAAGCCCGCGTGTTTGAGCGACTCGTGGATCGACATGTAGGCGTCTTCGAGGTCGTACTTTCCGACGAGTGCGACGTCGACTTCGCCCTCTTTGTCGGTGGTAACGATCTCTCGCCACTCGTTCGTTCGCTCCTCGGCCGGGAGCGCCCGGTCGTCGAGGCCGAATCGCTCGAGGACGAACTGGTCGAGCCCCTCCGATTCGACCATCAGCGGGACGTGGTAGACGTCCTCGACGTCGGGGTTCGAGAACACCGCCTCGGTCGGGATGTCACAGAACAGCGCGATCTTCTCTTTGGTCTCGGGGTCGAGTCGGTCCTCACAGCGGCCGACGATGACGTCGGGCTGGAGGCCGATCGAGCGGACCTCTTTGACGCTGTGCTGGGTCGGTTTCGTCTTCTGCTCCCCGTTTTTGGAGTACGGAACCAGGGTGACGTGGACGAACAGGACGTCCTCCTCGTCTTCCTCGTGGGCGAACTGACGCAGCGCCTCGAGATAGGGCATCCCTTCGATGTCACCGACGGTGCCGCCGACCTCGACGATGCAGACGTCGGTCCCCTCGGCAGCCTCCCGAATCCGACGTTTGATGTCGTCCGTGATGTGGGGGATAATCTGGACCGTCTTCCCGAGGTAGTCGCCAGCGCGTTCGGCCTCGATGACGTGCTGGTAGGTCTTCCCCGTCGTGATGTTGTGATCGGAGGTCATGTCGACGCCGAGGAACCGTTCGTAGTTCCCCAGATCGAGGTCGACCTCCCCGCCGTCCTCGAGGACGTAGACCTCGCCGTGCTGGTAGGGATTCATCGTCCCAGCGTCGACGTTCAGGTACGGATCGATCTTGACGGCGGTCACGTCGAACCCGGCGTTTTTCAGGAGCCGGCCGGTGCTCGCGGCCGTGATTCCCTTTCCGAGTCCCGACATGACGCCGCCGGTGACGAAGATGAACTTGTTCCCCAACGTGGGGTCATAATGGGTGTCCGGTTCCGTCGGCATACCGAGTGTCCGCGTGAGCAGTTGAAAACGATTTCGGGACCGGACCGTCACCGACAGGAGTTGTCATTCGAGGCCCCGGCGACGCTCCTCGAGCGGTTCGTCCCCGACGACCAGTCTGCCGTCCGTCGCTTGCCGATTCGTCGTCTGGGTCTCGGCTCAGAGTCCCTGTTACCCTGCAGATATCGTCCAATGGATCCCGATCAGTGGGCGACGGATCCCGATTCGGGGCCACGAACTACGATCATCACGCTGTGTCGTCTTGCACCTCGACGATTTCGGCTTGCTCGAACGACTCGATATCTCCCGCCAGTCGAAGCTGAATCGTTCGTCCCGGCAGCGCCGAATCGCCCTCGTCGCTCGACTCCTGTGGGACCGAAACGGCGGTGACGTCGCCGATCGTGACCGATCGTCGCTGGATCGGATCGCCCTGGTACTCGACCGTCTCCCACGTCTCGACGTCGAACTCCTCGACGTCCGCCCCGAAGTACGATTCCGACTCGTGGTCGACCGACTCTTCGGTCTGGGATTCGCCGGTCGTGCGGTTGTCGTCGAACTGGACCTCCTCGTGGTCGTACTGGCGAAGCTGTACGAGCATACTCGAACTCACCACGGGCATCGTGTTACGCATTGAACCGGCACCTGCATGGGCTCCGTGCAGCCTCGACACCCGTGTTGGCTTCCCGTCGCTCGCCCCCGTGGTCGGCTCGAGTCGACGGGCCGAAGTCGGTTCGCACGGAACCGTCCGCCATGGCTGACTTGCGCGTGACGGTCGACGGACGCGACCTCGAGGCGACCTGGACGGACGGGACACCGGCGACGCGGGCCGCGCTCGCGGATGCGCTCCCGATCGCGGGCGAGGCGACCCGCTGGGGCGACGAACTCTATTTCGACGTCCCGCTTGCCGTTCCGCCCGAAAACGCCCGCGAAACGGTCCCCGTCGGCGCGATCGCCTACTGGCCGGCCGGAGACAAACTGTGTCTGTTCTGGGGGCCAACGCCCGCGAGCACGGGCGACGAACCCAGGGCCGCCGCCCCCGTCACCGTCGTCGCCCGACTCGAGGACGTCTCGGCGCTGGCCGACCTCGAGGGTGGCGCGCGGGTTCGCCTCGAGCGGGTCGACGGGTCGTGAGTCGGGCCGGCCGCTCGAGCGGCGTCGGTCAGGACCGGTCGCCCGACGTCGCCGCCCTGCCGCGTGACCGCCCCGTCCGCCTCGAGAGGAGAGACCATTGTAGAATCGCGAGCCCAGCCAACAGCCCGGTCAGGGACAAAAAAGTCACCCTCGCGTCGACCGCCAGGCTGTAGATCGACCCGACCCCGAGCCCGACGTAGACACCGGCCAGCACCCACCCGAGCTGTTTCATACCTAGATTGCCCGTCCCGACTCGATAAGACCTGTGGCCGAACCGGACTCGAGCGGGATACCGAATCGGCTCGAGCCAGTACTGGATCGCCGGGACGCGAACGGTAGCCGAAGCAGCGACCGGCAGCGGTGGGTCCGGACCGACCGTTACTTGCCCCAGAACGGATCGCGCTTGCGCTGTTTCTCGAGGTACATGTTCAGCGCCTCGAGTTCGTCGCCGGGGATCTCGTCGGTCAGCTCCTGTTCGAGAATCTTCGCGTGCTTTTCGGGGATCTCGGCCCAGAGGACGTCGTCCTCTTGGATCTGTCTGCCGACGGTGGGGCCGTCGATCGCGACCGAGACGCGGTCGCCCGCGCGGGCCTCGTCGACGTCCTCGCCCTGGTCCTGGATTCCCTTTACCTGGCCGACGCGGTCGGGCTCGTTCCCCTCGAATTTCACGACGGTGTTGTTGTTCTGGAGCGTGCCGGCGTACATTTCGACGCCGACGACCGCCGGATCGTTCTGGCGGAACGTGTGATCCGGCAGGATGCGAAACCGCGCGGGCCGGGTGATGTTCTCGAGGATGGTGTCCTGCTGGGCGCGTTCGATCTCCTCGACGTACCCCTCGTACTCCTCGATGAGCTGGTAGATGACCTCGTCGGAGAAGATCCTCACGTCGTCGATCTCGGCCCGCTCGCTCGCGTCGCCGAGGACGTCGACGTTGAAACCCAGGATGACGCGCTGTTTCGGCTCGTCGGCTGTCGAGGCGACCGAGACGTCACGCGGTGCGATGTCGCCGACCTCCGCACGGACGATCGGGACCTCGGCTTCGTCTAAGGCGTCGGCCATCGCCTCGAGGCTCCCCAGGGTGTCGGCTTTGACGACGACGCCATCTTCGGCGGTGTCGACGGCGATGTCCGCGAGCTCGGCCTCGACTTCGGTGACGACGTCCTCGAGGTCGCGGTCGCGAACGACCCGGACCGGGGCGCCGGCCATCGCGTCGTCGAGATCGGGCGCAGCGACTTTGATACCCGCGGCGGCACCGACCTCGTCGACTTTCTCGAACCGACTCTCGGTTCGGATCTCGGCGAGCGGTCGGGGCTGGAGCAAGGCGCGAACGTCGGTGACGATGGGATCGTTCTGGCCGCCGACGACGATCCGGTCGTCGGCTTTGATCGTCCCGTCGTAGAGCACCATGTCGATCGTCGTTCCGAACCCTTTCTCGTCTTTGACCTCGAGGACGGTACCGACGCCGGGGCCGGCGACGTCGATCTCCATCTCGTCTTTCATGTATCGCTGGGAGAGCCCCATCATGACCGCGAGCAGGTCGGGAACGCCCTCGCCGGTCATCGCGGAGACGGGGACGACGCCGACGTTGCGCTGGAAGTTCTGGACCCGCCAGTAGAGGTCGGCGGAGAAGCCTTCGTCCGAGAGGTTGCCGATGATCTGATAGAGGCTCTCGTCGAGTCGGCCCGTCACTCGGTCGGACTGGGACTCGTAGGTCGCGGTGATGGGGGTGTCTTCGTTCGGGTTCCAGCCGGGGACGGTGTCGATCTTGTTCGCGGCGACGATAAAGGGCGTCTGAGAGCGTTTGAGAATGTCTAGAGCCTCGAGCGTCTGGGGCTGGAAGCCGTCGTTGACGTCGACGACGAGGATGGCGATGTCCGCGAGCGCGCCACCCCGGGAGCGAAGCGTGGTAAAGGAGTGGTGGCCAGGCGTGTCGATGAAGAGCAGTCCGGGGAGGTCGAAGTCGTCCGGATTGACGAGCTCGCCAGCGATCTGTGAGACGACGTCTAACGGGACGGCCGTCGCGCCGATGTGCTGGGTAATCGCACCTGCTTCACCCTCGATCACCGCGGAGCCGCGGATCTTATCGAGGAGACTTGTCTTACCGTGATCGACGTGTCCGAGGACGGCGACGATCGGGGTCCTGAGAGATGTGGGGTCGCGAGTGTCCGTATCCGACATGATGAACCACCGAGAAGGTCTTGTATAGTCGGTCCGCAGGGCAGTAGTTAAACCCATCGTCATCCGTGTTGTTCCCGCTTCGCTACGATCGTGATGGTCATACAACCACTTCGTACTCGAGCGATCGGTCCTCGGACTCGGGGCGACGGCCGGGGACTCATCCGTTCGAGCGCATCGATCGAACGCCGCGGGCCGCGCCGGTCGAGACTCGCGAACTGCGTCGGCTGAGATGCCGCCAAAACCGACTCGATGACGGCTCGTTGTAGCGTCCCCGTGGTTTTTAATACCGACTAGTCAGTACGGGGTAGCATGAGCAACATACTCGCGGAGAACCTCTCGGATAAATCCGTCATGGGCTCGGACGGGACCGAGCTGGGATTGCTTCACAACATCACCATGGACCTCAAATCCGGTAAACTCCACGACCTCGTCGTCGAGCCGCACGAAGACGTCCCGACGCACACGGTCGACTTCGACCTCGACGACCGAGGCCGATTTCTCGTCCCCGTCAACCGCGTCCAGGCGGTCAAAGACTACATCGTCGTCAAGCGCTAACGGTATGTACGTTCTCGACTCCTCGGCTTTTATCCACGACTTCCACACGACAGAACAGACTGCGACGATCCCGCTCGTCCGCGAGGAACTCGAAGACGAGAGCGCCTATCGCTACGACGCGATGGAAGGCTCCGGGATGTACGTCCACATCCCCAACGACGACACCACGGAGAAAGTACAGCGTGCAGCCCGCGAATCGGGCGACCTCGAGGTGCTCTCCGAGACCGACGTTCGGCTCATCGCTGCGAGTTTCGAACTCGACGCCACGCTCGTCACCGACGATTACGCGATGCAGAACGTCGCCGAGAAACTCGCCGTCGACGTCGAGGTTATCGCCCGCGAGGGGATCGACGAACAGCGCCACTGGCACTACCAGTGTCAGGGCTGTGGCCGGGAGTTCGACGAGCAGAAAGACCGCTGTCCGATCTGCGGTACGGAACTCGCACGGAAGAACCCACAGTAGCCGCTTCGAGGCCGTTTCCTGGCCTTCCGTGGCAGGTCGTCTCGATCAGACGAAGTAGAGCATCGAGAACTGGACCGCGTTGAACACGCCGTGGATCACCGCCGGAACGAGCAGGTTCTCCGTTCGCTCGTAAATCACGCCGAGCACGAGCGACAGCCCGAAGATCATCGCCAGGCTCGCGAGTACCTGTCCGGGTCCCGCAGTCGCGTACGCCAGGACGTGGACGAACGCGAAGACGACGCTCGAGACGACGACCGCCCCGTATCGTGAGAAGCGCTCGTACATCGACTTCTGGATGACGTTACGGTAGAGCAGTTCCTCGAACGGGCCGACGAACAGTATCATCGCCGGGACGATGACGACGAGCAACTCGGGGTTCTGTTCGGCCTCCTCGACGGTCCCGTGCCCCGCCGTCTCGACGCCCGCGACGTTCATCAGCCACGAGGCACCGACGAGAATCCCGAACAGGACCAGCAGGCCGCCGACCGTCCACAGCACCGTCCGAACCGTCGGCACCTCGAGGTCGATGTACGACAGCCCATAGCCACGGAATCGCAGGTAGCCGACCGCGACCGAGCCGAGCCCGAGCGCAAACGAGAGATACGTCAGGACCATCCACTGGAGTTCGGAAAGCGATCCCAGGAGGAAGATTGCGGGCGCCGCCAGCAGCACCTGTGCGATGAACATCGCGAGCAGCCCGATCGATCCGACGGCGAGCATCTCGAGGAACTGCACCGTCCGTCGTTTCAGTCCGCGGCCGGAGATGCCCGCGTAGTCGGCGACGCCGAGGGCGACGACGCCCGCGCCGACGAGAAACGCCGTGAACACGAGCGAGAACGACCACTCGAGCCCCGGCAGGACGATCGAGCCGAGGACGCCCCGGTTGATCGCGTACCCCGAAAAGAGGACGACGAGCACGCCGGAGCCGGCCGCGAGCGGCCCGCCGATCCGTCGCTCGACGACCCCGTACCGCCGCGAGAGGAAGGTGACGGTGGCGAGCAACGCGAAGCCGGCGGCCAGCCAGATGGCGGGCTCGTCGACGCCGCGGCGAACCGGAACGGCAGCAGCAGCGAGCGTCGCTGCCGAGAGGGAGAGACCGACCGCGAGGACGACGTCGGACTCGAGTCTCGCGTCGTCGCCCTGCCTCGTCGCTGTCATTACGCTGGTATTCTCCTCGAGACTGATATGGACTCCGTTCGTGAGCGCGCCAGCTAGCCGTGGGCTCTCGGTCGGCGTCCGGAGCCGCTACCGTTCGACGCGCAGTTCGGTCTTCGCCGCGACGGCGTCGGCCTCCTCGAACTCGCCACCGCCGAGCAGTCCGCGAGTCGCGTTCTTCGCCCACTCGACGGCCGGCTGTTCGAACGTGTTCACGCCGTACAGTTCGCCCGCGAGCACGCAGGCGGCTTCCAGTCCGTACAGGAGGCCACCGAGTTCGGCGGCGTCGACGCGCTCGAGTTCGATCCGAACGTTCGGCTGGCCTGCGGCGGCGAGGCTAGCCTCGGTGGCTTCGAACTCCGCCTCGAGCAACTCGCCGAGGGTCGCGTCGCCGAGGTACGCGAGATCCTCGACGTCGGTGTCGGGGATCGACCGGTCCTCGCGCGCCTGCGGCGTGACGAACGTGACGAGTTTGTCGCTGGGGCCGGCCCGGTACAACTGCAGTTGGGAGTGCTGGTCGGTCGCGCCGAGTGCCCGAACCGGCGTCTGCCCGAGGTCGTCTTTGCCCAGGCTCTCGGCCCACAGCTGGGCGAACCACTCGGCGAACGTCTCGAGCGACTCGGCGTAGGGCATCATCGCGTTGACGGCGGCACCGCGTCCGTCGAGCGCGTAGGCGGTCGCCCCGTAGGCGTAGGCCGGGCAGTCGAACAGCGAGCCGGTCAGGCTCTCGCGCTCGGCGGCCGCACCCTCGAGGATCGCCTCGATGTCGAGGTCGCAGACGGCAGCGGCGACCAGCCCGACGGCCGACAGCGCGGCGTAGCGGCCGGGGACGCCGTCTGGCACGTTCAGGGCGGGCAGGTCGTGGCGGTCGGCCAGCTCACGGAGCGGGCCGGACTCGCCCGTGGTAACGATCGTCCGGTCGGTCCAGTCGACGCCCGCGGAGTCGAACGCCTCGCGGACGACGAGGAAGTTCGCCAGCGTCTCCGCGGTCGTCCCCGAGCGAGAGACGACGTTGATCGCCGTCTCGGAGAGCGAACACCCCTCGAGTCGACGCGAGATCCACGCGGGATCGACGTTGTCGAGAAAGACGGTGTCGGTGCCGTCGCCCTGGGCTTCGAGCGCGTCGACGATCGTCGCCGCGCCGAGGGCGCTGCCGCCGATGCCGACCGTGACCAGCGCCTCGCAGTCGGCGACCGGCTCGACCGCCGCCCGGATCTCGTCGGGATCGGTCTTCTCCGGCAGATTCAGCGCCTCGTAGCCGTGTTCTCCATCCGCCATTCCGCGCTCGATACGCTCGTGTGCGACGGCGACCTGCTCGTCCAGGCGCTCGAGGCCCTCCCTCGAGATGCCCGGCGAGGCGACCGACGCCAGCGCGTTCCCGATGTCGACGTTCATGCTCGAGTGGGCGAGCGCCCGGGCTAAAGACGTTGCGTCATGGGGACAGTAAAGCGGTGGGCCGCCGTCGTGGGCGCTCGAAAACCCGTTCGGCGTCGGATGGGCCGGGAACCCGTCTCAGTCCTCGGTCTCGATGATCTCCGGCTCCTCGGCTGGCTCGGCGTCGCTCGCCCGACGCTGGAGCAGACAGCCGACGGCGCCGGTGACGACCATCCCGGCGCCGACCGCTCGAGCGTGGCGAGCGTACCACGGTCGCGCCTCGAGCGCCGAGACGTTCTCGAAGCCGACGCTCCAGAGTTTCAGGGAAGCCGCGATCACACGCTTCGGGGCCAGCAGGCTCGCGAGACCGTACAGGGCTGTGAGCCCGTAGCAGACTTTCAGGAGTGGTGAACCGTCCATACTCGGTGGAACGAACCGGGTCGCCAAAAGCCCACCTGTTGGTCCCCGCCGTGTGGGAGGTTTCCTCCAGGTGGCTTCCCGACGTCCGCCACCGATCGAATGCGAAACCCCGAAACCGACCGGCCGCCTACCTCGGCCCATGACCGAGAAGACGGGTACGTTCGTCGTTACGCACGCCGAACCCGAGTCGGCCGTCGTCCGCGACGTCGAGACCGCACAGGTCCACACGCTCGCCTCGAACCCCGGGCTCGAGCTCCACGACGTCCTCGAGGCGACCGTGGCACCGGATCCGCCGCTCGAGGTGACCTGGCAGGTCGTCGCGGTCGACGGGCGACGATCGATCGAGCTGGTCGACAGCGACCTCGAACCCACCCAGCACTCCAAAGACCTCGCCGCCGACGCCGACGTCGGCGACCTCGTGACCGAAGAACGGGCCGGAACCGGCGAGATCCACGTCTTCCCCGTTCCCGGCGAGGACGTCGAGGCGGCCGCCCAGGACGTCCTCGAGGACGACGAGACGATCGCCCGCGCGGCTCGTCTCGAGGCCGTCCGCGTCGAGGTGCGCCGATCGGCCGACGACGACGTCTTGAGCGTCCGCTACCTGCCGGAGTGAACCGGATCGACCGCCGTCGACACGTCGGTACCGGTCAGGCCTTCCCTGGGCCGCCCTTGCTCTGGACGCGCCAGCTCCCCTGAATTCCGCAGGCCCCTCGGACGTCGTACTCGATCTCGGTGTCGTCGCCGATCACTGACCCTCCCTCGACGCGTTCGACACGAAGCGGGACGTCGAGCGTATTTCCACAGCAGCCGACGCCGACGAACTCCTCCCAGACGTCACCCTGGCGTGCCCGGTCACGGGTCTTTCGAAGGAACGCGCGAAACGACGGTTTCTCGACCTGAAACCGACCCCACTCCGAGAGGTCTTCGGGATACGATACCACGACGCGCTCGGCCGACGGCTCGTCGTCGATCGCGTCGCGTCGGTCGCCTTTCTGACCTGATTCGACCGTCATTACCGTTGTTACGCGCTCGAGCGGCAAGAATGCCGGGTAAATTTCGATAATATACTCGCGAAACATGCTGTAGAAATTGAGAAGGCTTACTTTGGGCGACCGCCAGTGGACGGATACATGGGGTATTTCGACGTACCGGAGGTACAGTACACCCGGTACAGCAACCGCCAGCTCGCGGCGGTGCCACTTGCGGTCCTCGCGGTCGCACTGCTCGTGTTGAGCGGTTCGTTTCTGGTTTATGGCACGCCCGTCCAGCTGGGAATGGACTTCGCCGGTGGCGCCGAGCTGACGGTGCAGACGACGTCGTCCGAAGAAGAGATACAGAACGCATTCGACGTAGAGCCCGACTCCATCCAGGCCGTCCAGGCCCCCGGAGTCGAGAATCAGTACACCGTCCAGTTCGCCGGTATCGAAGACGGGGATGCGATCCAGGCGTTGACCGAACAGGCCGAGGCCAACCTCGAGGCCGACGGTGACGCCTCGATCGTCCAGCAGGAGTCGACGGCCTCGCCGGCGTTCGCCGAACAGACCCAGCAGACCGCGCTGCTCGGCCTCGCCGTGGCGTTTCTCGGCATGAGCGTCATCGCGTTCGTCCTGTTCCGAACGTTCGTTCCCTCGATCGCGATCGTCGTCTCGGCGTTTTCGGACATCGTGATCCCGCTCGCGTTCATGTCGATCGTCGGCATCCAGCTCTCGCTGGGGACCGTCGCGGCGCTGTTGATGTTGATCGGGTACTCGGTGGACTCGGACATCCTGTTGAACAATCACATACTACGCCGGGAGGGTGACTTCTTCGAGAGCACCCACCGTGCGATGCGAACGGGGATCACGATGACGGTGACGTCGATGATGGCGATGCTCGTCATGGGTGTCACCGCCTACCTCTTCGGCGTCGAACTGCTGGCGTCGATTGGGATCATCCTGTTCGTTGGCCTCGCAGCCGACCTGATGAACACCTACATGCTGAACCTGAGCATGCTTCGCTGGTACAAGTTCCACGGGGTGAGTCGCTGATGGGGGTGAAAGCCTTCCTCAAAGAGTACTGGCGGCTGATCATGATCGTCAGCTTCGTCGGCTTCGCGCTCGTCGCGCTGTTCATCCCCGGCGGGATCATCGCCGACGAGAGCATCGCCGACGACGACGCCCAGGTCGACGAGACGCTCACGAACCTCGAGTACGGCCTCGGGCTCGACGGCGGCTCCCGCGTCGCTGCGCCGCCGGTCGGGATCATGGCTGACAACCTCGAGATCGAACCCGGCGAAGAACACGACGTCGAGTCGACGATCCTCGGGTACGACTACGACGAGGCCGACCTCGAGGCGGCCGACACGCGGGTCCGCTACGACGAGGACAACGACCGGTACACCGCCGAGATATTCAGAGACGACGTCTCCCACGCCGAGTTCGCCGATGCGTTACAGGAGGCCGGACTCGAGGTCACGGAAGACGACATCGAAGACGGCGTCACCCAGCAGACACGCGACGAGATCATCGAGACGATCGACCTGCGAATCAACGAGGGTGGCCTCGACGGCGGACAGGTCTACCAGGAGGCGACTATCGGCGGCCAGTACTACATCGTCACCGAGGTCCCCGGTATGGACCCCGACGAGCTCCGGGACCTGTTGACCGAACGCGGAGACGTCCGAATCGTCGCGTACCACCCCGACGACGACGGCAACCAGACCAACACGACCGTCCTCCAGAACGAGGAGATCGCCGATCCGGGATCGGCCTCCTACGACGAACAGCAGGATCAACACTACGTTCCGATCTCCGTCGACGACACCGAAGGCGAGGATGGGACGAGCCCTGCCGAGAACTACCAGTCGTCGATGAACGATCTCGGCTTCACCGGCGACGGACTGGGGCAGTGTACCATCCACGACCGTGAAGCCGGCGAGTTCGACTTCGACCCCGACAACCCGCAGTGGTGTCTGCTCACCGTCGTCGACGACGACGTGGTCGACGCTCACAGTATGAGCCAGGATCTCGGCGGGAGCATGCAGACCGGCGAGTGGGTCAATAGCCCCTCGTTCCGGATGATCGTCCCGACCCAGCAGGACGCCTACCAGCTCTCGGTCAACCTGAACTCCGGGGCGCTGACCGCGCCGCTCGATTTCGATCAGGAGCAGACCTACTCGCTCCAGCCCGCACTGGCCGACCAGTTCAAGCTCTACTCGCTGCTGATCGGCGGGCTCTCGGTGTTGACCGTCGCCGGGATGATCTTCCTGCGCTACCGGAACCCGAAAGTCGCCGTTCCGATGATCCTCACCGCGTCGGCCGAGGTCGTCATCCTGCTCGGCTTCGCGGCGCTGATACGCATGCCGCTCGACCTCTCGCACGTCGCCGGGTTCATCGCGGTCGTCGGTACCGGGGTCGACGACCTCGTTATCATCGCCGACGAGGTGATGGACGACGGCGACGTGAACTCGAGGCGGGTGTTCGAGTCGCGCTTCCGCAAGGCGTTCTGGATCATCGGCGCCGCGGCGGCGACGACGATCATCGCGCTCTCGCCGCTGGCCGTCCTGAGCCTGGGCGACCTGCGTGGGTTCGCCATCATCACGATCCTGGGCGTGCTGATCGGCGTGCTCGTCACCCGACCGGCTTACGGTGACATCCTCCAGCGCCTGCTGACGGACAAGTAGCCCTGCACTCACACCGCCTTTCTCGTAGCCGTTCTCGCGAGGTTTCGACTCTCGAGCGACGAGGTTTCAGGTCACTCCTCGGTTCGCTCGTCGTCTTCGTCTCCCGAGGTCGGCTCGTACCAGTGCAGTCCGTACCACTTCAGCCCGAAGACCAGGCTCAGCAGAACCAGGAACAGCAGGACGCCGATCGCTTCCGCCATGCGAACGGGTTCGGCCCCGCCATCCGTAACAGTGTGGGATGGCGGCCGGGTCGCGCCGGCTAGCGAAACTGCCCGAGCCCGGTCTGTTCGGCGGCCGCGAGGACGTCCCGGCAGGTCGACCACGACTCGCGGGCGCAGGCGGGTAACTCGCCGTGGCCGTGGACGTAGGACTCGAGGAACGCGCGTGTGGTCGGATCGCTCGGATAGCCGCTGCCGACGTCGCCGTACTCGGCGGCGAGGTCGGCGACGTGGGCGTCGCGTTCGACTTTGGCGACGATACTCGCCGCGCCGACGATCGGTGATTCGTCGTCGGCCCCGTGACGAGCGTCGAGCTCGAGCGGAACCTCGAGGTCTGCACAGGCCTCGGACACTCTCCGGGCGAACCGGTCGGCGTCGGTGTCACAGGCGTCACAGAGTCCTGTAATGGCGTCACCGGCGACTGCGTCGGGCTCGAGGTCGACGACGGCGTTCGCGATCGCCTCGGCGTGGGCGGCGACCGCGAGCGAGTTCATGTCCGTCTCCGGGTCGTCGATCCGTGCGACCGTGATCTCGGCGACGCCCACGGCGATTCGGTCGTCCTCACACAGCGTGGCGGCGAGTTCCTCGCGGCGGGCGGGGGCGAGGCGTTTCGAGTCGGCGATCCCACCCGGCAGCGCGTTGGGATCGTCACAGTAGACGGCCGCGGCGAACATCGATCCGAGCGCCGGTCCCTTCCCCGCCTCGTCGACGCCGAATCTGACCATACGACGACTGGTTCGGCCGGGAACTAATCCCTTGCTCTCCGTTCGCCACCGTGGTCCGCCTCCGACGTCCTCGTGGAGGCGAAACCCCCTCATACGATGGGTCTGGTGCGGGCGTTCGGTCCGTAGCGGCCGATACCTCGACTCCCCGATATCGGCGGTACTGGCCGATTCTCGAGACGTGGGGGCTGGACCGACGAATCCGACCTCGAACCCCGAATCGGCCGCTTTGGACGGTCCAGCCCCGCTCCCGCCACCGGAAAATAACTCATAAGCATCATAAGTCACTGTCAGTATTTCCAGTAGGAATATTACTTTGGCGAAACGGGCCCTTCGTCGACACGACATGGAAAGACGAACGTTCCTCGGCGCGGCGAGCGCGACGATCACGGCACCGTTCGTCGCCGGCTGCACCGGGTCGGCGACGCGGTCGATCACGCTCGACTGGGCGTACTACAATCCCGTGAGCCTCGTGCTGCGCGAGCATGGGTGGCTCGAGGCCGAGTTCGCAGACGACGACGTCGAGATCGAGTGGGTGTTGAGCCTCGGGAGCAACGAGGCGAACGAGTACTCCCAGAGCGAAGCGGCGGAGTTCGCCTCGACGGCCGGTATTGCAGCCCTGATGGCCCGGACCAACGACGTCCCCATCCGGACTCCCTACGTCTACTCGACGCCCGAGTGGACGGCGCTCGTCGCGAAGGCCGACGCCGGGATCGAAGACGTCGCCCACCTGGAGGGAAAAGACGTCGCCGCGACGCGCGGGACCGACCCACACTTCTTCCTCCTGAAGGCGCTCGAGGACGCCGGATTGAGCGAGGAGGACGTCGAAATCGTCGATCTGCAGCACTCGGAGGGTCAGTCCGCGCTCGTCCAGGACGACGTCGATGCGTGGGCCGGCCTCGACCCGCACATGGCCGAACTCGAGCTGGAAGCCGACGTCGAGCTGTTTTACCGTCGTCCGGAGTACAACACGTACGGCTTTCTCAACGTGCTCGAGGAGTTCCTGGCTGACCACCCCGACGACGTCGAGCGAGTACTCGAGACGTACGAACGAGGCCGGGAGTGGGCGATCGACAACCCCGACGCCACCGCCGAGATCCTCGCCGACGAGTCGGAGCTGTCACAGGAGGTCGCAGAGCGCGTCTTCGTCGACCGAACCGACCTCTCCACGCCGGCTCCGGGCGAGGAGCACCGCGAGCTGCTCTCGGATCTCGCGCCGATCCTCGAGCGGGAGGGGCTGGTCGGCGAGGGGGCCGATCTCCGGACCAGTATCGACGAACTGATCGACACGGAGACGGCAGCGTCGGTGATCGAGTGATGGCGACGGTCGACGAGCGAAGTCGGCGGTGGCTCGATCGGCAGTCGGTGCCCTCGCTCGAGTGGCTCCGGTTGGTCCTCGGGCTGGTCGTGCCGACGATCCTGGTCGTCGTCTGGCACCTCCTCGTCGTCACCGGCGTCTTCTCGACCCACCAGCTCCCCGAGCCGCTGACGGTCGCCACCACGCTCTACGGAATGGCCGCGACCGGCGAACTCTGGGGCCACGTCTTTATTACCCTCCAGCGGGTGGCGCTGGGCGTTCTCTTCGGCGTCACTGTCGGGATCGTCTTCGGGACCGCGACGGGACTGTTCTCCCTCGTCAGCGACCTGTTCGACCCGCTCTTCCAGAGCATGAAGAACATCCCCTCGCTCGCCTGGGTGCCGCTGTTCCTGTTGTGGTTCGGCATCGGCGAGGGCGCGAAGGTCGCGCTCATCGCGCTCGGCGCGTTCTTTCCGGTGTACCTCAACCTCTCGACCGGCATCCGTAACGTCGACGACGAACTGAGAGAGGTCGTCGAGGTCTACGACGTCGGCTGGCCGACGGCGCTCCGGAACGTGGTGTTTCCGGCCGCGCTCCCGAGTCTGCTCGTCGGGATCCGCGGCGGCGTCGGGCTCGCGTGGATGTTCGTCGTGGCGGCCGAACTCATCGCGGCGAGTCAGGGGATCGGGTTCCTACTGAGCGACGGCCGGACGCTCTCGCGACCCGACATCATCATCGGCTCGATCCTCCTGTTTGCCTTCTTCGGGAACCTCTCCGATCTCGGCGTGAAGGCGATCCAGCGACGCGTCGTCTACTGGTGATCTTCAATGCTCGATGTTCAAAATTTGACCAAACGGTACGACGATACGATCGCACTGACCGACGTCGACTTCACGGCAGCCCCCGGCGAGTTCGTCGCCGTCGTCGGCCCATCGGGGTGTGGAAAGAGTACCCTCCTTCGGGTGCTCGCGGGCCTCGAGCCCGACTTCGACGGCCGGGTGACGGTAAACGACACGCCCGTCGACGACGGCGGGAGTGCCGACGTGGGCGTGGTGTTCCAGGACCCCCGACTGCTGCCCTGGGCGACCGTTCGCGAGAACGTTCGCCTCGCCGCCCCGGACGACGCCTCCGACGCGGAGATCGACGACCTGCTCGAGCGGGTCGGGCTCGAGGGGTTCGAGACGGCACTCCCGGGTGAACTCTCCGGCGGGATGGCCCAGCGCGTCGCACTCGCCCGCGGGCTGGCCTACGAGCCCGAGGCGCTCCTGCTCGACGAGCCGTTCAGCGCCCTGGACGCGTTGACGAAGGTCGAACAGCAGGCGTTCCTGCTCGAGGTCTGGCACAGCGTCGAGGCGACGGTCGTCCTCGTCACCCACGACGTCGAGGAGGCGGCCTACCTCGCGGACCGGGTCGTCGTCCTCGGCAGCCAGCCCGGAACGGTCGTCGACCGCATCGACGTCGACGTCGAGCGTCCGCGCGAGCGAACCGACGAGCGCCTGCTCGACGTTCGCGAACGGATCACCACCGCACTCGGACTCTGAGCGCGGTTTTTACTCGTCACGACGCTCTTCGCTATCCCTGAAGTACGCCTCGAGTTCGAACGGTTCGTCCTCGCCCTCGACGCCGGTGACGTCGAGCGCCGTCACCTCGGCGTCGATCTCGAGCAGGCCGGCGAGACTCGGCTCGGTTCGGCCCTCGTCACCGCTGATTAGCTCTTTGATGTAGAGCCCGCCTTCGCCGTGAACGCGAACCTCCGCCCGCGTGGGCTCGAGCAGGTCGCCGTCGATCTCGTAGACGGTCCGCTCGCGCGTGAGGTTCGCCCGCCGGTGGTCGACGCGCTGTGGGGTGTACTGCTCGACGGTGGTACCCGAGAGTTCCTCGAGTACGGTCTCGAAGGCGCCCTCGTCGACCGGCTCGCCGAACTCGACGTCGGCGCGGTAGTGTTTACTCGCGTCGTGTTCTTTGACGCGTTCGACCATCTCGTAGGTGGCGAGTCGGAGCCCCTCGACCTCGACCCGTCCGTCGGCCGCGTCGTTGATTTCTCGCTCGAGTTCGGCGGGATCCGGATCGCGTCGCCGTGGTCGTTTCACCTCGAGGACGAACGGGCGCCCCTCGCCGAGCATGCGGGCGTCAACGTCCTCGCGGCCGGCGCCGTGGAATTTGCCTTCGTCGCCGGCCATCGCCTCGACGACGTGGGGCCTGACGGTCTGTTCGATGCTGGTATCGTACATGTAGCCCGAGCCGCCGCAGTACTCACAGGGCTCTTCGCCGTCGTCACCGAGCTGGATCCCGCTGCCGCCACATTCCCGGCAGGGCCACTCCGTCTGTGGAACGTCGCGCTCGATCTTGCGGTAGCGCCCGTAGACGAACGCCGGGTTGACCTGGACGTCGACCGCGTGGCTCGTCACGGTGCCCGAATCCAGCGCCTCGAGCGGGTCGAACGCCTCGAGGTCGACCACGGCGAGGACGTCCGGGCGGTCGAAGTCCACCTCGGCGCCCGACTTCGCGCCGACGCGACGGCCCACCTCCCGGTTCACCTCGCGTTTGACCGACTCGCCGACGTCGGGCTCGAGGCCGGCGTCCTCGCGGGCCAGGCGTTCGTTCTCCTCGACCAGCGGCGGCACGCGGGTGCCGACCTGGTAGGTTTCGAAGTGGGTCCCCTCGAGTTCGTCGACGACGACGTCGGCGACGGCGTCGAACGTGCCGCAGTAGCCCTCACAGACCCAGCACTCCTCGGGGCCGTCGGGCTCGAAGTCGTCGTCGTCTTCCAGTGCAACGGCGGTACGCAGCGCACGGCCGCGCTCGCCGTTTGTCAGTCCGAAACTCCGGTCGGCGAAGGGTCTGCCGAGACAGGAGTCACAGACCGGTCCCGTCGCGAGCAGCGAGCGGGCGTCGTCCAGAACGGTCATGTCGCGTGAGTCGGGGCGGCGGGCGTAACACGTTTTCCCTTCGCGGGCGCTCACTCGGGGATTCCGGGGACCGTGTCGGTTTCAGAGGTCGATCTCGGACATCGTCCGCTCGAGGTCGTCGATCGTTCCGTCGATCGCCGTGACGCGTTCGAACTGCTCGTCGACCGACTCGACGATCTCCGTGAGCTCTTCGACGAGTCGATCCGACGCTTCGGCGGCGTTCTCGGCCATCGACGCGGCTTCTTCGGTGCTGGCGGCCTGGTCGTCGGTTGCGGTCGCGACGTCGCGGATGCCCTCGGCCGTCTGCGTCGCGGCTGCCGAAATCGCCGCGAGGTTCTCGACGACCTCCTCGACCTCCGCGACGGCGTCCTCGAGTTCGCGGTTCGTCTCCCGGATGGCCTCGATCGTCCGGTCGGCGGTCGTCTGGACCTCGCCGATCGTCTCGTCGATGTTCGCCGCTTCCGTCTGGGACTCCTCGGCGAGGGACTTCACCTCGTTCGCGACGACTGCGAAGCCCTGGCCGGCCTCGCCGGCGTTCGCGGCCTCGATCGAGGCGTTCAGCGCAAGCAGGTTCGTCTGGTTCGCGATGTCGTCGATGACGTCCGCGATCGCATCGATCTCCTCGAGGCGGGCCGTGAGTTCCGCGAAGTCGTCGGTCATCTCGTCGGCGGTCGTCGTCGCGGAGTCCATCACGTCGATCGCGGCGGTCGCCGACTCGTGGCCCTCTCTGGCGAGTTCCTCCGCGTTGCTGCTTTCCTCTTCGACCGACTTCGCCGTCGAGGCGACCTCCTCGATCGTGGCGCTCAGGTTCGCGATCTCGCCGCTCGTCTGGCCGATCTGTCGGGACTGCTCGGTCGCGATCGAGCGCATCTCCTCGGCCCGTTCGTGGATCGTCTCGGTGGAGGCTTTGAGTTCACTCGAGGCCGTCTGGACCTCCTCCGTGACCGTCTCCTGGGCGTCGGCCATTCGGTTGCTCGACTCGACGGTGTCGGTGACGATCGGCGTCATCTCGACGGCGCCGATCACCTCGCCCTCGAGGGTCTCCATCGGCACGCCCATCGACCGGTTCCAGAGGTGCCCGTCCGGCGTCGGGACTTTCCGGAACTCCTTCTCCCAGATCGTCTCGCCGGTACGGGCGATGGTTTCGGCGAGAATCTCGGACTCCCCCTCCGTGCCGAAGAAGTCGTGTCCCGGCGTTCCGATCGCTTCCTCGCGCGATCGGTCGTAGGCCTCTTCCGCCGCCTCGTTGAAGTACCGGAGCCGCCGCTCGTGATCGACCGCGAAGATCGGTTCCGGGAACTTCGCGATCAGCTGATCGAACAGGTGTCGCCACTCGTCGCGTTCCCGACGTAGCTGCTCCCGGCTCTTTTCTTCGTCCGGGCCCTCGGCTTCCACCAGCGTCGCGTACGTCTCCGTCCGTCGTCCACTCTCGAGACTCATCTTGTCCACTCGTTCGAGAGCAGTCGCTGGCAGGGAAAGTAGCTACTGGCCTAACTGTTGGACAGAGGTCAATTCTGGCAACGTAGCTACCGACCTAAGTGTTCGGGAGGAGTCACTATCGGGGAACGCAGCTACTGATCAGGTCAGCCTCGGCGCTCCGACCTCCTCCTCACACTCGAGAGCCATCGACTTTCTCGGGGGCCTCGAACTCGGTCGTCAACTCGAGCAACTGGACCAGAACGTGACCCGTCGCGGTCGACGATCGGCGCGAGCACGGCCGTTCCTCGGGCGTGCCGAGAACCCCCAGTGACCCGTCCCGGCTGTCAGTTCAGTCCGTCGCCGTCGCCGAGGCGACGTTCCCGTCGACGTCGACGGCCGTGACCGTGAGTTCGTAGGTGATGGTCCCGTCGACGCCGTTCGACGGCTGGTCCGGGGAGAGAACGAGCGCCGGCTCGTTGCCCTGCTGGCGGGCGTCGTAAACCGCCTCGCCGATGCCGGTGATCGCCGTCGTGCTCACCACGACACCGGTCGCCACCTCGCGGACGACCAGGTCGATCCGCGCTATGTCGGCCGCGTCGCTCTCGACCGTCAGCCGGCGGATCGTCCACTCGTCCGTCTCGGCGCGGGTCCGGAACAGCTGGATTCGGCGGATCCGGATCGCGTCCGTCTGTGGGCCGGCGACGGCCGTCGTCTCGCGGGACAGCGAGAACGAAAAACCCGTCCCGGCCGCCTCGCCGGAGACGACGAACGGGAGCTGCGTGTTGGCCGCGGCGTCCGCGTCGACGCTTATCTCGCTCGACTGCCCGGCCGGGAGCGTGAACGACACCGAACACCCCTGTCCGCCGCCGGGGCCGAACAGGACGCCCTGGCTACACGTCTCGAGCGCGACCGTAACGGACAGCGGTACGCCCGCGTTGTTCCGGACGGTCGCGAGCGACGCCACCGTCTTCCGGCGGACCGTCTCTGCGACGGTCAGGCCGACGAGTCCGTCGGCGTCGTCCGTGACCGTCACGATCGACTCCCGATCGGTGACAGCCGTGTGGAAGCCCTCGCTCCCGACGATGCTGTGTGCGACGCCGAGTCCCGTCACCGCCGTCAGTCCGGCGGCGAGCACGTTCCGGCGCGAGATCGCTCCCGGTTCCCTCCGGCTGGGGAGGGGATCAGTCATCCCGGCCCTCCTCGCCGAACGGGTCGGGTTCCGGCTGCGGTGGCGACGGTATCGGCCCGACGTCCTCTAAGGCCATCCCGAACGCCTCGGTCACTCCGATCGAGCGGTCGTCGTCCGGTGCGTACTTGAACAGCGTACTGCCGTCGACGACGATGTACTCGTCGACCGGTCGGTGGTAGAGGACGCGCCGGCGCGTATCGATCGCGAGGTTGACCAGGTCGCCGAGCGCCAGCACCTCGACGACGTTGACGGCCCCCTGTGGCGTGTACGACTCGACGGGGGTGACCCACTCCCGGAACCGGCGACGCTGGATCTCGCGGGCGAGTGTCTCGGGGTCGGCTCGGCGACCGATCACCGCC
>LFCJ01000295.1_pt1 | contig 29952 bp, 36 predicted proteins | sample 643141 | NCBI WGS metagenome assembly LFCJ01 (sample SAMN03766243, study PRJNA286221) | soda lake metagenome | biome: soda lake; feature: Kulunda steppe; material: water; isolation source: sample B1-Br-g2 brine of Lake Bitter-1 | place: Russia: Kulunda steppe | collected 2010-07
CAAGTAAGAGCGTAATAAGAGAGAAAATCGAGGCGACTTATATTTACTAGGCATATTAAGAATTGTGGAATAAAAGTTGTAGAGATGTTGAGGTAGTATTTCATACCCCAACTTTTAGATGAAAGGGAAATTACTGTTCTTCCAAACTTGGAAGTTCTTCTTTCATACCCTTCCGCTTTCTGATCTCTAAAATCTTTTCATCTTGTAGGTCCATCATTAATGGTTCAAAGACAATATCGATCAGTGAGAAGAATCCTTTTCCGTTTGTAGCAGATTTTAGATCTGCTTCAAATCCGAATAATTCTTCTACAGGAAGTTTACTGAATACAACGCTGCTTCCTCCTTCTTCTTCCATATCCATTACGTCTCCTCTTCGATTTGAAACTTCTGTCATTGCGTCTCCCATTGTTTCACTTGGTGTATCGATTCGGAGTTCCTGTTTTGGCTCAATTAACTGTGGTTGTGCCTGTAGGAAACCTCTTTTCAATGCGTTCTTTGTTGCAGGGATCATTTGTGCTGGTCCTCTGTGGATTGCGTCTTCGTGAAGTTTCGCATCATGTAGCTTGACTTTAAGCCCTATTACAGGTTCATTTGCTAATGGTCCTTCATCACAGAACTCTTGGAACGCGTCGAGTAGGTACTCTTGTATTTCTCTTAGACTCTTAATTCCTCTAGATGAGTTGATAAACATGTTTTCTTCATAGACGTCCATGATATTATCTGCTTCGTCTTTATCCATTCCTGCCTCTACTAGAGCGTCTCTTACTTCGGTGTCATCACTAGACTGCATTTTCAGTTCTTTGTATTCTTCTTTGAGGAAAGTTCTCACTGAGTCTGGTATTGGTTCTACTGTTATTTGCAGTTGGTTGTGCCTGTTAGGCGATTTACCTGTTACTTCTGGTGATTTTTCGCTGATACCTTCTCTGAATACTACAATAGGTTCAGAAACATTAATGTCAATTCCTTTCTCTTCTAGGAATCTCTCCACTTTAGCTTCAATGTGAAGTTCTCCTAGGCCGGATACTAAGGTTTCTCCTGTTTCTTCATCTATCTGGATTTTGATTGTGTTGTCTTCTTTTGCACGCTTACGTAGAGCTTCAATAAGTTTTGGTAGGTCGCTCGTACGTTTTGGTTCGATACTCTTTGTTACTACAGGCTCGAACACGTGTTCAATTTGCTCGAATGGCTGAACTTTATCTTCGCCATCTAGTACAAAAGTTTCTCCAGTTGTGAAATCTGGTCCTGTAAGGGCTGCAATATTTCCACAAGGTACTTCGTCTACTGTCAGTTTTCTTGGACCTGAGTAAATACCTACTTGTTGTGCTCTCTCGGTTTTTTGCGATCCGATTCCGTAGAGTTCATCTCCTTCTTCGACTGTTCCCGAGAAAAGTCTTGCTGTTGCGATTGTTCCTGCGTGTTCATCGTCCTCTACGTTTGTAACTACGCCTACTAATGGTCCATCTTGGTCGTGTTCTGTCATGCTTTGACCAACTTCTGAGTCTGGGTTTCCTGGCCATACTTTGTCAATTCTTCTTTGTGCTGCTTCTTGTGGGTTTACTAAGTGTTCTACTACCATGTCGAGCACAACTTCTTCTATTGGTGCATCGTCTCGTAGTCCTTCGTGGTCACCGTCATTCACTCGGTCAATTATGTCTCCGAAAGTGATTTCCGCTTTTTTCATGTAAGGCACGGAGATAGCCCAGTTTTTCAGTGCTGATCCGAAGGCTACTGTTCCGTTGTCTACTTTCATCTGCCATTCGTCAGCAAGTTCTTCGTCTGCATATTTTCTTAGCGCAGTGTTTGCTTCTCTTATTATTTCGACGAATCTTTTCTGCATTTCTTCAGGTGTTAATTGCATTTCTTCGATTAGTCGGTCTACTTTGTTGATGAATAGTACTGGCTTGACTCCTTCGTTAAGCGCCTGCTTCATAACAGTTTCAGTTTGTGGCATAACTCCGTCTACTGCATCTACTAGTACTACTACTCCGTCAACCGCACGCATTGCACGAGTTACGTCTCCTCCGAAGTCAACGTGCCCGGGTGTATCGATTAGATTGATTAGGTAATCTTGGCCGTCATGTTCGTGGACCATTGAGACGTTTGCAGCATAGATAGTAATACCTCTTTCTGCTTCCTGATCGTCGAAGTCCATAAATCTTTGATCTCCAGCTAATTTTTCGGAGATCATACCGGCTCTTGCGAGAAGGTTATCTGTTAGTGTTGTTTTTCCGTGGTCAATGTGTGCTGCGATTGCGATGTTCCTGATGTGCTCAGGATCGTTAATCACTTCTTTGATTGCGTCAAGCTCTTTAGACATATTCAGTTTTTCACCGTTTCAATAACCGGAAATACTTTACAAGTTTTAAAAAGGATATAGAGAGCTCTACCTGTGAAGAGTAAAAAGTTAGGAAATAGAATAGGGATTGAGAAGAAAAAAGCTGGTTTATTATCGTGCGCCTTCTGCTTCTCTTTCCATTCGCTCTCTGGTCATTACTGCGCGAATGTTGTTATCGTTGTTGTGTGCGCCTACAAGCTCTTCCTTTAGAGCTTGGACTGCATCCTTGCTTGAAGCAAGTCTATTTTCGTATGCTCCCTGTACGAGAAGTCTCAGTGCAAGGTCTACCCTCCTTTGTGGAGCTACTATTACTGCCTTTCGTGCTCTTGCGCCTCCTCTTTGGTATGTTACTACTTCTTCTACTGGAGCGCTGTTTTCAATTGCGTCAACTAGTACTTGGATAGGGTTCTCATTTGTTTCTTTTTCAATTTCTTCAAATGTTTCTTCAATTATGCTCCATAATTTTTGTCTTTGGCCTGTGTTTATTCCGGAGGTGATCTTATGTTTCTTTCCTCGGTGGCCTGCTACGTACATTCTGTTAAGGAGCCTTTCTACTATTGGTACTTCTGCTTTGTAGAACTGTTTGTCTGTGTGTCTACCTTTGCTGCGAGGCTCCATAATGTTTTCTGTGCTGATGTAACGTAGTACTCCATTATCGTTTATTTCTACTTCATTAGCGTCCCATCTGCCGAATGTTAATATTTCATCTTCTATCTCGATTGTTGCTGCGTCACTCATTTTTTATCACCGTGTTGGTTTCTCTTGTCTTCCTCTTACTAGCTCTCTTAGAGAAATTCCGTTTACTTGGATTACTTGATAACGTACTGTTGGAATATCTCCCTTAGGTCCGGAGTCTGCTCCGCCTATACCTTCAATTAGTACTTCATCGTGTTCGTCAATGTATTCAATTGCTCCGTCTCCAGGTACAAATGCTGTAAGTTGTTTACCGTTTTTTAGAAGTTGTACACGCACACATTTTCTTAGTGCTGAGTTAGGTTGTTTTGCTTCAATAATTCTTTTATCAAGAACAATTCCTCTTCCTTGAGGACTTCCTCCTAATGGGTCAGCTTTTTCTTTCAGGTTAAGCATTCTTCTTTTGTAGTTTTTATCACTCCACCTGTACTGCTGTCTTTTTTTCTTCATCTTTCGTGCGCCGTACATTCCCATACACCAATAAGTCAAGACTAAACTTTTTATACCCGGTCGACCGTTAGAGTATGGAGGTCATAAGCAGTCCTAGTAAAAGGGCTGTTAAGATGATGATTGCGTAATTTGCTAATGTTGAGCGTTCAACATGTTTTTTCTGATTAACGTTAGAACTATCCGAATTTTGGCTATTGATCTTTTCTGGCGCTAAACCTATGTATTCGCAGTCATTGCATGTCCATTTGTTAACGCTGCCGTGTAGAAATCCTGAGAAATCTGCTACTTCTGGTTCAATATCTTCTGAGTTGCAGTTTGGACAGATTCTTTGGGCCATAAAACTTCTTTCAAGGCCTTATTGTTGTATAATTATTCAACCTTGACTTGATCTACGTTGTGTGTTCTCTTCAGTATGTTGCGGATAGATTGGATTCTTTCTCCATCTCTTCCTAGTACTTTGCCCTTATTCTTGTTAGGAACATTTATTGTCACTTTCTTGCTTTCTCCGCTATCGTCAATATCTACGCCTCTGATATCTCCAGGTACTATATTGTTGATAAATGCGCCTATATTGTCATTATATTCGTAGATTTTGACAGTTTTTCCTAATTGGTTCTGTACTTTTTGAACTATTTTTCCGCCTTTACCGATTGCCATTCCTGCTTTGCCTTCAGGCACTACAAAATATGCCTCTTCTTCGGTTATTAGGCAGTCTCTCGCCTCTACATCTGTAAGAGACTCGAACATGTTTAGAGTTCTGATCATTTCGGTGTCGTATGTTGCTGTTACCATCGTTTATTCCCTTTGAGAAGGTCTGTAGATTTTAAAGAGGCCTCATCTTTTATATATGGTTTTACTCTTTTCCAAAGCTTGGTTTCAGGTCCACTGTACCAGTTCCCATAGGTACAGGCTGTCCTGTGATAATGTTTTCTACAACTCCTTCTAACTCATCTTCTTCTCCACCAAGTGTTCCTTCTCTTAGATGTTTCTTAGTTTCCTCGAAGACTGAACGTGCTAGTATAGAGTGTTTATCCCCAACAATACCATAACGGGTTGTTCCCTTTAGGCCTCCTGTCTTTGTCATCAGATCTGACAGCAGCATGATATGTCTGTTGTCTATACTAATTCCTTGAGCGCCTAATGTTTCATTTGTCTCAACAATAATCCGGTTTCTAAGAGCTTCTACTCCTAGCACTCTTTTGATTTCGAACAAGTGATTGGATACTGTTCTATTTTCATCCACTTCTTCTATTTTTAATGTTTTTCTTAGTGAGGTTCCAGCAGTCTGCAGTTGCCATTCTCCATCTTTTTCATTGATAACAACTTGCTCTATGCCTTTTATTCCTTTAATTCTTGAGTCTTCTACTTTGTTCTTGAGGTCTTTTAAGTCTCTCAGAGTGTAATCATCTTCAGTAGATTCAAGAACAATGCTATTGTCATCTATGCTTAGTTTAGATTTCTTTACTGAGTCTTTTACTCTTGATCTGACATCTTCCATATCAATGTCGTAATCCTCTAGTAGATCGGAATTTAGCTCGTACTCTACTTGGAGTTGCATGATATCGATTGTGTCTTTCACCACTAAATCAGTGAATTTAACTTCTCTAAGTTTTCTCGCAAGATTTGTTGCATCCTCTCTTGTGTTGTAATCTTCCTTCAAGTATACATCCATTGCTGGAGTTTTAGGTTCTCTACGAGCATCAACAATCTCTATTAATCTTGGTAGTCCTGCAGTCAAACTTACTTGTGCTCCTCCTGCTTGGTGGTAAGTTTCCATAGTAAGTTGTGTTGCAGGTTCTGCTATAGATTGTGCTGCAACGATTCCAATAGCCTCTCCCGGCTCATACTGCATCTTTTTGTAGCGTTCATCTAACCAATCTTGTGTCTCATTGTCAAGGTTTAGGCCTCTGTAAGGCTCGGGTAGTGTTTCTGCTCTTTCTTTCCAGTTTAGGTCAGTCTTCTTCATTTTTTTTCACCTATTTTGTTGAAATCGTTGTTGTGATTCTTCCTCTGTCAGATTTTTGTGGGTCTATTCCATCTTCTCCAGCTCTGAACTGGATGATTTCTCCTTGAGCATTACGAACTGTTTGATCGTATTCTACTCTTAGATCCTGTAGGGAGTTGGAGAGTCTTCTATACATGTATCCGGAGGTCTTAGTGTTTAGAGACTTATCTGCCAATGCCTTTCTCTGAGCCATTTGATGGAAAAACATTTCTCTTGGATCTAGGCCTTCTAAAATACTTGAAGACACGAATCCTCTGCTTTCTGGACTCATTTCTCCGGGCTTGTAGTGGCTTAGAGTACGGTTTTTGTAACCTCTCTCAATTCTGGTCGCTCGTACACTGTTTTGACCAAGCATTCCTGCCATTGTTGTAACGTTTTGCATTGAACCTCTTGCTCCGGAGTCTGCCATGACGTAAGCTGATGAGTCTTCATCGAAGTAATCGGAGATAATGTCCCCAATTTCTGTGAATGCTTCATTTAGCTCTTTGGTTATTCTTATCTCTCTTGATTCTTCAAGAGTTTTACCAGTCATGGCTTCCATTTTGCCTTCTTCATACTCTTTGAGTAAATCTTCAGTGCTGTCTACTGATGCTTCTATTACTTCAGTAATCTTCTCTGTTGCTTCTTCTGGTACTTCTAGATCTTCAAGTCCAATTGAGAATCCTCTTTTAGTTAGGAAGATTGCTCCAACTCTACTTACTCTGTTTAAGAATTCTGCAACTTTATCGCTTCCGTATTCGATGCTTAATTGCTGGATAATTTCTCCACCATAGTCTCCGAGAGCATCTTCATCAAGCACTCCTTTAACAAGCTTTCCGTCTTCAATGACTACTTCGCTGTCTTCTCCTTCATTGATAGTTAGTGAGATATCATCAGGTATGAATAAAGATACTAAGTCTCTTCCTGAAACTGTATCTCCTTCTGGAAGGTCTGAGAAGTGTTCTCCAGCTTCAGCTAGAATGTTAAATGCTTTTTCTCGTTCTAGTTCTCTATCATCTTGTGTTAATAGATACAATCCTGATACATAGTCCTGAAGCATTCCAATGATTGGACCTCCCATTTTTGGGGATTTTACGTGTTCCTGCACTTTCATAAGTTCTTCTGCTTCCGCTCTTGCTTCTTCGCTTTGAGGCACGTGGAGGTTCATTTCGTCTCCGTCAAAGTCTGCGTTGTAAGGGGCACATACGTTTAGGTTTAAACGGAAAGTTCTGTATGGTAGAACTTTTACTTTATGCGCCATCACAGACATTCGGTGTAAGGATGGTTGTCGATTAAATAGTACTGTATCTTCATTTCTCAGGTGTCTTTCTACAGTCCATCCTTCTCCAGGCTCTATTACTTCTATTAGCTCTTCTTTGTTTTCTTCTGTTATTCTTCTTCTGCTGCCGTTAGGCTGGAACACATAGTTAGCTCCAGGATGCACATCAGATCCATTTTCTAGATTCTGCATCAATCTGTCGTAATTTCTCTCAGTTACTTCTTCAGGAATTGTTAGTTTCTTAGCAACTAGTTTTGGTACTCCGACTTCATTGATTCCAATATTTGGGTCAGGGCTGATAACTGTACGAGCCGAGAAGTTAACACGTTTACCAATCAAGTTTTCACGGAAGCGGCCTTGCTTACCTTGCACTCTTTCAATCAAAGATTTCAAGGATCTTCCAGATCTATGTCTTGCTGGTGGCACGCTGTTCATGTCGTTGTAGAACAGAGTGGAAACGTGGTACTGTAGTAGTTCGTGAAGATCGTTAATGATGAAATCTGGGGCTTCTATCTCAATATTGTTTTGAAGCCTCTTATTAATCCTGATCACATCTACTAGTTTGTGAGTTATATCGTCTTCACTTCTTTCTCCTGTTTCTAATGTGATTGATGGTCTAATTGTTACTGGAGGCACAGGTATTTTTTCTAGTATTAGGTCTTCAGGCCTACATCCTTCTACGCCTAATTTTGCAGCTATTTCATCAGGTATCTGTTTGAATCTTTCTTTTATCTCCTGAGGCTTGATTTCTTCTCCGTCTTCTACAAACGTGTAAGGTTTGTTTAGCTTAACGTCTGATATTTCTTCTCCAGTCTCAGGATCTTGCTTCATCATATTGCTTTTCCTGAGTGCTTTGTCTTCGTCTTTCAGTAGAAGGGTGCATTCTCCATTTTCGTTTATATTAGTGAATCTTAGAAGGTTTCTGATTTTTTTGGAGTATAGTACGTGAACCACAGGTCTGGATAATGTTATCATTCCAAAGTGGCCTTTACATTCTCTTATTTTTCCTCCACAGGTCTGACATCTCATTCCTGGATCGATTACTCCTAGTGCAGGATCCATAACTCCGTTTTCTACAGGATATCCGTCAGCATCGTATACTTCTGCTTTATCAATCTCTTTGACGGCCATATTGTCAAGTTTTTCCGTGCTTACAATACCGAATTCAATCTTGTTAATCTTCTTGCTCATTTTATACACCTCTACTCCTCTAGTTCTACCTTTGTATCCATCATCATGGATTTTAGCTCGTTCATCAGTAAGAGGAATGCGTGAGGAACTTCAGCTTCATCTACGTTTTCTGAACTACAGTTCGGACAGTATCTCTTGTTTTCTTTTCTATCATATACTCCTATTTCTCCACATTCGTTACATACCTCGATCTCTGTTGAGTCAGCTCCGAAACGTTCTTTCAAGAGTAGTGATGCTCCGTGTCCTACAAAGACATCCTTTTCCATCTCTCCCAGTCTTAGTCCACCTTCTTGGCTTCTTCCTTCTGTTGGTTGTTTTGTAAGGAGGGTTACGGGACCTCGTCCACGTGCGTGAACTTTGTCCGCAACCATATGGCTTAGCTTCAGGTAGTAGCCTGGACCTATCATAATTTCTGCTTCCATTTCTTCTCCTGTCACACCGTTGTACATTTTTTCTTTACCGGTAGAGTTGAATCCTAATTCCTCTAGCTGCTCTTTCAAGTCTTCTTTGGACTCGTTATGGTATGCTGTTCCATCTACAGGCTCTCCTCTCATTGCTCCTGCTTTACCAGCCATAAGCTCTATTATCTGTGACACTGTCATACGGCTTGGTACTGCGTGTGTGGAAAGAATTATATCAGGAGTAATTCCTTGTTTAGTGAAAGGCATATTTTCCTCTGGTGTTATCATTCCGATCACACCTTTTTGACCGTGTCTTGTTGCAAACTTGTCTCCTAGTTCTGGGATACGGTACTCTCTCATCTTAATTTTGAGGAGCTTGTCGCCATCTCCTGTTTCAGAGATCATTACCTTGTCAACTTTTCCTCTTTCTCCGTGTCTAACAGTTAGAGATGTTTCTCTTCTATCTGCTAATCCCATTTGAATCTCTCCTGCATCGCTACCTAAAAACTTTGGAGGAGAGGTCTTACCAATAAGTACATCGTCAGAATCAACTTTTGTTTCAGGATTAACAATTCCGTCTTCGTCTAAGTGGGCATAGACTTCTTCTCTTCTATAACCCCTGACATCTTTATCAGGTACTCCAATTCTATCTTTTTGGCCTCCCCAGAATCTCTGGGCTTCTGTCTGGTAAGTTCTCATATAAGTAGTTCTTGATAGGCCTCTGTCAATTGAGGCTTTATTCATAATCACTGCGTCCTCAATGTTGTATCCATCGAAAGACGCTAGAGCTACTATCATGTTTTGGCCTATAGGGTGTTCGCCTACTAGAGTATCGTATGTTTTTGTTGTTACAATTGGGTCTTGTCCGTAAGTTAGTATATTTGATCTTGTTGGGAATCTTTGGTGTAATTCCAAGCTTGGGAGTCCTAGTCCTTGACCCACCATCTTTGCTCCGAAGTTAACTCTGTCCCCACGATTGTGTTCTGGGTATACTACTAAAGACGCGGAGATACCGTTGATTATTTCAGGGTCTATCTCTAGATGAGTGTGTTCTTCTGTTGTTTCTTCAGGACTCATTGCTACGTAAGCGTTTTCTTCTTCTTCAGCATCAAGGTAATCAAGTTTCCCTTGTTCTTCTAGTTCTTTCAAATCTAGGTCTTCTCCTAGTTCTGTGATTTCTTCTTCGCTTATCGCAGGTTCTCCATCTTCAACTACGATTAGGGGTCTTAGAATTCTACCTGAGTCCGTGTTTATTCTGATTTCGTCCTTGTCTTCAGCGTAGTAGACATTGACTTCTTGATCAATCAGTCCTTCTCTTCGTTGTTCTATTAGTTTTTGTCTTATTTCTTCTGGTTCTTCAATTTCTCCCAGTATTTCTCCATCTAAAAATACATCTGTCATTTTTACTCCACCTCGATTCCTACTTGTTCTAATGTCAGTTTCAATGCGTTTTTCTCCATCTCCGTCATCCCTGTTGATACGTCAGCACACATGGCTAAGTGGGTTCTAAGTCCAATGTTCATTCCTTCAGGTGTTTTGATAGGATCGATTCTGCCCCAGTGCGTTGGATGCAGGTCTCTTGCCTCAAAGTGCTGTCTATCGCTACTTAGAGGGGATACAATGTTTCTTTGGTGTGACAAAGTTTTGATCCTATTATTTCTGTCAAGTTGCTGACAGACTCCTGTTCGTCCGCCTACCCAGTTACCTGTGGCCATAGCGCCCATAATTTGTTTGCTTAAAGTATCAGATACAACTGTTGATTGCAGGCTTGGCAATCTTCCTCTCTTAGCTGACTTTTGGAAATTGTACTTCATTCTTGCTACTAGACCCCACTTACCTAGGAAAACTGATCTGAACTGCATCTCTAGTAGCTCTCCTGCAAGATTTAGCCTCTTGTTTGCATAGTGATCTATATCATCTTCAGTGATATCGCCTTTTCCAAGAGCAATAGTATTTCGAATCATATTTGCCAAGAACTCTGCTTTGGCTTCACGGAACTCTGAATCTTGGCCCATATGAGGTAATAAATAATCATCTAATATGCTGGAAACTCTTTCTTGAACATCATTAGTTACTCCAGCTCTGTTAGCTATGTACTCAAATGCTTCTTCTTGATTAGCTGCGTCAACTTCATAGATGTTCAGATAAATATCTGAAGCATACTCTTCTCCAATTACTTCAACTATTTCTTTATCTGTTTCATATCCTAGCGCCTTCAGTAATGCTACTGCAGGAGTCTTCTTTACATTGGCAAATGAGATTTTGACTATATCTTTGTCGCGTGTAAGTACGTGTCTCTGAACATAACCAGAGTTTTCAGAGTTTACTCGGCAAGTCTGTTCATCTCCATCTTGGAGGAAAACTGGTTTATTGTTTGTAAGTTCCTCCATAGAAATCATTGTTTTTTCGGAACCATTGATTATGAAGTATCCTCCTGGGTCTTTAGGATCTTCTCCATTTTCTATCATTTCTTCTTCGTCCCAATCTGAGCTCCAGCAAAGATCGCTTCCGACCATAACTGGTATTTCTCCAATTGTTACTTCTTCTGGTTCTTGTTTAACTCCCTCAAAGATTGGGGCCATCTCAACTTTGATTTCAGAAGAGTATGTTAAGTCTCGCATTCTAGCTTCTCTAGGCGTAATTTTTCTTACTGAACCATCTGCTTCGTGGATTTTGGGTCTTTTTATTTCCATGTCCACGATTTTAATTACTAAGTCTTCTCCATCAGGTAGTTCTGGTTCTATGCTTCCAACTTCGTTTAATATAGCTTGTATTCGATCTTCTACAAAACGGTTGTATGATTCTGTCTGGTGTTTTACTAAATTTTTATCTATCAGCTGCTCTAAGAATTGTTTATCCAAGTTTCATTCACCTGTCGACTACCAGTCTATAATATGTGGTTTTGCCAGCTGTAGGGCTTTCGCGTTCAATTTTTATTACGTCTCCTTCCTCAACATCCATTTGCTTCAAGGCTGCGTCTGTGCGTTCAATTTGAGGCAGGTCTGATTTTTCTGCGTCAAATTTTTCAAGCACCTCATTAATTTCTTCTTCATCAATTTTTTCATGGTCAGGAACTGCTTCGTGGTCGCGTACGTCAATTGCCATTTTTTAATGCCCTCAGAAAAGCTAGTAGTTATATCAAAACTGTCCTCATAAACTTTAAATAGGTGGTGAGCGCCTCCGAAAAGTTTAAAATAGGCTGTTCACTATATTTTCGTTTGGCAAGATTCGTCAAAAATATGTAATCAATATATTTCTGATAATGAGCAAACTATCTGTTTTTTGGCTTAAAAACGCATAAACATTTAGCTAGAATTAGGGAGTTTAGTTATGAGTAAAAAATCTTAAGGTAAAACCTAGTTAGTGTGGAGCTAATAGAAAACCCTAGTTTTGATGAAGCCTCAAAGCTGTTGAAAGAGTACCTTTCTAGAGAATACACTGTACAGATTAATGGCTTGTGCACAGTTGATTATAGGGGTCGTGCTAAGTCCAAGCTTGATCATGGCGAAAGAATATTGTTGAAGAAGCAAGATTCTGCATTGCTTGTACATGGTCCTGATAACTATCAGCCTAAGAATTGGCAACCTGAAGTAGACTCATTTAAAGTAAAAATTGAAGATGGGAACCTTGTTTTGAGGGCTGTTAGGAGAAATCCTGATGAGATTGTGGAAGTTTATTTTGAGGAAATAACTCTCATTACTGTAGACCAGCTTGTAGACAAATCAGAACTAAAGATTGCAGGGCATGAGGTAGACATACACGAGGCTATAGAAGAGAATCCTGACATAGTAGAAGAGAATCTGAGAGTGGTTGAAAGAGAAAAAGAAACGCCAGCAGGATTTATTGATGTATTTGCTAGAGATGAAGAAGATTATTATGTTGTTATAGAGGTTAAACGCAACCCTGACTACAATACGGTTTTGCAGCTTCAACGGTATGTTGATGAAATAGATGAAGAGTTCAGAGGAGATATTAGAGGGATACTAGTAGCTCCCAAATTATCTGAAAAAATTCATAAGTATCTTGATGAAAGAGATTTAGAATTTGTGGAAATCGAAATGGCAGAAGTAATACCTAGCTATGAGGCTGTTGATAATTCTCAGAAAGGACTATCAGATTTTAAGTCCTCATAGTCTTTAAATCAGCTCTCTACCTATTTTATCATAATACTTTTCATCATAAAGGATTTCTACTTCCAGTCCTCTGTAGTTCTCTCCCATTAACTCTACGTGTGCTTCAGAAAGCCTAGCTATTCGAGAATACTGTTCATAAGTTTCCAGTGTTCCTCTGGCCTTGTAGTCAAAATCTGACTCGCCCGTAAAAAGAGTTAAATCGGTATTAGCAGGATAAAGTCTGTGTTCTGTATCTAAGAAGTAAGCCATTAAGAAAAAGAAAGGGGTTATATGTTTTTATTAGAAATCCTTGTGAATCCAGTACCTTTCAATCTTGTCCGCATTGAACCAATGGATTTCATCGTCTGCATCTACTTTTACCATTGGGGCATCTTGAAACTCAACGTTGTGAAGGTGTAATTCTCTCTCCTCCCCTGAGTCAAAACGGATCATGATTTCTCCTTTATCTTTAAGCTCTCTCTTCAGAGTCTCGTACATTCGTTTAACACCTGTATATTAATTACGAACCCATTGATTAATAACTTGTCCCGAGTAGGCTTAGAGATACATATAACTTGGTAAACTCAAAAAAAATATGTGCAGCATCTATGGTTCTAAAAACCGAGAAATAACCAGAAAAATAGGTCTAAATCTTGGCCATAGAGGACAGTCACAAAAAACAAAGGACTTAGAAAACGTTACACTAGGCCACACACTTCATTCTATAATAGGATACCTGAAACAGCCGATTAAACAAGAAGGAGTTTTGAGCGCTAACTGCGAACTATACAACTGGAAAGAATTAAACAGCAAGTATGGTTGGAACACCAAAAATGATGCTGAGACATTACTAAAATTACTCGATGAAAAAGGCGTAAAAGGTCTAGAAGAAGTCGAAGGAATTTATGCTTTCGCTTATGTTAGAGATAGAGAATTAATTCTTGCGAGAGACTTATTAGGAGTTAATCCAATCTGGTATTCTGAAGAGAAATTTGCATTTGCCTCTGAGAAACAAGCACTAGAAAAAGCAGGTCTAGAGGCTAAAGAACTGCATCCTAGACATATTTTAAAATACGATTTAGACAAAAATACTATTTCAAGAACTCAGAGAGAATTCTTTCAAATTGCAGAAAATGAAGATCTTAATTTAGACGATGCTGCTGAACAAGTCAAAGACTTATTTCTAGAAGCAGTTGAAAAAAGAATACCGGAAGGTGAACTGGCTCTATTATTTTCTGGAGGTGTAGACTCAACTATTATAGCCTCGGCATTACAAGAGCTTGAAAAAGACTTTACCGCCTATACTGCAGGCATACAATATGGTAATGTTAATGAGCCTAGAGACATGCGGTGGGCTCAAAAAATTGCAGAGAAGATGGATATACCTCTGAAAAGTTATGAGGCTTCTTTGGAAGAGGTTGAAGAAGAATTACCGCATATTGTTGATTGGATATCTACTACGTCAGTAGTCAAAAATGGCGTAGCACTTCCATTTCACTTTGCTTTAAATGGCAGTGAAAAAGTTGTTATGAGCGGATTGGGTAGTGAGCAGCTTTATGCGGGTTATCATCGCCAACAAGGATATCTTAATAAGGAATGTCTTTCAGGGCTGCGGTCTATCTTTGAAAGAGATCTTTATAGAGATAATGTGATTAGCTTCCGTAACGGCTATGAGTTAAGAGTTCCGTTTCTTGATCATAATTTAATAGAACATGCACTAACAATTCCTGAAGATTACAAAGTCAAAAATGATTATCGAAAATATGTTTTAAGAAAAGCAGCGGAAAAACTTGGCGTGCCTGAAGAAGTAGTATGGCGGAAGAAAACTGCAGCACAGTATGGTTCAAATTTTGACAAAGCTATCAACAGGCTGTCTAAAGACCACGGCTTTAACCACAAACAGGAATATTTGAACTCTTTACGTGATAAACCTAACAAAAAATTAGTTGCCTTAACATCCGGAGGAAAAGATTCAAACGCAGCTCTTTATAGAATGTGGAGGAGAAACAATGAGATTAGCTGTTTGTTGACCTTGAGATCCAAAAACGTTGAAAGCTATATGTTTGACTCTAAAAAAACTCGTTCTCAGTTGGAGGAACAGGCCACTATGCTTGGAATACCATTAGTTCTGCAGAATACTGAGGGTAAGAAAGAAGAAGAGTTAGAAGATCTTGAGAAAGGAATAAATAAGGCCGTAAATCTGCATAATGTTGAAGGCGTAGTTGCAGGTGCTCTTGCGTCAACTTATCAGCGCGACAGAGTAGATAAAATAGCTGAAAAATTAGGTCTCAAAGTGTTTACGCCGTTATGGCAAGAGAATCAGTCAAACTATATGAGATGGTTGATACGAGAGGGTTTCAAAGTAGAAGTAACCAGTGTTGCAGCTCAAGGACTCGCTGAAAAATGGGTAGGCAAAGTATTAGATGAGGAAAGTGTTGAAGAATTAATATCATTATCTAAGGAGTATAGGTTCCATGCGGCGGGAGAAGGCGGAGAATATGAGACAAGAACAATAGATTTCCCTCATAGCATGAAGTAAGCTTTTTTAACCTAAAGCTAGGTTCTCTGAATTTGACGCATTACTGCAGTCTGTAGAGGGTGCTTTAGTAGGTTCTAAACTATTCTATTTAGGTTTGTTAAAGTAGTATAGAAAGAATAAACAGAGCTAGCATTAGTAGAGTAAGTATTACTTTCGCTGCTGCTGAGCCTAAGAGTGCTAAAGTAGTCACTAATGCGGTATTCAATGCGTCATCGAAATCATTGCCTAGCATTATTTCTCTCAGCAGTATTACTCCTGCAGTTCCAATTATGATTCCAATAGGGCCTGTTACTAGGAATAGGATTACTGAAGCAGCTAAGGCCATATGTATTGTTTTCTTTGAGGCTCCGCCTTTGTCTGCGCCATAATAACTTGCTAATAAATCAAGCACTACGGCTAAAATCCCTGTAGATACAATTACTATGAATAAAAAAGCCCCTGGGCTTTCGTAGCCGGTGCTCCACCAATAAAGCATTACTCCAGCTATAGAGAGCAAAGGCCCTGGTAGACCCGGCTGTAAACTTCCTAGTATTCCAAGTGCCAAAAGTAGCACTGCTACAGCTAGAAAAAAGTCTATCATTGTTCTAAATAATCTTCAATTGTTCTAAGGTCATCGACATCTTTTTTGAAGTTATCTAGACTGTTTTTGTTAGTAATGTTATCTTTTTTCAATGATCTGTATTGGTCTAGTCCGAATTTTAAACCTATTTTATCGCTAACACTCATAGCTATTTTGGTTAAGCCCATAGGGACGGGTAAAACTCTAAGAGACCTCCCTTTTGACTTCTCAATCATCTTTGATATGTCCTTTAAGCTGTGAATTTTTGGGCCTCCAATATCATATTTTTTATGAGTATGAGAATGTGGATTTTCTATTATTTCGACGAATAGGTCTCCGATATCTTCTACGTAAATTGGCTGAAATTTATTTTTCCCTCCTCTGGGTAGTGCTGTGACGTAGGGGGTGATTAGAGATTCCGTAAAATTGAGGAACTGTCCGCCTTCGCCAAATATAACGGAAGGCCTAACAATAGACCAGTCTAGCTCAGAACTTTCTACAAGCACTTGTGCTTCGCCTTTGGTACGTAGATACGTTGTATTTTCTTCAGGATGTGCGCCCAAAGCACTCATATGAATGTATCTGCTTATCCCTGCGTCCTTACACGCCTCCATTACATTTACTGTTCCTTCTACATGCACAGAATGATAAGATATGTTCGGCTTGAAAAGGGGTGATAGGCCTACAAGGTGGATTACGGCATCATGATCGGAAAAATCAAGTGTTTCGGGATCTGTTACATCAATTAACTCTACTTCTATATCTTCGGGTAAGTCAATAGGCGCATTTTTCGATAAACCTCCTAGAGTAACTTTGTGACCTGCCCATACAAGTTTATGCGCCAAATGGCTTCCAACAAATCCTGTGCCTCCAGTGATGTAAACCTTCATAATTATTACTTATGGAGTCGTAGTTTTGTTTCCTTTGGTTAATTAGTATGGGCCCGACGGGATTTGAACCCGCGACTCACGGCTTAAAAGGCCGTTGCTCTGCCAGACTGAGCTACGGGCCCATAATTACTAAGATGAATATGTAATATTTATACTGTCTCTTCTTCGAATTCTCCTTCTTGTACTCCCTGAACTACGTGGTGTGTGATTAAGAGTCTCTCGGCTTTTATCTGCTGAGCTAGACCATCTTCATTAATGACATAAGGATTGCTTAACTCTAGTCCTTTCTCTGTCCACTCTACTTGTTCAGGTTTTTCTAGAAGGTAGTCTCCTATTTCGGAGAGAACAATTTTTTTGAACTTCATTTTTAAACCGGTCTTAGGCTTTTTCTGTTCCGAAATCTGTTCTTTTCTTTGTTTTTCCGAAACCACAAGCTGCGCATACCTTTCTTCGTAGGTGGTATGCCTTTTTACCGCATCTGCGGCATTTGCCATGTGTTTTCTTGTTCCTTTTTCCTTTGTTCAGCGCCACTATTTAATCACCTTTTACTCAGGGCTGACGAATAGGACGTTGTCTCCTCTTAGGAATAATTTCCCGTATTGTGTGGTTCCGTCTTCTGTTTTTACTGAAGCGTTTTCGAGCCACACATTGAGGTGTTTGTCGAATGCTTGTAGTTCGCCTGAAACTGTTGTGCTCCCTGCGTATCCTTTGAGTTTTACAAGCACGTTTCCGCCCTTTGATCCGTCTAGTACGTCGAATGGTCTCCTTCCTTTGTTGGACATATTATACTGCACCTTATGTGCAGAAATAAGTCGCTAACTTATATAAAGCTAGTTAGAAGTGGGTTGTAGGGGCCTTTCACAGACTCTTTATAACTTTTTAGTACGGTCTATATTGTATGGCTGTATGGCATAACAGATCAAAGACAAAGAGTACTGGCGGTAGAACCAGAAGATACAGAAAGTCAAGAAAATATGATCTTGGCTCCAAGTTCTCTGAACCAGAAGTGGGAGAACACAAAGTGAAAGTAAAGAGAACTAGAGGCGGAAATGATAAAGCTGTAGCCAAGAGATCAGAGAAGGTAAATCTTTCAGTAAATGGGGAAGTTAAACAGGTAGAAATTGATTCTGTAGAAGAGAACCCAGCTAATCCTAACTATGTAAGGAGATCTATTTTGACGAAAGGTACTATAATTAACACGCCGGAAGGCAAAGCAAGGATTACGTCAAGACCTGGTCAAGAAGGACTGGTAAACGCTAAGATTCTAGAAGAATAATTCCTTATTTTTTCATTCATTTCTATAAACTGTTTTTTTCTATTATGAAAAATAAAGATAGAAAAGATATATGTTAGTTCAAGGCCTCTAAACTAAAAATTTAGGTTTTTTAGGCCCTTTTGATCTTTGTCAGCCAACGGGAAATAAGCCCCTTTTCTTCGAACTCTGCCGGTATATGTTGACCGGCTTCATCCATAAATTCGGCTTTCATTAGATAAAAAACCGGGGTTAACATTTATAAAACAAATCCGTTTAAAAGCCTCTAACCGTTTATTACAGTTAATGAAGCTCTCTAAGCTATTTTCTTAAATATGTCTCAGATTTAATTCGAGTATGTCCTCATCTTCAAGTACGTGTTCAAGCCCTACCTTCTGCTCAGGAAACTTTGAGCTTGAGCCAGTGACTTTTGCCTTTTTGAATCTGTCCTTCATATCTCCAGGTAATTCATTGAGAGCGTCTTCCACAGTAGAGTCCTTATTTAGAATTAAAGGTTCTTCTTTATCAGGGTCGCTGCCTCGTTCTTTCATATAGACTCTGATCAAATTCAGTCCTTCAAATATACAGTCCTTAAGCTCTTCTAACCCGTCTCCAGTCTCCGCTGAAATTAGAAGATCATAATCTTGGAATTCCTCTTCACGTTCAATCATGTCTGACTTATTTACTACCGTAATCGCTGGAACATACTTCCGATTTCTAATAAGACCATCAATAAATCTATCTAAACCTACTTTTTCTCTAACTGTTACTTTTGCGTTTACATACCCTCGTTCGGTCATTAGAGCTTCTATAGTATCATCTTCTATGTCTAAGTCTACTGTTGTTTGAATATCTAAACCGCCTCGACCCTTTTTTTCTACCTTTATGTCAGGAGGGCTTGTATTTATTCGGATCCCTACTTCGTATACTTCTTTTTTAATTTCTTCTTCTCGCATTTTTTCTGGGTCTAGTAAGAATAGTATCAAATCTGCATTTCTTACAACGCTGAGAACTTGTTTTCCTCCTCCTCTGCCGTCAGCAGCTCCTCCTATTAGGCCTGGAACATCTAGTATTTGGATATTTGCGCCTTTGTGCTTCATCATCCCTGGCTCTACATCAAGTGTTGTGAACTCATACTCTCCAGTCTCCGAATCGGCGTTTGTTAATTTGTTGAGTAGGGAGGATTTACCAACGCTAGGAAAGCCTACTAGTGCTACGGTCGCATCGCCTTTTTTCTCTACTGCATATCCTGAAGTGTCGCCTGTACCTTTGGCTTTTTTCTGTTTCTGTTCTTTGAGCTCAGCTATACGAGATTTTAGACGTCCTCGTTCTTTTTCCGTTGCCTTGTTTACAGGAGTTTTCTCTAGTTTCTCCTCAACGCTCTTGATTTTATCTTCAATTCCCATAAGAAAGAGAGTTAGATGAGAATTTTAATAGGAAATGGTGTTTGAAAAGATAGGGTTGGGAAATGTTGGAAATTAAGGGATAAAAGGGTTGTTTAGTCAACTTGTTGAATCTCTCCGTCTCTGCCTATGTTGAGCTGGATGTCTTCTGCCCATTCTCTAACGTAAGCTCCTGTGATTTCAACATTTGATCCTTCTTCGATCGCGTCAATTTCCTCTTCCCATAGAGTTAAGTCAATTTGACCTGTATCATCTTCAAATACTACAGTTACGATTCTCTTCTGTCCGTATCGTGTTGATACTGCTCTAGGTGTTGGAAATTCAGCGATTTTTCCTGTTATTTCGACATCATCATCTTCAGGAGATAATTCCTCTACTGTCAGTTCTGACATTTTACCACTACAAAACCGTCAATCAGAGAGACTTAAAAGCATTGCCCAAAACCATACAAAATCTTGGAAGTATAGTAAATCTTATGGAGCTACCATGGGCAAAAAACCGAAGACTGAATGAACAAATAGATAGTTTACAGGCCGAGCTTAGTAAAATAAGAGATAAGCTAGAAAAGACCCAGAAAAAGCTTGAGGCTGAACAAAAACGTCGAAGTAAACTTGCTCGCGAAAAACAAGATGCAGAAGAAAAAATCAACAAACTAGAGGATAAACTACAAACACTGAAAAATAGAGATTCAGTCAGCCAAAATGAAACAAAATCGGAATTTGAATCTGTAACGCCTGAAACTCTGAAAAAGTCTCTAGAAAAACTTGATAGAGTTAGAGGAGAAAATCTCGTCACGGTTTACAGCCCTGGAAAACTAAGAGAACATTCAGAAGTTACTAAAATTAAAAATTCAGTGCCCAGAGACCTATTTGACCAGCTTTCTGGGAAAAAAAGTATTCTTCTTTTCTGCGATGAACATCTAGGAGTATGGTGTTATAGGACTAGGCCGTTTTTCAACGAAAAATTCTGTGTTAAAGATAATTTTGAAGTTGGCGAAATTTTAACAATATTCAAAAATAGAAAAGTGTGGGCTCAAGTATCAAGAGGAGACTCTAGAATAATGGAAGAAAATGAAGGCAAAATAGAAGAGCTAGACAAAATCAGAGATCGAGTAGACAGAAAACATGGGAAAGGCGGGTTTTCACAGGGCAGATTTGAGAGAAAGAGAAATGAACAGATATCACAACACTTTGAAAAAGTTGAAAAAAGGCTGGAGAAACTAGATCAATATTATGTTCTTGGAGATAGAGAAATTGCTCAAAGATTTAATGGAGAGTATCTTGGAGGTTATGATCCATTGAAATCTCCTAAAGAGAATTTTTATCAGGCTCAGAGGTTAAAATATTGTAAGGGACTAGCGTGATGCATAAATGAATGAGATAAGAGAAATTAACAAAAGATTAAAGAATTATTTTGGTGAGCCGCCTAGACCTGATAAACAATCAGGTGTAGATTATCTTGTTGAAACAATTTTGTCGCAAAATACGAATGATATAAACCGTGATAAGGCGTTCGATAAACTTAAGAATAAATTTGACTCGTGGAAAGATGTAGAGAATGCAGACAGAGAAGAATTAGTAGATACTATACGAGTAGCTGGATTAGGCCCTACTAAAGCCGATAGAATACAGGAATCACTTAGAATCACGCGCGAACATGTAGGAGAGTATAGTTTAGAATTCCTAAATGATATGCCTATTGATGATGCCAAGGAGTGGCTTGAAAATATACCGGGTATAGGGCCAAAGACTGCGGCAATTATTCTATGTTTCCATTTTGATAGGCCAGTAATGCCAGTTGATACACATGTGCATCGTATTTCTATTAGGCTAGGATTAATTCCTGAAGGCACTTCAAGGAAAAAAGCACACAAACTTCTCGATGACAAAGTCCCTGATGACATCACTTATGAGTTCCATAGATTATTGATTGACTATGGTCGTAAGTTCTGTAAGGCCCGTCATCCTAAATGTATGGATGGTCCTTTAGCAGATTTATGTGAGTCTCATATAGAATCAAATGAAAAATAAGAGAAAATAAGAATTTCCGGCTTACTTTTGCTTGGGGTTAGAAAAAGAAATTTATTCTAGTTCGTCTTCTAAGTCTTCCATTTCTTCAGCCATTTGTTGCTGCTGTTGCTGCATCTCTTCTACAATTTCCTGAGCTTTTTCGTTAAGCTCGTCTTGATCTACAATTCCTTCATCCTGTAAAATCGTTAGAAGTGCTTGTACAGTCAGCTCAAGGTTACCAAGTTTCTGCTGCATAATTTGCATAATTTGCTGTGAATTCATTTCTTGAGACATAGTTTAATACACCTTAACAACTCGCTTATCCCCGAGTCTTATAAAGTACGGATTACACAGGATTTCTAGCTCCACAGGCTTGGCATTTCAACATTTCCACGCCCTTTTCTTTCAAAAGCTTAGTATCGGGCCGGTTACATTCTGGGCAATAAACATATTCGTCGGTGTATGCCTCTATTCGAGAAGTAACTTGGCCTCTACGGAACTCTCCGTTAAGCACAAGTTTGCCAGAATCAATGTGTCCGGCAGTACCAAGTTCGTTTTGAATATACTTCGAGAGATGTTTCTGATCTCTGTTAAACTTGTCTGCGAACTCGGAGAAGTTTTCTAGAACTGTCTTTGAACCTTCTCTACGTGTCTTAACTTCTGGCATCTCAAAACGTTCGCCTGAAGAAAGTTCATCAGGGACTTCTTCTTGGCCTTTTTTCAGCATTTCGTCGTAATCCATACAAACTGATGAGGCCTAAAGTTTCTTAATCTTGCCGGGTTTAGGCTCGTAACAGGTTCCTTCTGATAGCAGTGAATTAACTGTGCTTTCTAGTTTTTCTTCAGGTTCATCTACCTCATCGAGTATGTCTGAGTAGTCTGCCCCTTCGCCTTCATCCAGTTCCTTTATCGCGTCAAGCACATCTCTCTCAATGTTTGCCATTTCTCCTTCTGAATTAGAGCTAAACGCCTCGTTAAAGCTTTGTAGCAGTGCATCGACTTCATTTTCGTTTAATGTTCCTGCCATTTCTTTTTCTATGTCTTCGTGATCTTTACCTGATTCTTTCAACTGTTTGACTGTTTCACGAACTTGAGCCCATTCTTCCATCGTTTTTACAATTCTGAGCTTGTGTAGCATTTCTTTTTCTGGTTCAACGGCTACAAGAGTTTCGCCATCCAAGTAAATCTGGCCTTGATATTCTCGGACTTTCCCTATTACCTCAAGTATTTGTCCCACTTCAAACTCTCGCATTTGATCAATTTCGCTGAAAAACTTTATTTGCAAAGTATCTTGGCCATCATCTAGTGTAAGAGATCCATAGGTCTCATCGTCGTTTATAAAGCTGTCAACTACGGTTGCCACTACTCTTGCTCTGGACAATCTCCGTCCATCAGGAGTAAGCAAAAAATTTGGTTCAAATCCTTCTCTCTGAAAATAATTACCTGAGTTCAATTGTTCAAAGTCTGCAAGTTTAGCGGTCTGTCTTCTTTGCTGGTCGGCCATATATCAAAACCCCGAGTTGAATCTTATGAATATAACCCTCTTTCAAATCTTTTGAATGAAACCTTGCTTTGGCTCAAATAGTTCTCCTTCCCTCTTCAAACGTTCTATTATGTCCTCAGCCTTTTTCTCATCAATACCTTCGTCAGCAGCACTTTCCAGAACGGCTTCAATCTCGGCAGAACCTTCGTCACCAGCAAGCGTATCCACCAAATGCTTTAAGGTCTGAATTCTATTTCTTTGACTAGATGATACTCCTGACTCAATACGGTCAATATCAAAATCGCCGGTCTCAGGATCCATACCAATCTGCTCCAAAGTGTATGTCAAAATATCTATGGCGCGCTGAGCATCGCTCTCATCAACCTCTTCCTTTAATTGGGCGCGTGCAGATGCCTCAGCAATACGGATCATTGCCTCCAACTGGCGTGCAGTGATTGGCACAGAATCTTCGTCTCCAGAACTCCTCATTGAAACATAAAACTCTTGTATTCGATCTGTTGCTTCCTTGGTTAAGCTAGGTTTTATATTCCTCTTTGAATAGGCGACGTATTTTCTAAGCTTTTCTTGATTAATATCTACGTCTTGGTCCTGTGGCTCTCTATGGTTCGATAATATTTTTGAGGCCAGCTCAGTATCTCTTTCCTTGTCTGGTTCGTCTGTAACAGGGAAAATGAAGTCAAAACGTGAAAGTAAAGTGTCTCCAATATTGATCTGCTCAGGAATGGGCTCATACGGATCAAAGCGTCCAAGTTTAGGATTTCCGGCCGCTAAAATAGAGGTCTGTGCGTTGAGGGTAGCCTGAATATTTGCTTTCGAAACGGAAATCTGTTGTTGCTCCATTGCTTCGTGAAGACTTGAACGGTCTTCTACGCTCATCTTGTCGATTTCGTCAATTGCCGCCAGACCTTTATGTGCTAGGACTACTGCTCCTGCCTCAAGAGAGAATTCTCCGGTTGATTCTTCTTTTACAACGGATGCGGTGAGTCCTGCCCCGGTACTGCTTTTTCCTACTACGTAACGGCCTTTCGGAGCTAGTTCTCCTGTGAATTTGAGGAGTTGCGATTTTCCTGTTCCTGGCTCTCCTATGAGTAGTATGTGGATGTCTCCTCTGCTTTTGATTCCGTCGTCTCGTGTCTTCCTGACTCCTGCAAACATCTGTAATGCGATAGCTTCTTTGACTCGTTCGTGGCCGTAGATGCTGGGCGCTATTGAGTTCACGATTCTGTCGAAGATGTTTTCGTCTGAAGCCATTTCACGGATTTCCTGATTTTCTTCATCGGTTAGTTCAAGCTGCTCAAATTCTTGTTGTCTTGGTTCAACGTTGTTGGCTTCCATGTAGATGTCGAACTTTTTCGAGTTCTTTTTTAGCGGTCTTTCTCTCATTACGCCGGTGACCTCCACTACGTTTCCGGGAACCACTTTTTTCTGGAATTCGGGGTCTACAAGGTCTCCTTCTAGTCTTACGGAAAGGCTTGACGGTTGTTCTGATCCTTCACGGCTCTCTGGATTTTCTTCAAGAGTAACAATCTGAGTATCTGTCATTATTTTTTCGTCGACTTCAAATCTTTTTGATCCGCATTCACATTTGTAAGGCGATTTTAATTGTGAAGAGTCTTGTTCTTTTTCGTATCGATCTCCGCACTGTGTGCATTCAAATACTGCTGCCACTACCTCAGGTTTAACTTGTGAGGCTCTCTTAATCATTCCTTCTACAGGTATAAACTTGCCAAGATGTTCTGAACGTAAGTCTTTGAGCAGTACGTAATCTTCTTCCGCCATATTGCAGAAACGCACGTTAATATCTCGGTCGGCAAGATCTACTGCTTCTACTCCTTCTTTAGCTGCGTCAACAGCGCTTTCAGGACTTTCTCTTATGTAGTCTGCTAGTTCAGGTTTGAAAACGTCCAAGTCTTCGAACTCCACAACTATTGAGTCCTCTCCTTTGCGTTCAGCCTCTAATACTTGTCTCTCATATACTTCTGCGAAAAATTCTTCAAAGTCTGAGACTGCCTCCCCGTAATCCATGTGAAGAAGTTAGCAGGTAAAAGTGAAAAAGATCGACCAATTTAACGTAGACATGAGCGAACTTTCTGAAGACGAAATAGTAGAATGGGTTGAAGAATCAAAAATATGGAGTATCGAGGGCGACAGACTAGTTACAAGAGTAGAATTCAACGGATACCGCGAGGCCTGCTTCTTCGCTAATACTGTCTTCACACTATCAGAAAAACAGTTCCATCACCCAAAAGTCGTTGTGGAATATGGGAGTGTTGAAATAGATTTGTGGAGCCATGATGCCGAAGGCCTAACAGAACGTGATTTAGAACTGGCAGAACAAATTGAAGATGTGGTTGCAGAGGTAGACTGGAATTGAGAGTTCCTGAAGATGCGGACAGAGATTTCGTGGCGGGCGCATTCATAGTAAGAAACGGCAAGGTGCTTTTGCTAAACCATAAGAAGTATGGCTTCTGGCTACAGCCGGGGGGTCATATAGAAGATGGTGAGACGCCTGATGAATGCGCGGTCAGAGAGACGTTAGAGGAGACAGGCCTAAAAATAGAGATTGTAGGGTCTGAAACTGAGTTTGATGAAAGTTTTGATCTTCCGCAACCTCTAAACATTAATCTTCACAAGATCGGCGAAGATCACTGGCACTGCGATTTCCAGTATTTGGCTAGGCCTGTAGATAATGTGGATAAGAAAGAGTATTCTGAGAAAGATTTGAAATGGTGTTCTCGTGAAGAATTGGAAGATAAAAGTCTAGAGATTCCGGAGAACGCTCGTAGAACGGCTTTAATTGCCTTAGCAAAAAGTAAGAAATGAAGAAATGAGTGGCGTTTTTACAATGCGCCAATCTCCTTTAGGTTTTCTTCTAGTGCTGCGATTCCGTTTTCTACGTCTTCGTAGGTTCTTCCTCCTGTACAGACTAGGTTTCCTGAGCTGAATAGCAGGAATACTACTTTAGGTTCGTCAAGTCTGTATACTAGGCCTGGGAATTGTTCTGGTTCGTACTCTGTTCCAACTAGTTCGAATGCAATTCTGTTTAGGTTTAAGTTGCCATCTAGTTGGCTGGAGGCCACAATGTTTTGAACTGTGACGTCGGGTTTAGTCCCTATTTCTACGTCTGCTTCCCTTAGTTCATCTATGATTTTATGTGTGGCTTCTTTAGCTTGTTCAGGGCTTTTTGTTCCTGTACAGACTACTTTACCGCTTCCGAAGAGAAGTGCTGCGGCTTTAGGTTCTTCTAGCCTGTATACTAGGCCTGGGAATTGTTCTGGTTCGTATTCTGTGTTTTCGAGGTATATTGCAATCCTGTCAAGAGGGAGCCTTTGATCAAATGTTGCGGATGCGACGACGTTTTGTATTTCGATATCTTTGTTCTCTACCATAGTATTTTTTCACCTTTAAATCCGTTTATAAACAATTTATATACGGTTTAAATTTGGTTTATAAACTAACTCTTTTAAAAGGCGTGTTGACAGAAGTACTATAAATTCTCTTCATCTAAAATAAGGTCCAATGAGTAAAAATACACAGGCGGCAATTCTATTAATAGGCCTAATGTTTTCTTTCTCATTGATAACCATTATAGTTGTAAACGCATCAGATACAATGTCTAGCAACCCGACAGAAAATAATGAGTCTTCAGAAATATCGTATGAAGATTACTTAGTAAATGATACTCTAGAAAGCGATATAGAAGTTGAAGAAATACGCGAAAGCGATAAGCCAATTTCTGAAATGAGCCTTATAGAACAAGCTAAATATGGTCTTGCAGTTCTATCTGAGGACTTTGTTAAAGGTCTTGACGCTTTAGCAAATATAACTCAAGAGTCTTGAAGGCCTTTCAATGTTCCTGAAACTTTTTCAGTATAGATAATGCCCTCGTAATCAGCAAGCGCGAGTGCTGCACGGAACTCATTTTCAAAATCTCGGTTAACTCGTACAACAAACTTTTGATTAGTGTAATCGAATTTCTCTTTCAGTAGCCAAGGTTCAACTTCCGAAAGACCTTTCTCACCTGAAAAATTATGTAATGCGGACGTCACTATATCTACGACTTCTGAAAACTCATTCTTCCTCTCTGAGTCGATCTTGAGGCTAAGATATCTTTTCTTCTTTCTAAGAGATTTAGGCAATGTTTTCATTATTCCACTTCTTCAACTCCAGACCTTACAAATTTGTCGCTATTTCTCTGCTTTGATTTTTTAAGTATTTTTTTAGGATGGCTCTTTACGGAATCAATCCCATTTCCTCCTAGAACGGTTACCAGCGCTGCTAAGTCTCGAGGAGCACGTAATTCTTGTTTTTTTACAGCATTTGTTGATATTAAGTAAGGCGCTCCATATTTGTCACATAGACCTATGTTTTTACGCCAGTCAGACATTACTCTATCCCGTCTTTCTGAGTTGTATAGTTTTGAAAAATCTAGGCCTATAGCTACATTGTTCTCTGCCGCTGCTTTAGCCAGTATATGGTTAAGTCCGGAGTCTTGCCTGCCGAGTTCAGGATGTAGCAGCACATCAACGCGTGAGTCCTCAACAGCTTTTCTATTTAATTTTCCATCGCCGCCAAGATACACTAGAACGTCTGCATCTTTTCGTTTTTCTTGAATTTGCTTCTTGAGCTCGCCCCAGTTTTCCTGATTGAGTATAACTACTTTTGAATTTATAGAGTCGCTACTCCATCCAAGTGTATTCTCTGGCTGAAAACTAATTAGAAAATCATGAAAGCCCATATTGTCTATAGGGATTTCTTAATTTTTTTACTTTGCTCTGCCGCCTTTGGCGTTTTGTGACGGCCTTATTTTTTCTGAGCCTTTTCCTTTGTTTCTTAATCCTCTACCATCTCTGGCTGCAGGAGTCTTTCCATTTTCTGCCCTATTCGTTTGCTGAGTAATCCAGTTGATATCAGAGTCTGACTGGATTTCTGGGTGTTCAGGATCAATCATAATTACTTCGAACCACCTGTAATTTCCGTCTTCAGCTAGCCAATAGCTTGCAAGAACTTCAAGATTAGAGTATTTCTTAGAAGCTTTCTGTTCAGCTATTACCTGTTTAGATTTTTTAGGGCTGTAACGGTTTTGTCCTGCTGCTGAAGGTCTTCTTCCTCCGCTAGGTCTTCGTCTTTTACTGCCTCCTTTACGGATTCTTACTCTTACAATATTGAATCCGTTTTTAGCTTTATAGCCAAGCTTACGTGCTTTAGGGATTCTTGTTGGATTATCTACTTCTTCTATGGTGCCTTCTCTTCTCCATTTCTGTAGTCTTTCTTGCCATACTTCGTCAAGATTGTCTTTTGGCTGGTCGTATTGTTTTCTGGCGTATTTGTAATAGCTCATCCCGTATCAGCTCGTATCATCGTCTTCTGCGACAAGTATTATAAACCCTAGTCTGTGAAGCCGGAACTAATAAAAGAGCTTTTTGTTATCGTTTAGTTGTGATAACATGCATCCAGGATTAAAAGTACTGATAGGAGCGTTTATGGTGGTATTAGGTATATTTGCGTCTTTGACATATTCGACGGAGATACTAAACTTTACGCAGGCAGTTATCGGACCGCTTCTTGTACTCGTAGGAGCATTCATTATTTGGCTAGAAAGCGATGAATGGAAGCTACGAATGCAGAAAGACACTGACAGAGGATTTGATATTCAACAAAGGCTAGAAGCAAAAGAAAAAGAAAAGAAATCAAAAGAAGAGTCTGAAGTTGAGGAATCTGGAGGGAATGAATGTCCAGTCTGCGGAAAAGAATTTGATACTGCACGTGGAATGAAAATTCACAAAGCTCAGAAACACGCATAAAAAGGATTTTAGAGGGATCTAATCTCTCTATTTATTTTTATATTAGAGTATAGGAGGAATTTAAGAAAACTATGAGAAATATGGCGCCAGAAATAACTGTTGAAGAGAAAGCACTACTGTCTTATGATCTACAGGAAGCTTACTTAGAAGTAGAACATCAGTTGGGGAAACAACCTAGCTCTACCGAATTTTATAACTCAATAGGGTCTTACTGGCAAGAGTCTGCCTCCTTAATGGCTGAAACCTTTGGATCTTACTCGGATTTATTGAGGTCTCTTGGAAAAACGCCGAAAAACCAGAGATGCTTGCAAGATGTGAGTCAGGAAATATTCGAGAGTGATGTTGATTTGCCTTTATCTCATAGAGATTTGATGAAACAAGACTCTGCTATTGGCCGTGCGGCGATTGATAGATTTGGGTCTCACGTAGGAGCTATGGAAGCACTAGGGCTTTTTGATGAATACGAAGAGGTTATCAAAAACTCTCCTCCAGGATCAGAAGAGAGTGGAGGATATCAAAAAGCGATTAAAAGGAGAAGAAAAGATAGGCAGTCTCAAATTGATAATCTTGAGGAAGAACTTGGGAAATACTACAGCGCATTTTCAAGTAAATACTCTGTAGAATAATTACTGAGTGTTGTAGAGTCTCTTAACTTTCTCTTTACTGTCCGGTATATCCTTGTCATCTCTAAACTTCTTTAAACGAGGGAAGCGTAGAGCGTATCCTGAACTATAAGTTGGACTCTTTTGAATCTCTTCGTACTCAACTTCTAGAAGAACCTCAGGTTTCAGTTCAACGTCTCTACCCTCTTCATCTATTATTAACGGCTTCAATCTTTCAGTCACTTCTTCCAACTGTTTGTCCGTAAGCCCTGAAGACATTCTCCCTAGCATTTCATACTCTTCTGATTCTGGATTCCAGCAACCAAGCTTTAACCTGCCTAACCAACCACTCTTACGGCCTTCGCTCCACTGAGCTCCGATAATGGCAAGATCTAGTGTCTCCATCACGGGTTTGAGCTTCACCATGTATCCTACTCTTGAACCTGGATTGTATTCTGCACTCAGCGACTTCATCATAACTCCTTCATGGTCGGAGTCTAACGCCTTTTGCTGAAGCTTGTTTACTTCTTCAACGTCAGAGGTTATTATCTGGTTTGCGAATTTTATGTTATCATTCTCTTTAACCGCTTCTCTTAGCTTTTCGAGTCGTTTCTCGTAAGGTTGTTCTAGATACGACTTTTCAAGGTAAAGGAGATCAAAAGGCCTGACCTCCACCGGTATCTCATTCTTTAATCTTTCGATATCATATTTTCTCTTTATTCTTTGGGAAAGCTGCTGGAATGGTATTACTTCTCCATCTTTAACTCCTACAATTTCAGTATCTATTATACAATTCTCTCCGTCAATTTGGCTTTCTACAGTCTTCTTAACATCCGGGAATTGTTTGGTGACGTCCTCAAGCCGTCTAGTATATAGTTTAGCTTTATTATCCTTGATATGGATTTGACAATTGTGTAGTGCTACTGTAGTCGTACAGTAGCTTTC
>LFCJ01000297.1_pt1 | contig 29941 bp, 34 predicted proteins | sample 643141 | NCBI WGS metagenome assembly LFCJ01 (sample SAMN03766243, study PRJNA286221) | soda lake metagenome | biome: soda lake; feature: Kulunda steppe; material: water; isolation source: sample B1-Br-g2 brine of Lake Bitter-1 | place: Russia: Kulunda steppe | collected 2010-07
AGACGGGACCAACCGACCCCTCGTTTTGGGTTGCTGTCGGTCGACTCGCCCAGACGAAGGGCGTCGACCTCGCGGACGTGTTTTCGATTGCAACGGTGAGCGACCTCTACTCGGAAGTCCACGATGTCGACACCGAGTCGGTACCGACTTATGAGGATCAGTTCGACCGCGAACCCGACGCCTGCCTCCAGCATATGCCCGTGCCACCAAAATCACCCGCCGAGTTCCAGACGTATATGGACGTCCACCTTCGATGCCAGATTCGAGACTGCTATCTCGGGATGGGGGTTGCCGCTCCCAGACCGTATCGGATTACGGGTCCTGGCTTGCCCGAATACATCTACTGCTATGAGCGTGCTGCGTTCTACCAAGCCTACGATGACCCGGAAGCCGACATCGACTGGACCCAGTACGAGCCACTACCCGATCCCACGTGAACCCAGCCAACTGTGACAACCTTTCGAGATCAGGCCCACGCCGAAGCCCACTACGGCCAAGAAATCGAGAGTGCAACTGAACTCCATCAACTCCAACGGCTGGAAAAACGCTACGGCGAGCGGTTGCATGGCTGGCTCGCCGAAGGGATGCCAAAGAAGGCAATGGGCCACCCACAGGAGATGGCTGACTTTCGGCTTCAGCGCTCACTCGAGGGAACGGGTACGAGTCGGGAGGATGTCCCCGGGGTTGTTCTCGATGTAATCGGGAGTCAGGGGCAGTCACTCGATGGGACGATTCAACGGACGCTCGAGGACCGCATGGATGCTGATTTCAGCAGTGTGCGTATTCATACGAGGGCGAAAGCCGCCGACGCTGCGGATGCGATTAATGCGAAGGCGTTCACCTGTGGCTCGGATATTGTCTTTAATTCTGGTGAGTACGATCCTGAGAGTCCCGAGGGACAACACCTGCTGGCTCATGAATTGGCGCACGTCAAACAGCAGACGGGAGCCGCAATTAGCATGATGCCCCAGGAGGGTGCTGAGTTAGAGATTGATCCAAATCAGCAACTCGAGCAGGAGGCTGAGGAGATGGCCGCAGAAGTGATGAGCGGCGAGGAACTTGGGATTCAGCGGTTTCCCGATACCGAGTTTCACATCCAGCGGGCAACCGCGGGAGAAGACCCCTACGGAGAGAGCCACGAGGAGTTTATCGAGAAACAGAAAGAACGGCTGTATGGCTCCGAGACCGAGGAGGAAAACGACGCAGACCCGGTCGACCCGTGGAGGGTGCTGAAAGATCAAGTGTTAGGAATGGGCACTGCAGGCGCAATCGGATCATTTGCGAAACTCGTCGAACTAGGTGGATTTCAACCCGCAATCGAAAATCCCGAGTCGTTCGTTATCGTCGCCGGCGTAAGCATGCCCGCAGGAGCCGTCATCGGTGGCTTCAAAAGTCTCGCCAGACAACTCACCCTCGAGGAAATCCGCCGTGTCTTTATCGACGCCGGCAAATCCAACCTTCTCGAAACGGTGCTTCCGATGCTCTTTGGTGAAGGCGAGGAAGAGACTGGTCAAGAGACTGAAGCAGGTCAGAGTAGGAGGTCTTAAACATGGATGGACTAATCACTGGAGAAACAGATAGGCTAATTGGACTGAGTATCATCGATAATGATGATGTAGAGCATGTGCTTGATGTGTCAAAATCAGATGGTGAAATAACTGCACACAATCAAGATGGCTATCCGGACAAGCCAGCCAACCGAACCAACGAAGAAAGCGAACACATCGCCCAGGCCCGCCGGTACGCTCGCTATCACGTCTACCGGGAGCGGGGCCATCTGACCCTCGAGCCGCGGGATATTCCGGAGTGGCAGGCGATTGTGGCTGCCGTCGTTGCTCGGCAAGCCACTCCCGAGTTCATTGATTCGTTTGGTGACTACTATCAACAGTTTCGCAGCACCGTCGAAGCCGATACCGAACCGGTTCTCGAGGTGCCAGAGTCGGAGGTTGCCGGCTTGCTCGCCTATCTCCAGCAGTTTACCCTCGAGTGTGACCTCAAACAGCTGTTGAGTGGAGACGTTTTCCAAGTCGTTGAGACTGCGTTGGAGAGCGATCCAAACCCGGATACGCTGGCTGCAGCCGTTCTGAGCGGGCTTTCAAACAGTGTCGCTTCACCCGAGGCGTTTTCGATTGGGGAGGTCTCGGAGGTGGGTGTCCGCTACCAGCGAGCCACCGATGTCGTCACTCTCGAGCCGGATTCGGTTGGCAACCCTGCCGATGCTAGGCTAGAACTCGTCCGTGTCGACTCTCCATGGGAGGAGTACCACTCCCCCGACGCGTTCCATCTCCTGATCGCCCACCACCTGCTCTGTCAAGCCCGCGACTGCTATCTCCAACTCGGGCTCGAACCACCTGCAGGACTTCGGATCCTCGGATTAGGGAAATTCCAGCAAGTCGTCCGCAATACACACCTCGAAATGTACGAGATGGTCCATCACACCGACGCCGATATTGACGGCTACCAACTTCCGGATGTCGGCTACGAAATTACGTTATAATCACACAGGGAGTCTTACTCGTACACTCGTGATCCTGACCCACAACTCGAGAAACGCTATGGCAAGCGCGTACACGGCTGGCTTGAGGAGGGGATACCCAGAGCGGCGATGGGAAACGCACGCGAGATGGCGGAGCTTCGCTTTCAACGCTCACTCGAGAGCCGAATAGATGCCGACTTTTCGGACGTACGGATTCAGCGAGGGCCGAAAGCTGCCGTGGCGTGTGACACCATCGATGCGTTGGCAGGTGCTGACGCGACCTATGATGGTGCCCAACTGACGGGTTCGGAAGTCAGAAAATAAAAACGGCGATGACGAACCCAAACAGCATCGTCGTCGTCAGTAGCACCTGCACGGCTGAGGAGGCAAGTACGCCGACGGTCGCGTACAGCGCCGACCGGCCGCTTGACTCGAAATCACCACCGTTTCGGGCAAACTCGAGGACGAAGACGGTTCCAAAGAGGCCGACGAGGAGGCCGATGGGACCGGTGATAAGCATAAGGACGATGGCGACGATGACTGCGGCGGCGGTTGTTTCCCAGGAAGCACCGCCGGTGCGGGCGGCGATGGCGCTGCCGAAGAATTCGGCAAGCAACGTACACACGCCTAATATTGTAAGGACGGCCACGACGAGGAGGCCGGGTTCGCTGAAGCCACTCGCCCACCAATAGAGAAAGACACCCGAGAGTGAGAGTGCGCCGCCAGGGACGAGTGGGATCAGCGTCCCGGCAATACCAGCGACGAGAAGTGCAACCGCGAGGAGGGTGATCACCTCGACCATATCGGGACCACTATTGCCGACGGCAAAACCTTACCGGGAGATGACTTGTTAGCTCGACTCGAGCGTATCGAGTGGAATGCGAATCAGTTTGTCGTCACCGGCCTGTTCGGTCCCGCGGCCGTCGGTGTTGCTGGTGGTAAGATACAGGTGTTCGTCACTCGGATCGAGTGTCACCGCTCGTAGTCGGCCGAAATCCTCGTTGAAGTGTGAGACGAAGGCGTTGACCTCGCCGTCGACAGTCTGCGCTTCATACAGCCGTTCGCCACGAAGTCCAGCAAAAAAGACGCTTCCGTTGTGGAAGGTGGCTCCCGCCGGTGCCCACGTCTCATACTGCGTTGAGTGGAAGGCTGGTGACTCCATCTCCGGGTGGGTTTCAGCACCGCTAACTATCGGCCACCCGTAGTTGGCTCCCACTTCGATCCGATTCAGTTCGTCTCGAGCGGTCGGGCCGTGTTCGGTCGATCAAATGGTTTCCTCGTCGTCCCACGTTATCCCCTGTGCATTTCGGTGGCCATAGGAGTACACCTCGTTTCCAAATGGGTTGTCTGCGGGAACTGCGCCATCTTCCTCGAGTCGAAGAATCTTTCCGGCGAGTGACTCGCGGTCTTGCGCTAATTCCGCATCGGCTGCGTCACCAGTCGTGATGTAGAGGTGATCATCCGGTCCAAAGGCGATGCGCCCACCGTTGTGAATCCGGTCGCTTGGGATTCCGTCGATAATCACTGTCTCATCGGTCAGTTCGCGGGACTCGAAATCGACCTCGAAGCGCCGAACCGTGTTCTCGACTGATTCGCGGTCGACCGTCTGATAGACGTATAGATAGCCGTTTTCCTCGAAATCTGGATGTGTTGTGATTCCGAGGAGGCCGCCCTCGCCGAGAAACGGCTCATCTAGCTCGTCGAACTCTTCGAGCACGTATCTGTCACCGTCCTCGAGCAGCACGAGCGCGCCGGTTCGTTCGGTGATGAGATATCGTCCGTCCTCGAGGACGACGACCTCCCAGGGCACCTCTAGGTCTTGAGCGACGATCTCGTAGTCGATGTCTTCGCCAGCAACCCCGGCAGCGGCGTCGCTTTCCGTTGGGGTAAAAAACAGATGTGTCGGGAGGCCGAAAATAGCCAGTAGTGAGAGAGTTAGGAGGAGGATGCCACCAATTATAAGCCCGATTGCACGCCACTTCATCTGGTCTGTAGTGATTGGTCAGCGGAGGCATAACTCTCTGGGTGCGAGAGCGGTAGCGTCAACGTTCGTTCACTCGTTGTCGTCCTCGAGAAATCGGTCACGGAGGGTCAGTGCAGCCTCGGTTCCGTACCGATCGACGAGCGGACGGAGTGCTCGGCCAAGGGCCCGGTGACAGGAACCGGGTGAGTCGTACCCAAGTTGGGAGGCGACGTGTGCCCATGGGTGGCCCTGTAAGATGCCGACGATCAGGAGCCGGTGGTCGCGGTCGGTGAGGTCTGGCGCAGTGTGGGTGTCGAGGAGGTATCGGATGACGAGCGTTCGGAAGGGGCCGGGGTCGACATCGATGAGGCCGGGGCCGTAGGCCACACCGACGATTATCTCCCACTCGTGGGCTGTTAACTCGAGCGGAGGGGTGGCATCGACGCTTCGACAGACGGCTCGAACGATATCTGGCTCGAGTGAGGATAACGGAGCCGAACAGATCGCTGCCAGTCGCTGGCTGAAACGGGTTGCATGGCGGTCGTGTAGCTCTTGGCCGGCTGGACTCGTCGGCAGACACATGAGCACTGAGTGTTCGCCGCTGGCGACGTTCCGTGTCGTCGACAGATGGACTGGCGAGTAGCCGTTTCGGTCCCAGAAGGTGAGCAGTTCCTGCGTTGCGCCGAAGCTGGTGCCAAGCCAGTCGACCGTCTCGGCACACTCTCCTCGAATCTCTCTGAGCAGTTTCGAGCCGAGGCCGCGGGACCGGACGGCGTGGTGGGTCGCGATTCGCATCACCCGTTGGCCGACAGGGTCGCCAGCGGCCTCATCTCGGAGCTGGCTGGTGAGGACATCCGGGAGCATATTACCCCGGATACGCTCGCCTTCGTACATCGCTCGTCGGCGTTCAGCGGAGAGTCCACCCTCTCGAGCGAGGAGGGCGACGCTCACGACATGGCCGTTGTGACAGAGCGCTCGAACGCTGAGATTGGGTGCATCGAGCAGTCGGGCGAGATCGTTTGGCTCGGTTCGGTAGTGGGCAACAACGAGGAGGCCGAAGACTTCTCGAAGAAGGTGTTCATCAGCCAAAAGTTCTGCCGCGGTTAGCCGACGATAGCGAACTGTTTCGACAGTTGCGTCGGAGACCAGCGGCGCAACCGCTGGCCGGGCATCGAGCAACAGCGCTCGAAACGCCCACACCTCGAGTGGGTCGCCTGCGGCGTACCGAATCGGTTCGGTGAGCGTCAGCCGCTTGAGTTGGTGGTCGCTTTCCTCGAGACGGCCCTGAAACCGGACTGAAAAGCCACGTCCGGCTCCTTCATAGCCGTGAATCGTCGTCACAAATCCAATGCGGTCGGCGGTAGACAGCGATTCGAGGTGGCCAACTGGAAGCGCGGCTGCCTCGTCAACGAGGACGACATCGTGGGCTGGCACCGCAGAAACTGCCTCCTCCGGTCGATAGTACCGGACTGAGCCGCCGGTTTCGGTTTGAATCTCGAGTCGCTTTGGCATCTCTGGCGGGTGCGATTCGACAGGCCCTCTAATCGCCTCGAGTAGGTCAGTCGCTCGAGTGAACAGTTCCCGACAGTTTCGCTCAGCTGGGGCAGTCACGAGCACGTCCGAACCGGCTGCTGCGAGCGAGGCGGCGGCCAGTCCTGCCGCACTCGACTTGCCACGCCCTCGGTCAGCATCGATGACGACTGCCCGTGGCTCGCCCGTCTCGGTGAGCGTTTCAAACGTGCAAAGCGCGTCGACCTGATCCTGCGTATAACAGGCCTCGTAGGCCGCAGTCGGGAACGTTCGTTCTGTCGGATACTCGAGTGAGCCACGGCGAACGGATGGCGGTGGCCGCGTTCGTCCATCACGGGGGACACCTGAGGGGTCACACTCGAGGCTCTGGCGATCGCAGTCATAGATGGCGATTCCGCGATGGGCTCGCAGTGTCTCGACCAGTCGGGTTCTGAACGCGCCACCGACGTCTTCGATCTTACAGGGTGGAATCGCGATAGACTCGTCGAACGCATCGCGTCGGTCGGCCCAGCCGCCGAGTGGCGGTGTCAGCACAATAAGGAGCCCGCCGCCATCGACGGCCCCAACAACACGACCGAGTGCGTTTGGCTCGAGTTTCTCGTGTGCGTCGAGGACGATGACGGTGCGGGTCGTGCCGAGCAGGTGTGTTGCATGCGTTTGTGTGAGCTGTTCACACCGAAGCCGATCGTCGGGGCCGACGAGTGTCGTGTCAGTGATCGCCACTGGAAGCGTCGAGAGGACGGACTCGAGTGCCTGATACCCCTGTTCTCGATCGCCGGCGAGCACGAGCAGTCGTCGCTCGTTGACGGCGGCTGCTTCGGCCATCAGCGAACAGGCGATGTCGGCGACGGTCATTGGCGACCGTTTGGTCGCTGGTTAGTAAGACCGTTCGGTGTCACTCGGCCTCATAGCACTAACAACCCAACGGAAACGTGAAAGCCAAAAGACGAATGCGGGTCGTTGGCACTCTGCCGTGCGTTTGAACACGCTTTTATGGGGTCACACGTTACTCCGACATACAGCCGACACGGGGTTGATGATGCTCCTAGCCCCACAGGAACGTTGCCGGGAACTGCCCGGAACGGGACCACCGTCCCGGCGGCAGGGGAGCGCGAGCCCACGTGTCGGATCATCCAACCATGTCAGTATACGTCAATCTCGACGTCCCAGCCGATCTTCAAGAGGATGCCCTCGAGGCCCTCGAGGTCGCTCGGGACACAGGTAGCGTCAAGAAAGGAACGAACGAAACGACAAAAGCGATCGAACGCGGCAACGCCGATTTGGTCTACGTCGCCGAAGATGTCTCTCCTGAGGAGATCGTCATGCACATTCCGGAGCTTGCTGAAGAGAAAGGCATCGCCTGCATCTTCATCGAGACCCAAGACGACGTCGGCCACGCAGCCGGTCTCGAGGTTGGCTCGGCGGCCGCCGCGATCGTTGACGCCGGTGACGCCTCCGGCGATGTCGAAGATATCACCGGGAAACTCGAGGACCTCAGCTGAGGTGACTTAAAATGAGTACGCTAAGCCACGCTCACTCGCGCCCATCGCGAGCGGTGACGTCTCTGCTTGTGGGTACCACGAGAGGTGATTCCCGTGAGTGCTGAAGAGGGAGAAAGCAGTTCCACGCCCGCCGAAGTTATCGAAATCGTCGGCAAGACCGGTATGCACGGTGAGGCCATGCAGGTTAAATGCCGTATCAAAGAGGGCGAGAATCAAGGTCGTATCATTACGCGAAACTGTCTCGGCCCCGTTCGTGAAGGCGATATCTTGCAACTGCGCGAGACCGCCCGCGAGGCCGACTCAATTGGAGGACAGTAAGATGGTCGAAAAGCGAACGTGTGATTACACCGGTGCGGATATCGAGCCCGGCACGGGCATTATGTACGTCCGCAACGACGGTAGCGTCCTGCACTTCGTTGACTCAAAGGCAGAAAAGAACTACCTGATGGGTCGTGAGGCACGTGACCTCGAGTGGACCGAACAGGGACGTCGTGGGAAGGCGTCGGCTCCGGCTGCTGATTCGCCAGCAGAGGCTGATGCAGACACTGAAGACGCCGATGCCGATGCAGACGCTGAGGAGGCTGACGCAGACGCTGAGGAGGTTTATGCAGACGCTGAAGAGGCTGACGCAGACGCTGAAGACGCCGATGCGGACGACACAGCTGAATCAACTGATGAGGACGACGAAACCGACGACGTTGAAGACGAGACATCCCAATGAGCGACGATGAGCGCACCTTCGTCATGATCAAGCCCGACGCCTTTGCTCGAGGCATTGTCGGTGAGGTTGTCTCTCGACTCGAGGAGCGTGGGCTCAAACTCGTTGGGATCAAAGTCGTGACGCTGTCGGAAGCACGCGCAAAAGACCACTACGCCGAACACGTCGATGAGCCGTTTTTTGATGGGCTCATCGAGTTCATTACGAGCGGGCCGGTCGTCCCGATGGTTTGGGAGGGCCAAGACGCAACCCGTCAGGTGCGTCAGATGATCGGCGCAACCGACCCACTCGAAGCGGCACCGGGGACGATCCGTGGCGACTACGCGCTCGACCTCGGTCGCAATGTCGTGCACGCGGCCGACCACGAGGAACCGGGTGCAAACGAACGCGAGATTGCTATCCATTTCGATGCGGACGAACTCATCGACTACAGCCACCACGACGACGAGTGGCTCTACGAATAGCGCCCGCCTCAGTTTCACCTATGTGTTGTATTTTTGATGGCTTTTGTACTGTCATGTAGACTCCTCGGAAGACAAAACTGTGATTGTATCTGTCAATATGTGTGTTAGTATCTATCACTAATCTCCGGGCAAATAGACACAACATCTAAATCATATGCAGTGGTAGAATCCCGTGGTGGTTTCGAATGGTAATTTATTGTAGGTGGTCGATGGATGCGTGAACGGGAACAAGAGGGGAGCCGACAGCCCCTCATTGAAACGCTTTCCTTTGATTGCATCTTTGACCTCCTCTCCGATCAGCATCGGCGTTGTGCGTTGTATTATCTATCTGATCAATCGGACGGTGTTGCAACACTTGATGCGGTCGGCCAGTACGTCCTCTCTACTGATGAGAAACTCGAGCAGACTCCTGAAAACAGCTCGAGAATTGAGACGATGCTCCGACATTCCCATCTTCCGAAACTTGAAGATGCTGGTCTGGTTGAATACGACAGCCGAAGTGAGACGGTTCGATACTGGAGCCAGCCCTCTCTCGAGGAGTTGTTAGAACACGTCCGTCATAAGGAACACCAGTCGGAGTATCGCTGATTTTCTCCGTTTGTTATGTGGTGTGATACCGTTTCACTCCTGAATGCTTAACAGGTTTCACGTACATACGATGCTTGCAGGTGTTCATTATGACTGATCACGAACTTCCACCACTTCCGTACGACTACGATGCACTTGAACCGTCGATCTCCGAGCAGGTTGTGACCTGGCACCACGATACTCACCACCAAGGGTATGTCAATGGTCTCAACAGCGCCCAGGAGACGCTCGCCGAAAACCGTGAGTCCGGCGAGTTTGGCTCCAGTGGGGGTGCACTTCGAAGTGTCACTCACAACGGCTGTGGGCATTATCTCCACACGCTGTTCTGGGAGAATATGTCTCCCGACGGCGGTGGCGAACCCGAGGGCGACCTCGCCGACCGAATCGAGGAAGATTTCGGCTCTTATGAGGGCTGGAAAGGCGAGTTCGAAGCTGCAGCCGGCGCAGCCGGCGGCTGGGCGTTGCTCGTATACGACCCCGTTGCCAAGCAGCTACAGAACGTGGTCGTCGACAAGCACGACCAGGGTGCCCTCTGGGGCGCACACCCGATTCTCGCACTTGACGTCTGGGAACACTCGTACTACCACGACTACGGCCCAGACCGCGGCGGATTCATTGACGGCTTCTTTGACGTCGTCAACTGGGACTCAGTCGCCGAAGAGTACGGCAAGTGCATCGACCACTTCGAGTAACTACTCGATACATCATCGTTTTTTTGCGTGCCACACGAGAGGAGTGACATCGCCGTATCCACACCATTTAGACCTCGAGGCACCTATAGCTGGTATGCCCGTCCCAAAATCGGAGTTCGACCGACTCCCGCCGTGTGATTTCTACACGCCCGAAGAACTGCTCGAAGACGACCAGCTGTACACCGTTTACGAGATTGCGCGTCTCTTGCAGGGACTCGAGGTCGATGCTGACCTCGACCGCGAAACCGAGGACATCCTGTTAGACTGGGCGATTCCCTGGATTATGACCAACGCCGATGCACTCGTGATCGGTGAACCACGGAGCGATGATGAGCCTGGATTCTACGGCCTGAAAGACGACAGCTAGCGCCGTGCCATCTGGCCTGCCATCCGGATCTGCTCGTAGGGGTCTTTGGTCATGCTTGGACCGTGGCCGACGTGTAACTCGGTGAGCTCTGGATCGACCGCCTCGAGTAGTCGGTCGAGGCTACGAATCAGTGTCGTCCGGTCCCCTTCTGGTAGGTCAGTGCGGCCGAAACTTCCGTTCTGAAAGACGAGGTCGCCGCCAAAGCAGATGCCCGGGTCGGCGGCATAGAAACAGCAGTGATCGTCTTTGTGCCCGGGTGTATGAAGCGCGATGTACTCGTGGTCGCCGATCGAAAGCGTTTGTTCATCAGCAATCGCTCGATTCACGCCAGGGGCGCTTTCGTCATACCCCCACACGTCGACGTCGAACGCGGAGACCACCGACTCGAGGTTGCCGACGTGATCAGGATGAGTGTGAGTAAGGACGACGGCCTCGAGGGTGTCGACTCGTTCGGTAAGCGGCGTTACGATGTCGAAGTTTGCCCCGGTATCGACGAGCGTCGGTTGCTTCCCGCCGACGAGAAACGCGTTACTCGTAAACGCCGTGACGCCCTGTGCGAGATTTGAGATCATACCGTTCGTACGGACGGTGGAGGTTTGGGCGTTGTGACTGACACGCTGCTGTAGTTGCCTGTGAGAACTGTCACCTCAGACGAGCCTTTCGAGCGTCTGGCGAAGGGCTCGAGCGGCCTCGAAAACGGCTGGGAGGTGGACGTACTCCCGTCTGGAGTGGGCGACGGCACCGACGTCGTCGCTGAGTTCACCGGGGCCGAAGACGACCGTTGGCCCCTTTTGGGCAAAGTATGAGGCTTCGGTCGCCGCCTCGAAGGGACGCACCGCGCCGCCACTCGCCGCTTGTAGGTGGGTGACAACTGGTGCGTTTCGGTCGGTTGCAAACGCCTCTGGAAACGGCGTGTCGGGCCGGATGAGCGCGACCTCGAGTGTAAATCCGTCTGGGAGCGCTGTTTCGAGATGTGTTTCGAAGGCGTCACAGAAGTCGTCGGTCGTTTCCGGCGGGACACTTCGGCGGTCGAACGTGATGGTACAGGTTTCGGGAATCTGGTTTGTCGCTTCGCCGCCGTCGATCATCGTCGCCGCAAGCAGCGGGGCTCCGAGGTGTTTGTGTACGGGTGGCCCTCGTTGGTGGTCGTAGCGCTCGATCGCTTCCAGAACCACTGCACTCGCCCCGATCGCGTTCTGCCCTCGGTCGGGATTGGCGACGTGAGCGCTTTTGCCCCGGATGGTGATGGTCCCCTCGAACTGACCGCGGGCGGCGGTGCAGATGTCAAGTCCGGTTGGTTCGCCGACGATGTAGCTGTCGGCGTCGACCGTCTCAGCGAGGTGAGATCCGCCGATCTGGGTGGTCTCTTCGTCGATTGAGATACCCAGAGTCAGGCGTCCATCGGTGACCTCGGTCCGCAAAAACGCGTCGAGCAACGCTGCAAGCGGGCCTTTTGCATCACACGCCCCACGGCCACAGATGATGTCGTCGGTGCCCACATCGGCAGTGCCGTCGACGGTGTCCGTACTCCCTGGCGGCTCGAGACGGCGTTCGTAGGGCAGATGTGGCGGGACGGTATCGATGTGCGTGTTGAGAAGGACGTGTGCCCCGGTCGGCGGGGCCTCTGACCCGCGGCTGGCGAGGACGTTCCCGACCTCGTCTATCCGTGTTTCGAGTCCGTGTGCCTCGAGGGTGTTGACCAGCAGGGTTCGCATCGAATCAACCTGCTCGTGCGAGGGCGTTTGGACGGCTCGCCGATGAAATGTCTCAATATCGAACGCCATCGTATATTACTGCTCGAGGCGGGTGACGTCCGCAAGTGTTTCGCGTTTGCGGACGACTCGCGGCTCGCCGTTTTCGAGAGCGACTTCGGCCGGTTTTGGCTGGGAGTGGAACTGGTTTGCCAGTTCGTAGCCGTATGCGCCGGCGTTGCCGATTGCCAGTAAGTCACCTCGCTCGGGGCGGGCGAGCGGTCGGTCGGTGCAGAACACGTCGGCGCTCGTACAGCAGGGCCCCCCGACAGCCACCCGTTGGGTTTCGCGGTCGGGGTTGGAGGTGTTCGCAATCGGATGGTAGGAGTTGAACATTGCCGGTCGTATGAGCGTCGCCAAGGAGGCATCGACACCGACGACTGTCGGCCCGGCGGTCGCTTTGATCGTGTTGACTTCGGTGAGGATGAGCTCCGCATCGGCGACAATATACCGGCCGGGCTCGAGTTTGATCTGGGCGTCTAACTCGCCGACGGCATCCCGGACCATCTCACCGACAACGGGCATCTCCAACGGTTGTTCGTCCTCGCGGTAGGGGACACCGAAGCCGCCACCGAAGTCGACGAACTCGAGGTCGACGCCACTTTCGATCACTTGCTGTCCCATTGCAGCCACTTTGTCGATGGCCTCACAGTGGTCCTCGAGGTCGTCGTGGAGAACGCCACTCCCGGCGTGGGCGTGGAGGCCGACGAGCGCAAACCGGTCTTCGATTTCGGCGACGAGTGCTGGCACCTCGTCGTAGGCAATCCCGAATTTGGCGTCCTTGCCGGTGGCGACCTTTTCGTGGTGGCCGGTGCCGATACCAGGGTTGATACGGATGGCGACGCGCCCGTCGTAACCGCGAGCTTCGAGTCGGTCAAACGTGTCTCGAGCGCCGCCGGTGATCGTCAGCCCGGGATGTTCCGAAGCGAGTTCGACGGCGTAGTCTAAGTCGTGGTCCGGCGGGTTGACCGCGGTGTACTGGAGGGTGTTTGGATCCGCACCGGCGTCGACCGCCCGTTTGAGCTCGCCACCGGCTGCACACTCGATGTCAGCGCCGACCGCCAGCAGTTTCGCGAGGACTGCGCGTCCGGTGTGAGCTTTTGCGGCATACATCACGTGGGCGTCAGGAAAGGCAGCCGAAAACCGACGGTAGTTTTCGGCGACGCGGTCGAGGTCGATGACGTAGAGTGGCGTTCCGTACTCGGTGGCAAGGGACTGGAGCTGTGTCCGGTCCCAGTCCGTCAGCCGGCGAACGGCCGGTGACTGCTCGAGAGTAGTCATTACCCTTTCTCAACAGCCACAACAGGTCAAACGTTTCGTTTGGCGATGGGGTTTTGGGTTATGTCGTCCGAAAATGGTCGGCTATCGGCTCATACACCGCTCCCTGCTCTTTGAGCGCCTCGAGTTCTGTCTCGACGATTGCCACACTGAGGCCGTACTCCGGGGCTCGTTCGAGAACGACCTCGAGCGGTGCGCCGGCGTCGTACTCCCTGGCGACTTCCGAGACCAGTTGTTTAACGATACCACGGGTGGTCCCTTGGGTAAGCTGCTCTCGTTCCCCGAGAATGAACCGGAGTGGCGTTGAGACGGTAACTGGCTGTGGAAACTCCTCGGCAAGCGATTCGGTGACGCCGTGTGGAACACAGACAATCTCGAACGCCTTGCCGCGCACTTTGACTGTCATCTCCGCCTCGAAGGGGAGGGTGTCTGCGACGCTCTGGAGCACCTCGCGTTTGGCTTCGCTTCGCAACCGGTCGGCCCGCTCTTCGTGGTCGGCGGCCGTCTGAAGTTTGTCGAAGACGGTGGAGATGGTTACAGAGGTATCCTCGCCGGCTGATTCGGAGTGCTCATCGCTCATTGTCATTTCTCTGTGGAGGGGGCCCAAGACTGCTTTGGCTCTGTAGGCTGTGGCTCCTTGGTGACCTGTTCGTCAGCAACGACCGTTCGTTCGGGGAGTGAGACGTCCGGCTCACGGCCGATGGTAAGCAGGCGTTCGGTGAGTGTCAGTTCCTCTGCCCGTGGACTTGGCTTTTCGATCTCTTCGTACTCGACTGCCACCCCACCGTCCTCGGCAGCAATCCGGACGGCACAGAGCTGATAGGAGGGGTAAAACACCGGTGGTAGGATGCCGATAATTCCGTCACGCCGGTGAAGACGCTTGAGCCACGTGCCGGTGTTGACGATGACGCCGCCGTCGACGGCCTCGAGCTTCGGACGGTGGGTGTGTCCATAACAGAAGACAGCCGTCTCCGGACTTTCTGCGAAAATCTCGCGTGCGGCGTCCTCGTAGGGGCCTTTGGCGTCGACGGTGAGTTCGGTCTCGAAGACCCCAAACCGGCTGATGGTCTGTCTGACATCGCGTCTGAGGAAGTAGATGGGAACGCCCACGAGCAAGAGGAGGCCGGTGATGGCGACGTTGACAGTCAGGAGAAACCAGACGGCGGCGCCGGCGGCTCCGAACTGGCCGAGGAAGGCCGCGGTTCGGTCGACCGGAAGCGAGAGAACGCCGGCGAGGTCAAGCCCCGCCAACACGGCGAGAATGACGCTGATATTAAACAGTAACAGGAAGGGGACCAGCGCAAATCGCAACAGCGGGTTCATTTCCCGGTAGAAGTATTTCGAGATGAGCCACACTGGCATCCGTTCGGTCGGCGTCACCGCTTGGACATCTTTCAACCAGTTGTATCGACCCCGATCGGAGAGCTGGCCTGCTCGGCTGGTGACGAGCGTGTTGTAGAAGTAGCCAAGCGGCGTGGCGTGTGGGCTCCCCCAGTTTTCGATCCGATTGTTCGGGTCGCGCTGGTGGCCGTGTTCGAAATGAATCCTACGATTGCCAACCGGGCGCGTGACCGATTCCTCGCGTACCAAGTCGACATTGTATTGGGCAAACCGCTCGACATATGCGTCGTACGCTGTTAGCTCGTGGTCGTGATTCCCCGGGAGCATCGTGATCGGAACGTTCGACCCGGTGGCTCGGAACTGCTCGAACAGCTCCGGATACGTCGCTTCGAGAAATTCGAATTTCTCGATTCCATCAATCTGCGTAAGCTCCCAGAGTCCAAAGGCATCGCCGTTGATGAGTAACTCGGCGTCCTCATCGGTGTGTTCTAACCGCTCGAGAAAGGCGAGTAGTTCATCGAGAAACGCCACCTCCTCGAGTTGCTCGTCGCCGCCGATATGGAGGTCACTAATGACGTAGTAGATTCGGTCGTCGGCGCGTGCTGCCATTAACCCAGCCTCTCACCCGAGGGGCAAAGATGTTTTTGTGTGTTGTCTATCGCAGGATTGATTTCGTGTTTCGTTCTGTGGCGTTCCCATCACAGCAAATATAGGGATGCTGCTCTGTTAGTCGTCTATGGAGCTGTCCCGACGAACCTATCTCGCCGGTGTGAGTGGGGCGATGATTGCGATTGCTGGGTGTATGGGCGATGGCGCAGACGAGGAAGTCGAGGAGCCAAGCGAGCCACCGCTTCCGATCCCGACTCTCGGTGATCCCGACGCCGAGGTTACGGTGCGCGTTTTCGAGGACTTCTCCTGTCCGCACTGTGGGGACTTCAAACAGGACATCTTCCCGCAGATTCAGGCGAATTATATCGATAGTGGCGACATTCGATACGAACATCACGACTTTCCGATTCCGGTCGATGACACCTGGTCGTGGGCTATCGCTGGCGGTGCTCGGTCGGTCCAAGACCAGGAGGGAGATGAGGCGTTTTGGGCGTTTGCCGGAGAGATTTATGAGTATCTGGGGTCGTACTCCTACGATGCCATCGAGACGGTCGCCGACAATGCCGGAGCCGACGGCGAGCAAGCCCGAGCTGATGCCGAAGATGGTGTCTATCGGGAGGACCTCCAGACACTCAGAGACCAAGCTGAAAGTGCCGGTATCGAAGGAACGCCGACTGTCGTCGTCGGAGAGCAGGTTGTTGACTCTTCTTTCGAGGCCATCGAAGCGGCGATCGACGGGGCCCTCGAGTAGCTAATCGGTCGGGCTAATTCGGGAGGTTTACACCACCGCCCTGCGACCGGTGGCACATGATCCTCTCGGATGCGGACATTCTGGACCGGCTTGAGGCGGGTGACCTCGTTATCGAGCCGCTCGATGATCTCGACTTACAGATACAGCCGGCAAGCGTCGACCTTCGGCTTGGTGAGGAGTTTTTAGAGTTCCAGCGGGCGAACATTCCGTGTATCCATCCCGAGCGCGAGCAGGAGGTCGATGAGTACGTCACCGAAACCGTCGTCGAGGAGGGAGATGAGTTTATTCTCCATCCGGGCGATTTCGTCCTCGGAACGACACACGAGCGCGTCGAGATTCCTGCAGATCTGATCGCCCACGTTGAAGGGCGCTCCTCGTTGGGCCGACTGGCCGTCGTCGTCCACGCCACCGCTGGACTCTGTGATCCGGGTTATCGGGGCCAGATCACCCTCGAGTTGTCAAATCTCGGGACGGCGCCGGTTGCACTCTCTCCGGGAATGCGTATCTCGCAGTTGACGTTTACTGAACTCACCTCGCCCGCTGAGCGGCCCTATGGCTCCGAGCGAGGTTCGAAGTATCAGGACCAAACCGGGCCACAGGCCTCACGGATCCAGAGCGATGATGAGTTCGGCGGCGACCAACTCGGTCGCAGTGAGAAGTAACAAGATTATTCGCCGCGGATGTCTACTGACACTCAACAGATGAAATTCGTCGAGGAAATCGTCGTCGAGGAGTTCTTACCGACGGTCCGGTCGATGCTCGCAAGCGACCTTCGCGAGCGGGGGCTGACCCAAAGTGAGGTGGCCGACGTGTTGGGCATCAGCCAGAGTGCCGTCTCAAAATACGCCCACGGCGAGGTCACGATGGACGAAACTATCGCTGCAGACGGACGAGTAACCGACCTCGTCTCCGAACTCGGGGCCGGGCTGGCAACCGGCGATATGACTCCCATCCAGGCGCTGATCGAACTCGAGGTCCTCATTCGGGAACTCGAGGCCGGCGGTGACCTCTTAGCGGAGATTCACGAACAGCGGGTGCCACAGTTGGCCGACCATGGGGCGGGATTTCGGGTTCACGATCCGGAAAACGCCGTTCGGACGAGCGAGCGCGTGCTCTCCTCGCTTCGGCGGGGTCTGCGAATCATCGAGAACACGAGTGGGTTTACCTCGCTGATTCCCGCCGTTGGCTCGAATCTCGTCGCCTGTGTCCCCGGTGCAGATGATATCGACGATGTCGCCGGGGTGCCGGGGCGCATTTTCGATGTCAAAGGGAAAGCGACGGTGCCGGCCGACCCGGAGTTTGGCGTCTCCGGCCACGTGGCGACGGTGTTGCTCGCCGCTCGTGCCCACGGCAGCGACGCGAGCGCCGCCGCAAACATCCGCTATGACCAAACGTTGCTCGAGGAACTGGCCAAGGCCGGTCACACGCTTGTCGAGTTCGACGAAACGGGTGACGTTCACGCAAGCGTCGGCGACGCCATCGTTGACCACCCGGCGGCGACGGTCCTCTACCAGACCGGCGGCGAGGGAATCGAGCCGATCACCTACGTGCTTGGCCCCGATCCCGAAACCGTTGCTGACACGCTTCGAGCGCTCATATGACGGCCACTCGAGGGGCCCAGGACTTTTACGGACGGTGGGCACGTCTTTATGATCTCCTTGCGCGGCGAACGCCGGGAATCCGTTCGCTCAGGAAACAGGCGGCTCTCGCCACGAGAGTCGAGCCCGGAGCGACAGTCGTCGAAATGGGGTGTGGAACGGGGGCGAACCTCCCCTTCCTCCGCGCGGCAGTGGGACCGGAGGGGACTGTCATCGGAATCGATTTCACCGAACCGGTACTCCGGCGGGCACGGGCGGCGACCGCCGACTACGAGAACGTCCACGTCGTTCGGGCCGATGCGACGAGACCGCCAATTGCTCCCGGTTCTGTCGATGCGGTCCTCGCGACGTTCGTCGTCGGCATGCTCGAGGACCCCGCCGGCGCTGTCGATGACTGGTGTCAGCTTGTCGGCTCCGGCGGTCACGTCGTGCTGGTCAATGCGGCTCGAAGTGAACGCCGGCGGTGGTATCGACGGCCGGTGAACGCGCTGTTTCGGGCGGTTGTGGTCCTCTCGACGCCACCGACGATGAAACTGCGATACCCAACCGATCAGACTGCTCGTCTCGACGAGCGTATCCGGGCGGCCCACGGCCGGCTCAGAGAGCGGTCGGCGGCCGTCGCCGAAACAACGCACACGATGGGTGTTGTGCGGTTGACCGGCGGCCGGATTGCCTAGCTACTCAATCCCTTCGAACTCGTGAATGCGGTCACAGATCGTTTCTGGCACCGGTGCCGGCCGTTTCGTCTCAGGACTGACGAACACGAGTGTCGTCTCAGCAGTGCCAACGGTCTCGTCGTCGGCGAGCAGTTCGTAGGCCATCGTGACACTTGTTTCGCCGAGAGCCGTCGTTTCAATGGCGACTGTTAGTTCGTCGTCCATTGTCAGTGGCCGCTCAAAGTGAATCTCGAGGCTCGCAACGACGAAGCTGTACGACCCGATTTCGAGGTTGAGCACGTCACGGGCGTAGGCGACTCGTGCCTCCTCGAGATAGGTGGCGTAGATGGCGTTGTTGACGTGCGCCATTGTATCGAGGTCCTGATACCGAATGTGGACGTCCGTGGTGTAGCGGTCGCTCATAGATTCCCATCCCGTCCCAGGGTGAAATTGTCTCGGGTTCTGCTCGGTTAGCGCTCGCCATACCGTTCCCGATGGCGCTCACAGAATTCGGGTGCCTCGAGTTGGGCTCGGAGCAACTGGTCCTGATAGTGGGCGTTGTAGAGTCGACACCGCCGGTCATCACAGAACGCCTCGCCGGTTTCGAGGTAGTGGACGGCACTCAACGCAGCGCCTTTGATCGCCTCAGTCGTCCGCGGGTCGTCTTCGCGCAGAAAATCGTCGTCGATAGCGGCCTCTAACACCTCTCGTGGTGGGGCTTTTCCCGATTGCATCGTCTGAGCGCCTTTGGCTTTGTAGTAGGATTCGGGTTTGGCGGGTGCTTCATACAATCCCGGCACCGAGATAATCGCCGGCTGGCCGAGGACGCTTATTCGTTTGTGCCAGCGGCCGTCGTGGTCGCCCCACGTCCCAATCGCCCGATCGAGGAAGATGAGGTGGGCGGACTCGAGTCCGCGCTCGCTTGCCGGCAGTGCCTCGTTTAGCGCACGTTCGAGTGCCTGTCCGTCATAGAGGACGCCTCCCGCACGTTCGGGCGTTTTGAGTGCGCGCTCTTCGTATCGAATCGTCCCCAACATCTTGTTCCCCGTCCGGCGGTCAGTCGGGGCATGAACCCGGGCTTTCGCGAACACCTCCGCGAGGCCCTCGTGGTGATGGCACTCGAGAAACCGGTCACGGACGGTCACGGGACATTCGACGGTTGACTCGAGCCAATCGGCGACCGCCTCCACGTCGACCACCGTTGTCGGGGCCCGATAACAGGTAACGCTCTCGAGCATGGTTAGGACGCCCGTCTGTCGGTGGCGTGTCGGTCAGTAGACGCCAGTCGGGTGATAGCCGTTCCAGCCATACGTCGGTGGTACAACAGGGTAATTAAAAGCGATTGTGATCGAGTGGCGTGGCGAACTCACTCTTCGTCGGTGTAGGCGTGGTGTGGCCCAACGGGGCCGTGTTCCGGGCAGCTTCCGACGATGGGCGTGGAGTTGAGACAGCAGGTCCGTCTGCCGGTTGCGATTAGCCCAATGGTCAGCTCTCGATCACAGAGCCGACAGTACTGCGTCTCGGTCATAAGGTTCGTTGGGTGGCTCTCGACAAAAGCGCGCGCCCTTCGTCTGTCTGTTGCGGTCACCTGAGCTTGGAACTGACCGCCCGAACGGTCCGTTTCGCTCGCCCGGCAGTGACCGTTGCCATCGCAACTCCGCTCACGACCATCCCCAGTGGGAGCCGGTCCGGAACCGAGAGCGGCCCAACTCGAGAGACACCAATCGTTCGACTCTCGAGATATCGCGTGATTCCTTCCGGTCCGTTGCGGCGGCCGATTCCGGAGTCCCCAAAGCCACCCATCGGTGCGTCTGCCCCCCAGCCAGCGAGAAACGAGTCGTTGACACAGACGGTCCCACAGTCGATCTGACGGGCGACCTGGACACCCCGCGCTCGGTTGCCGGTCCAGACACTCGCGTTGAGACCGTACGGCGAGTCGTTTGCCATCGCAATTGCCGTCTCCGTATCGGGAACCGGCGTGACGGAGACGACCGGGCCGAACGTCTCCTCGCAGGCGACCGACGCTTCGGGGTCGAGGCCCGTCAGCACCGTCGGCTCATAACAGTAGGGTCCAATATCGGGCCGATGGCGGCCACCCGTCTCGACCGTTGCGCCAGCCGCCCGCGCCTCCCTGACGTGGCGCTCTACTCGCTCGAGTTGTGTTGCGTCGATCAGCGAGCCGAGGTCGGCCTCGTAATCGTGGTCAGTGCCGAGGGTGAGTGCCTCGGTCTCCTCGAGAAAGGCCTCGAGAAACGGGGTGTAACACGACTCGTCGACGTAAATCCGTTCAGCGGCCAGACATAGCTGGCCGAGATTCGCAAAGCAACTGGCTGCCGCGCCACGGGCGGCCGTAGCGACGTCTGCATCCTCGAGGACGAGCATCGGATTGTTTCCCCCGAGTTCCAGCGAGCAATCGATGAGGTTGCGACCAGCATTCGCGGCGACCTCTCGTCCAGTTTCGGTTCCGCCGGTAAACGAGACGTAATCGACGTGGTCGATCAGAGCCGGGCCGACAGTCGCGCCCTCGCCGGTTACGACCTGAAAGACACCGTCTGGAAGGGCCGCTTGCTCGAAACATGACGCAAGGAAGAGTGCCCCGAAGGGTGTCTTCTCATCGGGCTTGCAGACGACTGCGTTTCCAGCGATCAGCGCCGGAATCGTATCGGCGAGTGCGAGCAAAATCGGAAAATTCCACGGCGAGATCACGCCGACCACGCCGACGGGCTCGTAGGTGACCGTCGCCGAACTCACCAGCGGAATCGCACCGGCTCGCGGCTCATCAGCGACAGCGTCGGGACCGCGTTTCACTGCATGGGACACGGCTGAAGGCAACTCGAGCAGCTCCGAGGCGGCCGTCCGGCGGGATTTGCCTGTCTCCTGTTGGAGAATATCCAACAGCGTTGATCGGCGGCTGAGAACAACATCGCGAAACCGCTCGAGGATTGCCCCTCGCTGTTCGACTGATAACCGTGCCCACTCCTGTTGTCCCTGTCGGGCGGTTTGGACCGCCTGCGCGACAGCCGCCGGCTTGCAGTTCGGGATCGAGCCGATCGGCTCGCCTGTTGCTGGTGCCTGAACCGTCAGGCTGGCTGTTGTGGTGCCAGGAACGCGTTTTGAAAGGGTTCTGAAGATGTCTGGGGCGACGGCGGTGGCGCTGGTGGAGGACATCGATACGCCCACTACGAGTGAACAAATCAAGTATCTGTGGCCTCCGGTGGAAGCCTCGAGACGCCGTTACTGGTTTTCGACGGCAACTTCGTGTTCAGCGACGTTCAGATAGGTGACGCGTGGGGGGAAGGTAATTCCTTCAGGCTCGATTGTGGGATCCGAATCGAGGACGTCGGGGTCGTAGTTGAGATTGTTGTCGCCGTTTGAGAGTTTCGCCGAACCGACGACGATTGCGCCGTTGATCGTTGCGCCACCGGTTCCGATACAGACATCGTGATCCTCACAGTTCGGCGTGCTGCTGAGGGGAACGGCTGGTGGATTTTTACCTGTCGTCGTTGACTCACGCGGGGCATAGATTGAACCGCTGATTTCGGCATCCTGCCCGAGTGAGACGTTCATCACTGAGGTGCCATAGATCTCGGTGTGACTCGGGTTGCCACCGCGGTTAACCTCACTGTCTTGCCCGGCCGCAATCGAGCCACTCGAGTAGTATCGGAACGTCCCGGAGTCAGGCCCCTCGCCATTGATGACGTTGATATCCTGATTTTCCATCGAGAGGTGGCCATCGACGATGAGCGTCACATTGCCGTTTTGGAGGTCGATCGTCATGTCCTTGTTTTCCAACTCGATATCGTCCTCAATGAGGTAGGTGCCGTGATCGAACGTTTGACCGGCGGGATCGTACCCGATTGGTGAACCGGCCCGGTCGATCATCTGCTGGATCTGCCAGTCTAACGAATTAACCTGATGGGTGAGATCGTAGGCCATACAGTCCGGATCGCTTTCCTCACAATCGCCGGCGACATACTCACCATCAATCTCCGTGTTGCCCCCACCATCCTCGAGGTCGCCTTCGACGGTCGCCACCTTCTCGAGATGGCCGTCGTCGATATCGCTCCGCCCGAGTTCGACAACGACCGTGTTACTCGACTCATCGATGTCCGCGATAACCGCGTCACTTGTCTGGCTGACGAAATACGACGCCCAGCCCATGTAGTACTCGCTTGTAATTTCGATCAGTATCGCATCGTCTTCGACCATCTCGATTTCGTCTCGCATCGTCGTCTCACTGTGGGCGAGGGTGAGGCTGCCAGCAGAAAGGGGTTCATCGCTGCGAACGGTCGTCACCGGCACTGATAGTGACTCCTCATCGTAGTGAATTGACGGTGCTGACAGCATCTGTGTCTCACTCCCAGTTCCACGCCAGACGCCGCCCGCCTGATAGGCAACCGTTCGGCCGTCGGTCGAATCGTACCGTACTTCACCGAGTGAGATGTTGATCGATTCCCCAGAGCCACTTGCCTCCGTAATGTTCATCCATCCTGTATCATCCTGTGAGACGACGCCGTTCTCGCCCGGATTGAGGGTTGCAGCGCCGCTTGCATCAGTCGTATATCGATTGGTCTCGAGGCTCCGTTTTAACTCGAGAAATTCAGACTCCGTTCGGTCGTACTCGGCTTGTTGTTCGATTGTATCGAGTGACTGACTGGCCACGAGAAAAATGCCGGCAGCACTGACGGCGACTAACCCAAACAACAGAACGATTCCCACGAGGACGGACTGTCCGCGACGGTGACCTGTCACACCGACTCACCGCCTATCGTCTCTGTGTTCATAGTATCTCCTTCCGGATTCAACCTATAACCTATCGTGACTGTCCGGACTGTTTGAACCGTTCAAACCGTTTATTCCAGCATAAAAAGCCCAAATGAGGGAGGTGACTTCGTATTGGAAAAATTATATCAATGAACTCGATCTGTACCGACAGCAACCGAAACCTGGGGGCGCAAACCGTTTGTGTCGGTTACCTGTCTCCCGTCTCAATTAGTCTGTTCGGGATTGGGCGGTCGACGTCGATGCATTTGACACTCCCTGCTCCCAATCGGCGATACTCGAGTATGTTTCTTCGACGGCCTCGAGGAGGTGACGCTCTCGAATCAGATCGCCGGCTTGCATCGCCTTTCGGGTTGCGTTGTCTGCAAGCAATGCAAGATCGCTCGCCGCATAGCCGGTGGTGTGCTCGATTGCCGTCTTCCAAGAAATGTCGTCCGCCAACGGCCGGTCGGCAAAGTGGACGGCCAGAATCTCGAGTCAGGCTTGCGCGTCTTGATCGGACGGCTCAGTCGTCTGCTGGGGCGGCTCTCGAGGAGAGTTCGACCGGCGCGGCATCGACCTCGAGTTCGTCCAGGGCGACTTGGGCGGCGCGTTTGCCCGAGACGAGCATGGCACCGAAGGTCGGGCCCATCCGTGGCAGCCCGTAGGCCGTCGCGGTTGCCATTCCGGTGGCGATGAGTCCTTCGTGTACGAGGCCGGTGTGTTCGACGACGGCGTCTTCGGACTGGCCAACCCACATCGAGTCGTGACCGGGCGAGTCGTGGCCAGGCGCGCCGTAGGTGTCGCTGCTCGTCTGGTCCATGACGGTCCCGCGTTCGCGGGCTTCGGCGATACCGGGTGCATCGAGGACGCCGCGCTCGTCAAGTTTCGTAATCGCCATCGCATCGTGACCAGTCGCATCGATCACAAGGTCGGCTTCGACGGCAATCGGATCGACACAGGTAATCTCTCGGGGCAGGGCGTGAACCGGCGTCCAGTTCATCACGATGCCGGCGACGCGGTGGTCTTCTCGGATAACGATATCCGTAAACTCCGTCATGTTCTGCATCTTCGCCCCGGCATCACAGGCGGCTTTGATCAGCGCTGAACAAGCATGCGGACCGTTTGCGACGTACAGTCCCTCACTGTCTTTGGCCTGTTTGTACTCGACCTCGAGGTCCTCGAGAATCTCTTGGGCAGGGCTGCGGACGGTCACCTTGTTCATCAGGAAGCCACCGAGCCAGAAGCCCCCACCGAGATAGTTGTTCTTTTCGACGACCATTACTTTCACACCGCGTTCGGCCAATTCCTTTGCGGCAGTAAGCCCCGATGGGCCCCCGCCGATGATGATTACATCGGAGTCCGCAAAGTCCATGAACTCCTCAGTCCACTCCTGGCCAATTGCGCGGGTTACATCTGCCTCGCCAACGTCACTGAACTTCTCAAATTCGCTCATACAACTAGGTAGTATGACTTAGTGGTGAAAAACGTATCGCCATAACCTTGCACCCGGCTCGCTCGAGTGAACTCCCGAAAGCTCAAGCCACCGCCATCCCAATCGATGCGTAGATGAACCGTCGGTCGTTCCTCGCCGTCGGGCTCGCCGCTACCGCCGGCTGCCTCGAGTCCGTTACCGAGGACGACCGCGAAGAGCTCACGAATCCAGACTCTATTGTCATCGTCTGGGACCAACTGGTCCGGTACAACGAGGGAACTGACGACGAACGAGTCTCGGTGTGGGGTGTCCTTAGAGACGAGAGCGACCGAACGCTGAGCTATATCGAGGTTCGAGCAACGTTTCTGGACGCCGATGGTGAGGCCCTCGCCCAGGTAATCGAAAACGTCAGGGATACGACAGCCGGCGAGGAGTGGACGTTCGATATTGAATTCCCCCGATACGGCGAGGACGCCCGAAATATCGATTCGTACGAATTAGATGTCATCACCGGCCTGTAAGCTGGGTCCTGAGGGGTCACCACCAGCGACTGACGCGGTAACAGCGACTGTCACAACTACCAATGACTGAAACTGACGACGGCGTTTCGGTGCTCGCCAAACAGGGGAGTATCACGTTCGTCGGGAACGTCGCAAATGGTATTTTTGGCTTTGCCATCGTGATGGTGCTTACCCGGTTCGTCAGCCCCTCGATTTACGGACTGTTCATCCTAGCTACCTCGGTTATTCTGTTCATGCAGGTGTTTGCAAACCTTGGGCTTCCGCTGGCGATAGATTACTTCGTCCCCCAGTATCTCGATGCCGGCGACCGGAACAAAGCCAAGGGCGTAATCGTCCAGGTCACTGCCACCGTTCTGGTTACGTCCTCACTCGTCGCCGTCATTGTCGCACTCGCGGCGGCACCGATTTCCCGCTTTTTCGATGAGCCAGCGCTCCGAATCGCGCTCCTCCTGCTGAGTGTTACCATCCCGATGCTCGCAATTTACAACGTCCTTCTCACCTCCTACTACAGCATCAAACGGCTCCAGTACCGGGTGGTGATGCGTGACCTCGTCCGTCCAATCGTCCGGTTTGTCGCCACCGTCTCACTCCTCGTCGCCGGCCTCGGTCTCATCGGCATCGTTGGCGGCTACATCATTGGATTGTTGGTTGCGATCACCGTCGGCACCCTCATTTTCGTCTACAAAGCCTGGGAGATTATGACCGCCACCACCGAGTTCGTCCCCGCGTGGCCATTGCTCACCTACTCCCTTCCGCTCGCGATGACCAGCGTTATTTACGTCCTGATGGGTCACGTCGACTACTTCGTGCTTGGCTTTTTTCTCGAGTCAGATGATGTCGGTGTCTACCGCGTCGGCTACATGCTTGGCTCTGCGCTGTTGCTCATTTTCAACTCGCTTGCACCCGTTTTCAAGCCCCTTATCGCCGAGAGCAAAGCGGATACCGACCGCGTCGAACAACGGTTTCGCGTCGCCGCCCGCTGGATTGCCGGCTTCACCTTTCCGATGGCGATTACGCTCACACTGGGGGCCACAGCCTACCTGTCAGTGCTTTATACGCCACAGTACGCTGCAGCCAGCGCCGTTGTCGGCCTTCTCTGTGTCGCCTTTCTGATCAACGTCACCTTTGGCGGGCCCGACGGCACACTGTTACAGGGGATGGGGCACTCCCGACTCGTTTTTGTAAACACACTCATCCTCTTTGGTTCAAACATCGTCCTCTCGGTCTTGCTTGTTCCCCAGTATGGAATCAACGGCGCGGCTATCGGCTCAGCAACCGCCCTGATTCTCGTCGGCGTGCTCACCATCGCGGAACTGTACTATTTCGATGGCATCCATCCCTTTACCCGCTCGTTCGGCCTAATCGTCTTCGCCGGCGTTCCCGCCACAATCGCCGGTGGCGCGCTCGTCCTCGCCGTTGACTCCCACCACCTCGTTGCCCTTTTGCTCCCACTCGTCGTTCTCACCACGTACGTCCTGACACTAATCGCAACGGACGCATTTACCGAAGCGGACGCACAGATGGCCGAAACGTTCGGCCCGGGGCTCCGTACCTACCTCCCGGCGCGACTGTTCCGCGACTAACCCCACGCAGACGGTGGCTGCACAAAAAGCGGCCGCACCTCGAGAGTGCGTAACTCCATCGAGACTACGACAGCTCTCCGTTCCGAATCCGTGCTTCTGCCGCATCCAACGCCGCCTCGCGGTCGAACTCCGCAACAATGGCCTCGAGTGTCTCCTCGTCGCGCCCGGCTAGCTCACGGGCATGGGCGGTCACGTTCGGCACCGCCCGAATAATATTGTCGACAATTGGCACATCCGCCACCTGCGGCGACCGCGAGAGCGGATTCAGATCGACCACGATCTCCGTTTTCCCCATCCGATCTAACGCCTCAGCACGGTCTCCATCCTCGAGTGGCACCACGACGACATCCGCCGCGTAAATACCGTCGGCGTCGACGGTCGCTCGAGCGTGCTCGAGTCCCGGTATTTGTGCATCCGCTGTCTGGCCCTTTACTGATTGGGCTCCGTGTTCACGGAGGTGCGCTTCGATTGCATCGATTCGTTCGGGCGTCCGATTGAACAGGTTGACCTCGATTGCCGCGTCGACGGCGTTCGCGAGTTCGACCGTCTCCTCGGGGACGAGTGCAGCGACGTTCCCGTTGACCGAAATGACTGGGCGCTCGGCGAGCAACAAGGTTGCAGCCGCGGCCCGAGCGGCCTCGTCGGCACTCTCGATTGTCTCCTCACCAAGCAGGTAATCGAACGCACTCCCCCGTCCTTCGGCGTGCATTCCCTGTAGGTGTGTCAGCCCCTTCTTGACCCCCTCCTCGATTCGATGGCGCGTAAGCAGATCCTGATATCGTGGATGATCCTCAGGGAGCTCTGCCTCGTGGCCAACCTCCGCCGGCGCGCTGTCGTACTCCGTCACAGCCGACGGGTAGATACGCGGAGTAAAAAGCCGCCCGATTCCTGGATTCTTGTCGCATCGAAGACGAACTACTCGAGCATCGCACCCGCAGGATGGGTTCCACACACCGACGGCTCATAGCCGGCATCGCTCAACCCGGTCCCCAACGCAAACACCGTCTGCCCGAGCATCGCCATCGACGCCTGCCCACCCGCTTCGGAGACGTCACTAATAGCCGACTCAACAGGTTCTGTGAGTAACTCGGCCTCTCGAGCAAAGCTTCTGGAGGCGTAGATGAACGACCGCAACGTCGGCTCCTGGACGACCAACGAGAGGGCTTTCTTTCCCGCCGCAGTCAGCGCCTCCGTGTCACCGCTCAGAACCGCTGTCGTCGAGAGTTCGCCAAACGTGACGTACTCGACGCGTGCTCGGGCTGGAATTCCATCAAGCAAATTGTGTGCCGGACTCCCCGGCTCGAGTCGGATCGGTATCCCGCCACGGGCTTGGGCAACGACGTCACCCAGACCGGTGCCCGCCTGCACCTCTGCACCGTGGGCAATCGTCACCAGCTCGTTTTCTGAGAGCATCCGGTCGAAGACACGGTTTGCCGCCAGCGCCGTCCCGAGCGTTGCTGCCCCGGAGATACCAAAGCCAGCCCCAAGCGGGAGGTCGGACTCGATTTCGACGCGAGCCCGACCGGCCACATCGAGCGCCGACAGCACGGTCGAGACGGGTTCGAGTGAAATTGGCTCACCGTCAAGACGGATTGTTGCGGTTGACGCCGGCGAAACGCTCACTTGCACGCCGTCAGTCAGCGTCAGCCCGGTTCCACGGGAACCGGCTCTCGTCGGATCGTCGTCCGGATGGGCGCTAAAAAAGCCCGTAATATGGCCCGGAACGAACGCTCGCGCCTCGGTACTCATTACGCCCGTCGTTTCGGGCCACCCGGTATAAACCCCTCGTCAGCCGTCGCTCGTCGTCCCTCGCCTATCGTCCGTCGTCAGTCAGCTGTACCTAGCTCTCAGCCCCACTGATCCAGCCCGGTCTGGACGACGCTCGATTCGATCCGCTCGAAACCACGGGCGACCTCGCTCTCACTGACGCCCCACTCCTCGACAACATACCGACGCGCAGCCTCGAGGTCCGGTGTCACCGAAACATCGAGATTGTACTCGTCGGTGACGGTTGGATTACGAAATAGCTCACGCACCCGATCGCCGTATTCGACGGTCGAACCGTGAGCCTCCAACGCACTCCAGAGATCGCCGTGTTCGACAAGTAGTTTGAGCGCCGTCTTCGGCCCGATACCGTGAACGCCATCGTTGAAATCCGTCCCGATCAGAATCGCCACGTCGATTAGCTGCTCGAGCGTGAGCTCGTGGGTGGCAAGCGTTTTTTCCAGATCCATCAACTCGGGGTCGCCCTTACTCGTCAACTGCCGAAGCGTCCGGGGCGACCCAAAGAGCAGTGCATCGTAATCCTCGCTGCCGACATAATCGGCGTCACCACGACGAACCATATGCGCGGCTTGGGCTTCCCCTTCCGCCGGAGCCTCGACTACCGGCACATCAAGCAGTTCGAACAGTTCCCGACTCGTTTCATGGATGGTCTCCGTCAACCGCTGAGTGCGTGACTCGAGTTGGGCAATCGCCACCGCATCGCCTTCCTCGCGGGCCACCTCGAGTTGTTCCTCGTATGTTTCCCGTTGGTCACGTCGGGAGTCTATTTCGTCCTGTTTGAGCTCCGATGGACCGCCGTCGAACACCATAATCGGCGTCAGTTCGTGTTCGAAAAACTTTGGCAGCCCTTGGACGATTCCAAGCAGATTGGCGACCTCGACACCCTCGTCGGTGGTGTAGGCCTCGCTGTTCGTCCACTTGACTGTCGTCGTCAGATACCGATACAGCCAGTTGTGGGCGTCAACAGCGACGACCGACCCCTCGAGTTGTTCGAAGGGAACGCTCTCAATGGCAGCCAGCTCTCGCAGTGCAGCATTTCCCATTACCGGATGCTTTGGCCCGCGTGATTTGAAAGCTACCGATTTCGGTGGCAGTCTCAGGCTATCCCAGCGGCCCCGCCTCCCGAGTCGGCTGTGTTCGGAGTCTCAACGCGGTGCTCCTGCTGTGTCTTCTCGGAGTCGCCGCGATGGCAACCCCAGTAGCTGCAGCGGACGACGGCTTGGTCGACCTCGAGGCGGTCGTCGATGAGTACAACGATAACGTCGCACAGGCTCCGGGGATCGTACAATCGATGGCCTCTGAGGAAGTTATCGAACTCCGTGTCGGCGAGGGTGAGACGCCCCCTGCGAGTGATGGCGGGGAGGGTCACTGGATGGAGGTCGATGCGGATGGCGTCATTTCCGATTTCGAAACTGGCACCCACGACGACCCAACCCTTCGTGTACTTATACAAAATCAAGGAGAATACCTGACCCTTTAGGGTCAGGATGAATCCGACAACCCCTACACAACCCACCGTCGATAGCCCGATTGGATATTCCACGTTCTCAAACCGAACCTTTACAAGAAGAG
>LFCJ01000298.1_pt1 | contig 29928 bp, 36 predicted proteins | sample 643141 | NCBI WGS metagenome assembly LFCJ01 (sample SAMN03766243, study PRJNA286221) | soda lake metagenome | biome: soda lake; feature: Kulunda steppe; material: water; isolation source: sample B1-Br-g2 brine of Lake Bitter-1 | place: Russia: Kulunda steppe | collected 2010-07
ACCGACGACGGTGACCGGCCGCTCGAGGATGTGGTTCTCGAGTCGGTGACCGTTTCTACGAGTGAATAACGCCCAAACTGGTGTATCCATCGGAGTCTCCTGCCGGTTACTCGGGAGGCAGCTTCAGTTCGTGCTGCTGACAGCACGAGCCGAAAATTGACGCACCAACGATAATACGCGCCAAAGGACCCAAACTAATTTCTATTCGGCCACAGCGGTGTAATATGGTGCACTATATTAGGAATATCTAGCTGTTTATTCACAGCACTTAATTGCCAGACCCACACAGCATTGTGTGAGCCTAGGTAGCACACAACAATACGGTAGCACATATGGAACACACCATCTACGACCCAGACGAGGTGGAATCGAGACCGTTCTCACCCGCTCGGCCCTCGAGAGACGGTGGCTCAACTGGTGAGAACTGTCGCCTCCCACCCATCCTTGAGGGAGACCGATGAGCAACGTACAACCCGTGGCAGCTACAGCCGACACGGAGCCCCTCAAGCGGAGCGTCGAAGTCGAATACTGGGTGATCGACCACGAGGGCAACCTGGTCGAACCTGGCGACCTTGTTGACGCCACCGATGGCGCAGAACGGGAGTTCGTCGAACCGATGGTCGAGATCAAGACGACTCCGTGTGAGACGACCACAGCGCTGCAAACGGAGCTATTCGAGCGGATTCGGGCGGTCATTCGGCGGGCCGAAGAACGCGAGATGGGCCTCGTTCCACTTGCAACACCGATTAGCGAGGCGGAAATTCGAGAGATTCCGTGTGATCGAACGCGGATTCAAAACAGGGTGATCGGCGAGGACTTTCGGTACGTTCGCCACTGTGCGGGAACCCATATCCACGTCGAACAACAGCCCGGGCGGGAGATTGACCAAGTCAACACCCTCATCGCGCTCGATCCTGCCTTTGGGTTGCTCAACTCCTCGCCGTACTTTGCCGGCCAGCCGCTTGCCGCCGGCGCCCGCTCGAAGCTCTATCGGCAACTGGCTTATGACACCCTCGCCCATCAGGGACAGCTGTGGCCATACGCCGCAGATACCGACGAGTGGCAGGCCCGTCTCGAGGCTCGCTACGATGAATTTGTCTCCAAAGCGCTCGCGGCTGGTCTCGAGAAGGAGACCGTTGAATCCTGTTTCGATCCCGAAAGCGCGGTGTGGACACCGGTGCAACTTCGCGAAACCTTCCCGACCGTCGAGTGGCGCTCACCGGACACTGGCTTTCCGAGTGAGGTGATACAGTTAGCTGACGACGTAGCTGGAGTCGTCGAACGACTCGCTGACCCAACCTTCGAGGTACACGTCGGCGGTGAACGGGGGCAACTGACGGAGACCGAAATCGTCCTTCCACCGTTCGAAACCGTCTGTACGTACGTCGAAGAGGCAATCTCCGATGGACTCGCTCCAGCGGTTGCCGCCTACCTCGAGCGGATGGGGTTCGATGTCGAGCAGTATGAACCACTGACAGCCGAAATACACGCCGGCCCAGTAAGTGATCGAAGAGCCCGCGAGCTTCGCCTTGAGTATGCCAAACAGTTAGCACAGGAGGTCAGACAGCTGCCGTCGATAGCATCCGATTAGGACATATGAGTGACACACACGCATTAGAACTAACAGCATGAATCGACCACGAATCGCACTACTGAACGCCGCCCACAGAGAGGCGGCAACCCGGCGAAACTTTCGACGGGAACTCGAGGCCGACCTGGTGGAATTTCACTGCCCCTCGGGTGAACTCCCGTCGGATTTCCGGTATGACGGCTTCGTTGTGACCGGCTCTCGGGCCTCGGTGTACTGGGATCGGGAGTGGATCGGTCAGCTCAAAACGTGGGTTGGCGAGGCGGTCGAAGCCGGCCTCCCCGCCCTTGGGATCTGTTATGGCCATCAACTACTCGCAGATGTGTTGGGTGGCCGTGTCGAGCCGATGGGTGAGTACGAAATCGGCTATCGGACGGTCGAACACGACGGGGACAATCGCCTTCTCGAGGGGATTGATCAGTCGATGACCGTCTTTACCACCCACTCCGATCGGGTTGGGGACGTGCCGCCGGGAGCGACGGTGTTCGCCAGAAACGAGTATGGTATCCACGGCTTTCGAAAGGACCAGGTGTTTGCCGTGCAGTTCCATCCGGAGTACGATATGGAAATGGCTCGGTCAGTGACGGCGGGTAAGGAGGGTGAGATGGAACCCGACCGAATCGAATCGACACTCGAGGGAATCACTCCTGAGGCCTACAGCGACGCCTGTAAGGCGAAAGCACTGTTCGACAATTTCCTCGCGTTTGTCAGTGAGGTGCAGTCGAGACGGCTGGTTGTAGAGTGAGGAATTACTTGTTGTTCATCGCTTCGCTTGCAATGTTGCGCCCACGAGGTTTGAGTGCGACTTCGCGTCGAACCCGTACCTCCTCTAGGACGTCGAGTTCGATCAGCCGTTCGTACATCTCTTCGACGTCGTCGGTATCGAGGTCGAGAAACTCCGGCACTTCAAAGGGAGAAACGCCCGAGTAGATGGCCATCAACACCTCCTGTTCGCTGCTCGAGAGATCGATTTGGGAGGCGTTTTTCTCCGCTCCTCGGTCGAGGACGGATTTCAGTATCGCACAGTTTTGGGGCCCACCGGAGAGATAGGTTTGGACGCTTGTCCCCTCCTCGGTGTGTTCGGCTTCGACGACTGGACGCTCCTGACCGGCAACCGTTCGTTCATGACTCTCTAAGGTACCGACGTCGTCGACTTCGATCTGGACGAAACTCCCGTTTTCGACGGCGAAGTTCGCCACTCCTTCGTCGATTTTGACGCGGGCTTTCTTCCAATCAGTGCTCTGGACAACGCCGCCTTTCACCGCCGGGTGTTTGACGAGGACGATTTCACCGTCGAGAATCGCCTTCTGGAGCTGTAATTCGAAGGCTTCGACCTCGCCCATCGAGACCAAAAAAACGTTCTGGCCGGCGTTGATCGAAATGTAGTTCGAGACTTTCGCAATCGTCTGATTGACGTCATACCGTCCACGGATTGACTGAATTTTCGTGAGTGGAATCGTCTGTTTGCCGCTGTTTCCGGCGATCACTACCCGGCGATTTGAGAGCAGAATTCGGCCGTTAGCCCAGTTCGTATCCGAGAGCTTCTGCCCGTTGCGGACGACTTGGGTAAACTGACCGGTCACATCCGCCAGCTTCTGTTCGGCGTTGCTCATGGATTACCACCCATTGCGCCGACGCCACCCAGTTTCGACAGCGCCGAGAAGCCGCGTTTACGCAACCGGTCGCTTTCGGTTCGGTCCACAAAACCCGAAAGGCGCTCTCGAGACCGATCACCGCCGACTTTTCCGAGGACGAACAGCGCCTTTACACGCGTCTCTTCGTCAGTATGGCTGTCTTCGACGAGATCGAGCAACCGCTTCTCGAGTCCGGGGCCGTCGAGCACGGCGAGACTGGTAGCGGCGAACTTCGAGGTCATCTCGTCATCATCGCCCAAGGTCTCGAGTAAGGCTTGCTGGGCGGGGACCATCTCCTCGTCTTCGGCAATCCGCCCGAGAAGCCACGCGGCGTTTCGCCGTTGGGCAGTCTCTGTACTTTTCTCCAAAATGTCGATCAGCGGCTTGACGGCTGACTTCGAGTTGGCTGCCTCTAAGGCGTCGACGATTCGGTTTCTAACCTGGTGGCTGACCTCAGCCGGTGCCTCAGAGAGCAGTTGCACGAGCGAAAACATCGCCGTTCGCCGAACCGGCTCGGCCTCGTCTTGCAACGCCTTTGAGAGGACCGTCACGGCGTCAACGCTGCCGAGATTTCCCAACGCATCGACGCTGATCCGACGGAGGGTTTCGTCGTCGTCTTCGGCAACCGTCGCCAACTGTGAAATGGCGTTATTGGTGCCAATATCGGCCAGCGCGTAGGCAGCTTCGACCCGCACATCGTACCGGTCTTCGCCGAGGACACGCGAGAGATGGGGGACGCTTTCGGGCGACCCAATCCGACCACACGCCCGAGCGACCCGCTTTCGCACCCGCGGATCGGGATCGCCAAGACGCTGTACCAAGACGGTGAGCACATTATCTTCGCCGATCCGACCTAACCCGGTCGCCGCGGCCATTCGTAGCTCCGGTTGGCCCGCATTTAACCCTCGAGCCAGTGCTTGGGCCTTTTTCCACTCGGCGACATCCTCGAGTTGCTGGCCGGATATCTCGCCAATAAATTGCTCTAAGGCCTGCTGTCCGTACTGGTCTAAGCTGTCAATTGCTGCCGCCCGGACGTCCTCGCTGTCGTCATCCTGTGCAACGGCGACAAGCGCGTTGACAACGTCAGCTCGTGGGTAGCGTTTGTCATCAGCTTTCGACTCTAGCCCACCGAGAATTTCGGCAGCCCGGGCCCGGATGTTTGCGTTCGAACTCTCCTCGACGTAAGCGATTAACTGTTCGAAATCCGCGTTCCGTTCGAGTTCGAAGAGTGTCATTCGTACTCAGTCACCTTCCCTCGTGGGTTACTACCCCATATCCTGGGGGGAGCGTATTTATCTGTTGTCCCGACGCCGTTCCACGGCGGCGTTTTGTTACTCGTCACCGCCACTTCCACCGTCTTCGCTGTCACCTGCCTCAAGTTCGAGTCCGCCGTCCTCCGGTTCCTCAGGACCCTTGCCCTCGGGATAGACCATCGTCTCGAGGATGCCGTTCCACAGCGCGATATCGTCTATTTCGCCGTCTAAGTGTTGTTGGGCCCATTCGGCGTTGATCCCCCACCCTTCAACCTGTCCCTCAAACCGGTCGAGCACTTCGGTGTAGAGGTGGTTTATCTCTGCGCCACGGTCGATGAGGCCGTTGCTAAACAGTTGGTAAATAAGCCCGATCTCTTCCTCGGATTCGGCAGTATCCTCGGCTGTTGACTCGTAGAACAGAATCAGATCGCTGTCTTCAGTGTCGTAGTACAGCTCGTCGACACGAACGTCGTTTTGCTCGAGGAGGAAATAAAATTCCCCAGGGGTCGCTTCGGGGTCGTCTCCGGGATCTTCTGGCTCGACTGGTTGGCGGTTGCCATCACCAAGACAGCCGGCAATCAACGCCAGTGAGAGACCGCCGGCGGCCGTGATCGCTCTCCGCCGGCTCAGTGTGGGGGTGAAGTCACACGCAGGTGAGTGGGCTGATTGTCGGCAATCAGCTGGGGACGCGGTATCCTGAGACATCTGGCCTGTAGTTAGCTCATCGGTCCTAAAAGGCCGTCGGCCGTTTGCTGGCACACACCTGTCTGCAGCGGCCAACAAAGTAAAATAGCCCGAGTTTTGCCCCAAAACTGTTCGAATAGACAGAATGTAAGGTAAAAAACAAATATCTGCCAGAGAGTATATGACGACTCACTTCGAAGATTTCCAGTAGACGAGTGGTGGCTCCGTGAGAACTCCGATACGCGGTGGTGCCCACACGCACCACGCACACACCCCAAGCGACAACCGCGACTCGAGCGACCGGTATGCTCGCTTCCTCGGCATTGTGATTGCGGTGATCGCCATCGGTGTCTTGGTGGCTGTTGCTTCTTTCGGTGTCGCCCTGATGGATACGGGTGCGAAAACAACCGACGCAGCCGGATTCACGGAAACACCGACACTTACAGCCCAATCGGGCGACGATCTCACAGTGATCGTCCACATAGATGACAGCCACGAGGAAAATCGGATCGTAACCCGGGGCGCTGCCGATGACGACCGAACGCCGGGTGAGCCAGGACTGACGGTCAACGGGGAGTCACTCGTGGTCAACAGCGACAACGAGGTTGAAACGTCCGGTGGCGAGCCGGTGACTGTCGGTAGCGATGAAAAACCGATCGAATATCTCGGTGATGGATTCAGCCCGGACCTGCGGGTCGATGATGACAACGACCCCGGCGAACCGCTTACCGTCGACCTCGACTCGAGTGACGGCGCGGTTATCACGGCAAACAGCGGGCTAGCCGTCGAAGCTGATGGGGAGCCAGTGGTCTATCCCGCGTTCGACGACACGAATCTCGAGCCTGATATAACCGCGGTCTCGGATGCAGTCGAGGATGACGAGGTCGAACTGACTGCCTACGTCAACAACACCGAACTGGGTGAGGTGAGCGACGAGGACGTCGAGATCCGCCTGTTCGACGCCGACGATGACGAGATTGATGACAGCGACTACGAGTGGAGTCCTGAATCGGTCAGTCGCGAAAGCGGTGAGCAGGCACGGGAAACGTTCGAAATCGATGTGGCTGCCGTCACCGATGATATCGAACGGATCGAACTCGAGGTGGATGGCAACACCGACGAAGTCGAGACCGAACTTGACGTTTCGGCGGTCCCCATCGACGTCGAAATTACGGAGACAAATCGACCGATCGCCGGCCAGACGTTGAACGTCACCGCCGAGTTCACTCCTGAATCCGAAATCGCTGGCGAACAGGATGAACCAATCGAGTTCACCGTTGGCGGATCCGAACAGGAGACAAACGACCTCACCCTGAGCGGCGACGAGACCGTCACCGAGCATTTCAGATACAGTACCGAAAACAGTGACGCCCCCGAAGTTGACGTCTCGGTGAACACGACGACCGACTCGAGTGAGGAGACTGTTGATGTCATCGGGACGGGTGACCACCGTCAGAATATGCTCGTAGATATCGACGACACGAACGTTGGCGACCTCGAGGAGAATTTGACCGTCAACGCCTCTTTCGAGTACGATGGCGATCTCGACGGCAACGAGACGGAGATTCCCGCCACGTTCATGATCAATGGCGAGACAGAGGCCGAGACGGACGTGACGGTCAACGATTCTGACACCGTCGAGCGAACCTTCGAACACCGACTCAACGCAAGCGACCGCCCGGTGACGAACGCGACAATTGATACGCCCGGGGAGAACGCCACCGAAACGTTCGATCGGGAGTTCGCTCTCGAAATGAACGAATCGGCGCACGAACTCGGCATCAACCGGACGGCGACGGCGACGATCGACGTGACAAACGACGGTGAGACGCCGGGTCAAGACAATCTTACTGTCTCGATCGACAACGAATCGGCAGTGATCGGGAACACAAGCGAGCAACGCACCCTCCAGTTGAACACCTCCGAGTCAGTGACCGAATCCTTTGTATTCGAACTCGAGGACGACGCGCCACCCGAAATCGATCTCACGGCGGCAACGAGCGATATGAACGAGACGACAACGCTCACTGTCGAACCGCGCGGAATTGCCGTCGAGGATGTCGAGATGATCGGTGCTGAAGAGCCCGGCGCGGAGCTAACTATCGACGCCGACCTGTTCAATAGCGACGACGAAGCACGGACAGAAGAGATCAACGTCACGTTCAACAATCAGACGGTTCACACCGAAGAGGTGAGCCTCGAGGGTGGAGAGCGCAAAACGCTGTCAACGGCGATCGATCCCCCAGCCCAGCCCGACACGTACGAGTTCGGCGTCACTACGGCAGCCGACGAAGCTGAATCGGTTGCCAGCGTTCAGAACATTGCCGAAGGCGGAGGCGGTCTCTTTGGCTTTCTCACCCTCTCTCGAGTGCTTTTTTCGGTATTGGGGCTCGTGATGATGGGGGCACTGGTCGTCACCTACCGAAAGAACCCTGAGATAATACAGGAGCGGACCGCCGGGTTGAAAAATACGGTTCAGGGGATTGTAGGCGGTGGGGCCTCCGGAACCGTCACGGTGCAAAACGCCCTCCCGCGACCGGCACTTGTCCGGGTGCGAATCCGTCAGGCCAACGAAATCGTCTTCATCGAGGATTTCGAGATAGGACAGGGCGACAAACGGAAGCTGACGTGCTTACCTGACTCCGGCCGGTACGAAGTTGGCTGTGGAATCGACGATATTGCCTCGCATACGGCCACATTCGGCGAGGGAGTCGACGATGTCGGCATCATCCTTCGACCTGAAGGAATCACCATCGGACAGGCCTAAGAAAGTTAGAGGCCATGGGTCACCACCAGCAACTTCTCTCCTGCCCGTGCCAGACAAAACGGTCCATCCGGCGGCGTCTCAAACCGCATCGTTTGGGTCCTTATCACAACCAGCCGCTGGAACGGCTCCCCACAGGACGGACACCGAAGTCCATCCCGATTCTCAAGAACCCGCCGGTCTCCGTTGTCAGCTAACAACTTGAGCTTCGAACGGTACTGATGGATACTGAAATCGTCGGTTGGCTCTAAACGCACGATAGGAGTCACTCTGAGAGGACGGACTTAACGATTGTTGCCGCTTGCAGTTCTGTTGTGTATCGTTCCCCCACTGGTCTTTTTTCGCCCGTCTTTTAGCCCTCGAGAGTCAATTAGGGCTATGACCGACGACCGTAGAGAATTTTGTGCCGGTGACCGACCCGACGATGTTGCGATCTTTTTTGCCGAGTCGTTCGTCTCCGACGACCGGTTGGCCGAGTTTGGCCAGCAAATCGAGGGCGGTACGTTGCTCATCGTCGACGGCGAAGCCGGGCGTAGGGCGTTTCAGGCGGCGACCGGAACCGGTGCGATGGAGTTTGCCGGGGCCGCGATGAAACGGGAGGGGACGATTGACCGACCGCTCACTGGCGGCACTTGTCCGGATGAAGGGGACGGTGAGGACCACGCCGTCGAATTTCTCTTCGCGTTTGCCGAAGCCCAAAACGAGGATGTCGGCGGCCTCTACGCGGAGGGTGCGGTCATCCACGCTTATGTCCAGTGTGCCTGTGGCACGGCCTACTCCGACCGCTGGCTGGCCGAGGAGTGAACCGCCTCGGGGCGTGACCTCGAGGCACTCGCCTTACATATTTATAGAGCAACGAGTATACCGGGCTTGAGGCGCTAGTGGGACCAATGAGTTCGTTTGAAACTACCGGCGAAACCGGCACCCGAATCTCCGGTCGTGAGTTTACCGTTATCGGCGGTGCGAGTGCGTTGATGGGGCTTACCATCGTCCTCATGTACGCCATTACCGTGACGCCGCTGGCTGAAGTCAACGCGCTCTTATTTAGCGTGCCGATTCTTGGTGTACTCATTTACGGCGCAGCAATCATGGCCGGTGAACTGATCGCCGAACGCGGTGTCAAACGCAACAGTCTGGGGCTAGCTCTCAGTGGCATGGCACTCTTGCAACTGGCCTTTGGCGTTTTCGGCGCTGGCGTCCTCGCGCGGGTTCCACGGGCGTCCCAACTCGAGGTGCTCGGAATTACCGCAGTGGTCACAATGGTCCTCACAGCGTGTATTGCAACCTACATCTACGCGCGGCGCACGGACTTCGACCACTGGGGCCGGTATGCCAACTATTCGTTTCTCGGTGGGATCGGTGCGGTACTCGTCGGGACGTTCGTTCAACCCGTGTTGCTCGTCGGCTTCGTCCTGATCTTCCTTGGCTTTCTGCTCCGGCTTGGGTGGGAAATCTGGCGCGTTCGCCAGCAGCGAAATATGGCCGTTGCCCTCCAGACCATCGGCGTCTATATCGCCGTTGCTGGCGTCTTCGTCCACGTGCTCCAACTCGTGTTGCGGGCGCTTGCCTCACAGGACTGACTCCCATGGGTCGTCCTGATAGAAAAAGTTCGGCGTGTTGATCTCGTCGTCATAGGTCGTATGAAACACCTGTGTCGTTGCAGGACTCACCGGCGGGATGAGCCACGACCAGTCGCCGGTGATCTCGCGCCCGGCGGCCTCTTCGTTCCGTTCGAACTGGGCGAACTGGTCAGTAACCGTATGATGATCGACGATCCGCACGCCCGCCTCATCAAATGAGTGGACAACCGCCCGGTTGAGCGCAACCACCGCCTTATCCTTCCACATCGTCCGGTCATCGCTCGTGTCAAGCCCCATCCGGACGGCGACCTCCGGGAGCATATCGTAGCGGTCCCTATCGGCGAAGTTTCGCGCCCCAATTTCGGTTGCCAGATACCAGCCGTTGAACGGGGCGGCTGAGTAGCGGATCCCGCCGATCTCGAGGGCCATGTTGGAGACAAGCGGAACATCATACCACTTGAGTCCGAGCTCTTCAAACCAGTCGTACTCCGGATGTCTGATTGGAATCTCCTCAATGCATGAGTCAGGAACTGGAAACAGCTGTGGTTCGTCGTCGCCAACCTGAATTACATGTGGAAGGATATCGAACTCGGTTCGGTCCCCCTCCCACCCTCGAGATTCACAGTAGGCTGTGAACTCCTGTTCATGTGGGTCGCCGATGACGCCATCTTCGGTCTCATAGCCAGCATACCGAAGCAGTTCGTAGTTCCAGATTCGAACCTGCTGCTGACCGTGAACATCAGGACGAAAGATCGTGATCATCGGAATAATATCACCACCGTTTCGCGCCCATTGGATATGCCGACAACAAGCTTCATGTACTTCCGCCGGCGTCTCACAGTCACGAGCATCAACGACCTGTAGTGTATGCCAGAACAGCCGCCCAACACATTTGTTTGCGTTTCGCCAGGCCATCCGGGCTCCGTGTTCTAGTTCTTCATACGTATGCACATAGTGGCCCAACTCCTCAATTTCGGCCTCGATTTCTGCGAGCCGTGGCTCGATTGCTGACTCCTTCCCCAACTCCGTATAGCATCGCCGAACAAACGAGGCCGCCGTCGAAAATAGCGCCGTTGAATCGGTCTGTTGTGTTATTTCATACATACTATCGTGACTTATATTTGTACTATACTACTTTTAGTTACCTAAATGTATTTAATTGATAGCTATATAGTACTTCAACTAACACTACTTTGTTGCGCATCGCTATGGTATGCCATGGCCACGTTCAGAGGTGCTGGGGGACGCTGGCACAGTGAGAAACGCTTAGCGTTGCTGTGTCGCCAACTAACAGAAGAAAAGCGACGGCTGCCCGTTATCGGACGATGTCACGGCCCATCGGGCTCTGTTCGCTCCTCGGTAACGACTGCGCGAAACGCCTCGAGAATAACCTGTTTTGTCACCGCGCCATGGGTTGTCCAGTGGTGGGCATAATCGAGCATATCGTCGTAGATGTCGGGCTTGCAGCCGGCCGCTTTCGGATGGCCACCACCGCCGACCCGGCCGGCCACCTCGTGACAGCGGTCAAAGGTATCGGTGCCCCGAATCGAAGCCGAGCCGGCGGGTTTGACGACGACGGAGGCGTCAGCACCCTGTTCGCGCATCGCTTCGGCTACCTCGTTCTGTGAACAGCGGCCGTAGGTCACGCCCACAGTATACCCACCGATGTCGTGGAAATCCGTCCGTCCAACAGCGAGGTCGATCAACGCTTCCTTTTCGACCCGCTGGTCGGCGAGGAACGTCTGCACCCAGTCGGGTAGGTCAGCGCCGTGCTCTCGCACGACTTCGACATACGTCGCGCTATCGGTCCAGTAGGCATAATCCGCCAGATCGTCGCTACGAGGGTCCTCACGCAACCAGAGGTCGTGGTCACGGGTGACCGCCGCCAGCTCCTCATATTTCGAATCGAACTCGGTCTCGAGCGATCGATAGACCACGTCGGCAGTGCACTCGTGGTCACTGTCGCCGATAACGAGCTCAACGCCTGCTTCCCTCACACCCTCGACAACCGACTCGTTCCACTGGTGGTGGTCATACCACACGACGCGGTCGGCGACGGCGCTTGCTGCCTCGAGTTCAGTTGCCACGTACTCGAATCGGTCCGGAGCTAGATCACAGATGTAGAGGTCGATGCCGGATTCGGCGTACTCAGCAACGAACTGCAGGGACTCCTCGATATTGTGTGGGCTGGCGGGCAACAGCGCAACCCGGTGGGGTGTTGGTGTCGGGACGTCAAGTTCCTCAGGAATCGGGTCCTCGTCGGCTTCGGTCTCTCCATCGACCAGAGCTTCCTCGTCGGACGTGCCCTCAGGAACGTTTCGCACATCGTCATAGGCCTCCCGAATCAACGCCACACAGGCCAGTCCGTCAGCATCACTGTCGGCAATAACAGCCACGTCAGCTCCCGCAAGGGCGGCTTCGGCCGCTTGGGCTTGGAGATCTGCTTCGAGCGAATCGGGATAAAAAAAGCCAGCGCCGGGTAACACGGATTTGCGGGCACGTGACAGGTTGTCACTCGAGACGAGTTCGTCGTACATACCAACACTGCGATACGCGAGGGGAAGAAACCGGCGGTGTTGTGTTCACGCCGGGGGCTCGAGTTGTCGAACGGTGAGGACGGGAACCGGCGACGAACGGACAACGTGTTCGGCGACGCTCCCAAGCAGCAGTCGGTTCTCGCCGTGCCGACCGCGGGTGCCGGTGACGACAAGATCGGCGTCGACATCCCGGGCGTACGAACAGATTTCGTTAGCCGGTCGCCCCTGCCTGATCGCGGTCGTGATCCGGTGACCGGTTCGCTTTTCGATTCTAGCTACTGCACCCTCGGCGTGGGTCTCGAGGGCTGCATGGAGTTCGTCCCGCAGCTGTGTGGGGGAGGCATCGACTTCCCCGACATCAACGACTGACAGTGCGTAAACGTCGGCTTCAAACCGGTCTGCGACATCCAGTGCAACCGCAACGGCCCGCTCAACGCTGTCAGAGCCATCGGTTGCGACGACCACCGTCTCAAACATACCTCTCTGTTCTGGGGCCGCTACAATAAACGTCGCGTGGGAGGGCCCCCCACGCCATTGGCCTCTCTCCTCGATGAGCACAGTAGATTCGGGCCTATCACCACGCTCGTCGCAGTGGCGTTGTGAGTGGGGAGACCACACATCGTGAGCGCACCGGGTCGGCAGGATTTTTGCCCTTGGATACAGAGCCACTCGTATGAATGCTCGTGAGCCTATTTTCGTCGATACGGTGCTGGTCCCTGTCGACGGAAGCGAGGAGTCGGCAACCGCCGTTGAGTACGCCGTCGCCATCGCCGACCGGTATGAGGCGTCGGTCCACGTCCTGTTCGTCCTCGGAGAGGGCGTTGTTACTGGCTTGAATCAGGGCGTCGTTGCGGAATCGACGGTTGCGACAAATACCCAGACGTTCTTAGAGGACGTCACCGCCGTCGCCGATAGCACCGACGTGCCCGTCACGACGGCAATCGTCCAAGGCTTTTCACGGACGGTCAAAACACGTCATCCGGGGAGTGTCGTTCTTGACGCGGCAACGGAGATCGATGCCGATTTTATTGTTATTCCTCGAGAGCCCGGAACGGATGATCAGGCCGAGGTGTTAGAGAAAGCCGCCGAATACGTCCTCTCGTATGCGAGTCAACCAGTGTTGTCGGTGTAACGGCGCTTACGCAAGCCGGATCGACATTACTTGCTCGAAGCTTTCAGCCCCGCTGAGTTCGAACCCCACGTTTTCATACAACGCAATCGCCGGTGCGTTCCAGCGTTCGACAGTCAGCCACACCCGTTTGAGACCCTGCTCGCTTGCATAGCCAAGTAACTGCTTGAGTAACTGCGTACCGATGCCCGCCTCCTGGTAGTCCTGTAACACAAAGATCGCTAACTCCCAGTCAACCTCGTCGTTAGACTCAAGGGAATCCGGATCGGGCGTATCCGGAACGAGCGTTGCGTGGCCGACGATCGCATCCTCGTGCCAGGCAGCGATGTTCATCCCTTCGAGCAGCGGCTCGAGCCACTGCCGGATTCGTTTCTCGCCAGTCGGCGGAATTCCTTGGGCGCGGTCGGCGGGATCGAACTCGATATACATTTCGGCGAGTGCGTCGAGGTCTGCGGGCCCGATCGGCCGAATCTCGATTTCCCGATCGGTTTTGTCATATATCGTCGCCGGCGGTTCGGGGAACGGACCGGTCGGCTCGTCGGGGTAGACGCGGTCGTTCATCGGACCAGCTTCACCGTCGTTGGGCTATTCAACAGGACGAACTCGGTGATGGGCCCGAGCCGGAGTTTCCCCATCGGACTCACTTTGCCGCCGCCGATAACGAGCTGTTCGAACTCCTCGCGTTCGGCCAGCGTGACCAGTTCGCTTCCCGGATCGCCCGGCAGCAGACGGACCTCCGCCTCAATGTCCGCCGCCTCGAGTCGATCTGTCACCTCCTCGTGCATCTCCGTCGGCGAGCGTTTGGCTTCAGCTTCCTCAAAGACGACAACAGTGAGACTGTCTCCGGCCTCGAGCGTTCTGTCAATCGTCGCTTGGAGCGTCTTCATCGACTCATCGCTCCCTTCGACGCCAAGCAACACGTTCATGTTGGCCACTGAAAGTCAGCGGATGAAAATAATTGTGCCGGTTCGTCGATGGGAGGTGCGTTCGATGGATACCTACTGGCCACAATAGAAACCTATTATTTGCGGAGTTAAATGTAAAATACAGATTTGAGAATCGTGCTGTAAGACAAACGGATGACATTTAAACGAGAGCGCTCGAACCGTTCGGACCAATCGAAGTCAGACTCAACTCGCGACTCGAGGGTATCACGGTTTACGTACGGTGAACAGTCACAGACGGCTTCCCAATCGACTGTCCCGACCTTTCGAGACTAGGCGCACGCCGAGGCCCACTACGGGCAGGCAATCGAGAGTGCAGACGAACTGTATCAGCTCCAACGGCTCGAGAAACGCTACGGTGCTCGTTTGCATGGCTGGCTCGAGGAGGGGATGCCGAAAGCGGCGATGGGCGACCCACACGAGATGGCCGACTTCCGTATTCAGCGCTCGCTCGAGGGGACGGGCACGAGTCGGGAGGACGTGCCCGAGGTCGTGTTAGACGTGTTGGGAAATCAAGGCCAGTCACTTGACGAGACGATTCAGCGCTCACTCGAGCAGCGGATGGACGCTGATTTTTTGGACGCACGCATCCACAGCCATCCCTCGAGTGAGAATAGTCCGTTCTGACACCGCCCGAAGGCTCTGCTCGGACTCATAAAACACTGCCAAACCGTTCCTCACGAACCCCTCAAATTCTATGATGCAGTACCCGTGTTCATCCTAGACTGGGGATTGCCAGAACTTGAGACTCACCTTCTGTCAGCCATACGGCAGTCGACTAAAATATATTACTCTGACAAATACTGTCGCAGTAGCGAACAGCCCTTCATTACTGAACCATCGCTATTTTGCCCCTCTCATGCGTAGCCGGTGACATGGACCTGGAACTGGACGGAAATTCGGCGCTCGTACTCGCCTCCTCAGATGGCCTTGGCTACGCCGCAGCGGAGGCGTTCGCTCGCGAGGGCGCAAACGTCGTCATCAACGGTCGGGACGAAGATCGACTGGCGGCGGCGAAAGCCGACCTCGAGGCTATCGGGAGTGGTGAAATCGTCGCTCACGCTGGTGACGTGACCGACCCCGAGACGACCAACGCGCTCGTCAACCGCGCTGTCGAAGCCTTCGGTGGCTTAGACCATCTCGTGACGAACGCCGGCGGACCGCCAAGTGGGGCGTTCCTCGAAATCGACGAGGAGGCATGGTACGATGCGTACGAGCTTTTGGTGATGAGCGCCGTTCGGACGATTCGGACGGCAGCCCCACACCTGCAGGATGGTGGTGGGACAATCGTCACGATCACCTCTCGCAGCGTCAAAGAAGCGATCGACTCGCTGGTGCTTTCGAACGCCGTTCGCATGAGCGTAATCGGCCTCGAAAAGACGCTCTCGAAAGAGCTTGGGCCCGATGTTCGGGCAAACGCTGTCCTCCCAGGGGCACACGAAACGGCTCGTATTCGGACGCTCGTCGAGCAGGCAATCGACCGCGGCGAATATGACTCTTATGCGGAAGGGCTTGCCGAGTGGAGTACCGGCGTCCCACTCGAGCGCATTGGTGACCCAATCGAGTTGGGGAATACGGTTGCGTTCCTGTCCTCGCCGGCGTCGGGCTATATCAACGGGGCAGCTATTCCGATCGATGGCGGCGCTGGGAGTTCAAACCTCTAAGTTACTGCTCGTCGAAATCCAACGCTGCAGAGTTAATGCAAAATCGCTGGCCGGTCGGCTCCGGTCCGTCGTCAAAGACGTGCCCGAGGTGTCCTTTGCAGGTGGCACAGACGACTTCGGTACGGCGCATCCCGTGACTGTTGTCTGGGCGGGTTTCGACGTTGTCCCGCTCGGCATCGAAAAAGCTTGGCCAGCCGGTGCCGGAGCCGAATTTCGTCTCCGAACTGAACAGCGGCGTTCCACAACCAGCACAAACGTACGTTCCGTCGGCTTTGTTATCCACATACTCGCCGCTAAACCGTGCTTCCGTGCCGGCTTCGCGTAGAATTCGGTACTCCTCTTTCGTGAGTTTCTCTCGCCATTGGGCTTCGGTTTCTGGTAGCTGGTCAGTCTGTTGGCTCATACCGGTGGTATGGGCGTTGGCCCTAAGAGTCTGTCTGCGTTCTGTAGAACACAGCGGTTAATTGCCCAAGAGCCACGCGTTTGCAAGCCTCGAGCGTTTACATCTTTAGGTGAGTACCTTCTATATACTGACGACGCCTCGTGGGTTCGACAGGGAACGTACCAACGTCGATAAACTTCAGTACCACTTCATCTGGTGCACGAAATACCGTAAGTCGGTGCTTGAGGGCGAGGTACGCGACCGTCTCGAAGAACGCATCGAGGACAAAGCCGACGAACTCGATTTAGAGATACTGGAGCTGGCGATTCGCCCCGACCACGTACACTTGTTCATCACGGGCGACCCGACGCTCGCTCCGAACAAGATAGTGCAACAGGTCAAGGGCTACTCCTCTCGCCACCACCGCGACGAGTTCGACTTCGGATTGCCGTCGCTGTGGACACGCTCGTACTTTGTGTCGAGCGCAGGTGACGTATCCAGCGAGGTTATCGAGGAGTACATCGACGCTCAAGCAGGTGAGTGACTATGCAACGGAACGTCTCGACTACGGTGCGGGTCAAACTCCACTCGCTGACCAACAGGAAAGACGACCTGCTCGCCCGTGAGTACGCGGCGTTCCAGACTGAGGTTCACGGCGGAGACGCCGACCTCTACTCCGCGACCAAGCAACAAGTGTCGAAAGTCCAACGACAGAAAGACCCGAACCCAGACACCGAACAACCCGTCGTCCTCCGCAACGTCGTGTTCGACGTAGCCCACGACGAGGACACCGTTATCTCGTCGTGGTGGGTCAAAGTCCCCGTCTATGACCCTGAACAGGGGCGGGGCAACTCCATCTGGTGTCCCGCCCACGTCCCACGCAAGGACGAACAACTCGTCCAAGAGGGTGATATTCGGGACAGCGAACTGGTGCGCCGTGACGGTGACTGGTACGTGCACCTTGTCGTCAAGCGGTCTGTGACCGTCCAAGACGAGTACGATGACGTGCTGGCTATCGACATGGGCGCACGGTGGGTTGCCACCTGCACGTTCCTCTCCGACCGCAAGACCACCTTTTACGGCGAGGAAGTTCGTCGTATCCGCGAACACTACAAGCAACTGCGTAAGTCCATCCAAAAAGCGAAACCCCGACAGAGACAGCAAGTTGTCGAGCGAATCGGTGACGCGGAAGGTGGACGATCGGCTCCACAAGATTGCTCGCTCCATCGTGGCGGACGCCGAGGAGCGCAACGCGGTTATGGTCGTGGGCGACCTCGGCGGTATCCGCAAAGACAACGACAAGGGGCGGTACGTCAACGACAAGACCCACAAGATGCCGTTCGCCCGCCTGCTCAACCACATCGAGTACAAGGCTCACGACGCAAACATCGACGTGCAGTTGGTCGAAGACTACGACACATCGAAGACGTGCAACCGCTGTGCCTGCGAGCGCGTCCGTGAGACGCAGGGACGCTTTGAGTGTCCTGAGTGTGGGTTGGACGATAACGCGGACAAGAATGGTGCGCTGAATATTGGCAAACGAGCCTTGGGCAAGTTCTCGAAACCGCTGTCCGAGGCGGGGGCTGTACTGGCACAGCCCGAAACGCAGGTCATCGTCCAACGCGACGACGAACCTGCGAACCTCTCCGTGTCCGTGGGTTCAACCCCCAGTGGGGGAACCCCACGGCTTTAGCCGTGGGAGGATGTCAGCGACCGGTTATTATGTTCGTGCTGTCACAGCGTGGACACTGGGTCATCCGTCCGAGACCGGGGACACGTACTTCCTTCCACTCCGTGCCACCGCTTTCGGCAGCGTATCCACAGGAAACACACCGTGACTCGACGGCGGCGGTCGGTATCTCACGTTCCATAGTAACTCCGACGCCGTCCGTTCGCATAGAAATTTTCTCACCGACAGTCAAAAGTCACCAATCCCACTCACTCACTCAGCGAATAGCTTTATCCACCCGCTCTCCTCACAACGACGACGGACTCGAGTACTCGAGACGGTCTGGCGCTGTTCGATCGGCCGTTTCGGTAAATGAGAGGGCTGATCCGTCTGCTAGTTCCTTTAGACGTTGTTCGACGGTAACTGTCTGCTCTGTCTTCGGATTCCGAGAGGGGGCGACGGAGACTAACTGATCGCCTTCATATTCTGCGAGAGCACATGTCGGCAGGCGACAGACGTCCGTCGAGTCGTCGGTGATCATCGAGCAAACTTCTCGTCGGTTAAAAAACGGCTCGAGTTGCCGACCGTTTCGATTCGCCCAGTCGGTAAACGCGTCGACGGCTGTGACGATTCGCTCAATCTGTGGCACACGGGAATCTTCTAACTCAACTTGGCGGCCCCAGATGCCGATATCGACCGCATCGATTACGCCCCGCGAACGGAGCCCCTCGAGATGCGCAACCGCTGACTCCTGTTTTGGGCCTGCTGTGACGGGTTCGAACGGTCGAACCCATAGTGTCACCTGCCGCTCGTCGGTCTGATGTTGTGTCACAACTGATCAGTAAGCCCTGTCCACGAACGTGTACAAAAAGATTCCCCCGATGGACAGTAGTGGCTGGTAGTGTCTACGTTTGGGCAGTCCCCGAATGTTTTGACAGTTGCCCACGTTGTCGGCACTATGGGTGACAGCAGGCACTACGAGTTCGAGGGTCAGACACCCGATATTGACGAAAACGCACACGTTGCTCGGGATGCAACGCTGGTTGGATCGGTAACGGTTGCGGCTGATGCAAGCGTCTGGCCCGGTGTCGTTTGTCGGGGTGATATTGGCCCGGTCACAATCGGTTTCTCCGCCCATATCGGTGACAACGCGACGATTCACGCCTCTCAGATTGGCGAACGGGTTATGTGTGGACACGGGGCGGTCTTGAACGAGGCCGATGTCGCTGATGGCTCACTGATCGGATTCAATGCGACACTTAATGCCGGCGTGACTGTCGGTGAGCGGACGATTGTCGCCTCTGGAACCGTCGTACCCGAAGGTTATGAGATTCCACCCCAGTCGTTCGCCCGCGGCGTTCCCGCAGAGGTTGTCCCACTGACAGAGACAACCCTTGATCCTACGGACACGTTTGAGGAGTATGCCTCCGGCGAGTACACCAACTTAGCTGAGCGCCACAGCGAACTGTTTGATTAATCACCTCTGAACAGAGACACAACCGTGCACCATTATTTTCCGATAACCTGGTGAGGGCTAGTTGTTTTATACCTCCCTCCCGAACTGTTGTTATCGTATCGTTGTCAGGCAGCGCCCCCGAACGTGAGAATGCAACAGGAACATATCGCCGCCGGAAAAGCTATCCAGAAACGGACCGGAAAGACATTTTATCTCGCCACACGTTTTCTCCCGAAACGCGTCCGTCACGCCACCCACGTCCTCTATGCGTTCTTTCGGATTGCCGATGAGGTCGTTGATGACGCCGCTGGTGTCCCAACTGAAACCCAAGCCGCCGAACTCGAGTCGCTGCGCGAACAGGCACTTGGGAACGCCGAACCCGACGATCCGGTCTTAGAGGCCTTCGGCGAACTCCGCGACCAGTATGGGATCTCTGACAGAGAAATTAACGAATTTATTGACGCGATGAAAACCGACATTGAGACCAGCCGGTATGCGGCCTACAGCGACCTCGAGGCGTATATGCGGGGTTCGGCTGCTGCCGTCGGCGTCATGATGACGACGATTATGGAACCAGATGAACCGGAGACGGCACTCCCCCACGCAATCACGCTCGGGGAGGCGTTTCAGATGACGAACTTTTTGCGGGACATCCGCGAAGATATTCTCGACCGTGACCGGATCTACATCCCACAAGAGACGTTAGATTCCCACGGCGTCAGCCCCGAACAGATCGAACGCCTCGAGATGAGCGAGGGCTTTGCAGGGGCGATGGCTGAAGAGCTCAAACGAACTGAGGCGCTCTACCGTGAGGGCGTCGCTGGCATCCGATATCTTCCGGATGACTGCCAACTGCCGGTGTTGCTTGCAGCCGTATTGTACGCCGAACATCACCGGTTAATCCGCGCACAGAACTACGACGTACTCAGTTCCGAACCCGAACTGTCGAGTACTCGGAAGTTATGGTGTGTCCTAAAAACGCGCTGGCACTGGCATTGGAACCGCGACCCTGAGGCGGTCTTTCATCGTGTCTCTGCGGTTTCAGCGGGTGAAAAAGGGAGCCCGGGTCCAGGTCCGGGTGAGCATTTCCCAACCTAAACACCTACTCTTTGATCGTAAGAACGCCGTTGTTGACAGTCACGTCAGTTGCTTCTGTGGGGAGATTGAACTCGAACTGCTGGTCATCGAAGACGACGATAACCCGCGTCCCAACGATATCGGCATCCATCTCATCGTGTCCGCTGCCGAAGTCGACGGCGATGACGCTCCCATCGTCATACTCTGCTGTCCGGACGATTGCACCCTGTCGGCCGATCTCTTTCAATGGTTGTGGAACTCTCATACTAGTCCATCGGTCCCACGACGGATACACCCACCGCAGGCAGCATCCGGGGTGCGTTCGACGGTCGCTATCGCCGTTGCTGGTGCCCCAAACCCCTCGAGTTGGGGCAGATTCCGCTTGGCAACTTATCGTCGGTCAAGGACTCCCGGAACCACCGTCCGAACCATCGCCACATCATACCGGTCGGTTCGAAGCAGGCCCACACAGAACGCCCCGGCAACACCGGCGGCAATCCAGTTGCCATACAGGAGGTTTACCCCACCCCACAGTAGGACGAAACTGACTAGATCGTCGAGGATGAACTCACACTCCGCTACCCGTTCTAACAATGCCGCTCTATCGAACGCGAGGTCGACGAGGATCACCGCGACCGTCCCCGAAATAACCCAGCCGACGTAGTTCGAGACAGGAACGCCGTAGTAGACACCTGGCGGAATAAACGCCCAGAAGCCGATAGCGACGGCAGCGGGGTCAAGGACGAGATCAATCGAGACGACGGCCACGATCGCAGATAGCAGTCGGAGAACGGTGTTGTCCGCTCGAGAGCCGAGCAACAGCAGCGTCAGGATGTAGGCGTTGAGCACGAGTGGGATGAAAAACAGCGGCAACGAGAGGGGAACCTCTCCAAACAACATTGGTCCCAGCTGGATTGTATACTCGAATGCGCCGTAGGGCCAATCCGTCCGGACGCCGATTATCTCGATGGCGTAGGTGTAGGTCGTCAGCACGCCGAGACAGCCAGCCGCCCACCACCCAACCCTCGGGAGGAGCCCGACAATCAGTGGTGAGCGCATCACGAACGTCCCAAAGAGAATCAGCAGTGGGTTGTACGCCAACGGCCCCGGCAGCATCCCTTCGGCGCTTGCGACGAGTGTGATCGCCCCAATGACCGGAAAGATAACCGCAATCGTAAACCGATTGTCGCGGATGACCTCTTCGAGTCGGCGTTGGACGCTCGCTCGCTCGAGTGTCGGACTCATGCGATCCTCCAGAGGCCGCCGATGGTCAGCAGCGCTCCGACGACGGTGTTGATGGCGGGGAACCACCAGTAGGCGCGGTCGACAGCCAGTTGCGTGCCAGCGACGACGGCGATCAGTGCGGGATAGACGAGCATGAGCGCACCCAACCGACCATCAACGAGCGCAAACGCACCCGCGGCCGCCAGCCAGCAGGCTCCACAGTAGGCGTACGTTCGGGACTCGCCGAGAACGGTTGCGGTCGTTCGGATGCCGGCTCGAGTGTCCGGTTCGATGTCCGGAATGGCCGAGAACGTGTGCATGCCCATTGCCCAGAGCCAGCCGCCGGCGATGGCGAGCGCTGGGGGTTGGGTCCCCGCAAGAGCGGCGTAGGCAGCAACGCCGGGTGCGATGTAGAGCCCGTTCGAGAGCGAGTCAGCAAGTGGCGTCGTCTTCAGTCGGAACGGCGGCGCGCTGTAGGCCGCCCCGAGGACGAGAAAAACGGCGAGCCAGGGCCAGGCTGCCGGTGGCGTAATCGCGACGAGTGTTGCCCCTGCGAGGGCACACCCGGAGACGATCGCTGGGACGAAGCGTTGGCCCTCATACCGGGCCTCCCGTCCCTCTTTTTTGGGATTCTCGGTATCAATATCCCGGTCGTAGATGTCGTTAATGCCGTACAGAAAGACGTTTGCTGGGAGCAGAAAGTACGCAAAGAGTGCGAGGGCAACGGGAGCAAACAGCGTCGGAACGTCGGGCGCTGCATATGCAACGCCAACGACAACTGGCCCCGCGAGGTAGAACCAAAACCGCGGCCGCGAAAGCTGGAGGAGGTAGCCAACCCGTCCACCTGTTGCCCCCGAGAGCAATGCCTGCTCACCCATCTTACTGCCCGAAATCCTCACGCACGTAGTCGGCAGTCAGTTCGCCACTAATAAGACACATCGGGACACCGATACCGGGCGTCGTATACGAGCCAGTGAAATAGAGCCCGTCGACCGTTTTCGAACGGTGGGGTGGCCGAAAGAGTGAGGTCTGGCGTAGTGTGTGAGCCATACCCAACGCCGTCCCAGCGTAACTGTTGTACCGGCTGGCGAAATCCTCGACGCTGAACGACTCCTCGGTGACGATTCGGTCTCGGAGGTCGACACCCGTGTTGTCGGCGATATCCGCAAGGACGAGATCCCGATACTGCTCGCGGTTTTCGGGCGTATCCTCGAGTCCCGGTGCAATCGGCACGAGTACAAAGAGGTTGCTGTGGCCCTCGGGGGCGACCGTGTCATCGGTTTTCGAGGGAACACAAAGATAGTAGGCTGGATCGTCGGGCCACGCCGGCGTTTCGAAGATCTGATCGAAGTGCTCCTCCCAGTTTGTTGGCAATACGAGCGTATGGTGGGCGAGGTCGTCTACGTCGCCTTCGACGCCCATGTACAGCAGGAACGCAGAGGGCGCGTATGTGCGTGACTCCCAGTAGTCGGCGTCATAGCCGCGCTTTTCTGGCGGTAGCAGCTCCTGTTCGGTGTGAGCGTAATCGGCGTTGCTCACGACGAGATCGGTTTCGATGCCGCCGTCTGTCGTCTCAACCCGAAACGCACCCTCTCGGCCTTTGATTTCGGTGACCGGTCGATCAGTTTCGTACTCGACACCCAACTCCTCTCCGAGTTCGACCATCCCGTCGATGACGCCACCGAGACCGTTCTCAGGGTACCAGACGCCGAGATTGAAATCGACGTGGCTCATCAGGTTGTACAACGCCGGTGTGTTCTTTGGGGACCCGCCCAGAAAGACCAGCGTGTACTGCATAATCTGCTGGAGCTTTGGATGGTCGAAGTACTTCTCGACGTGACCCTGCATCGAGCCAAGCAACGAAAGGCCACGAGCCTGTCTGGCAACGTCGAGATCCATGTAGTCACGCAGCCGCGGGCGGTCTTCGTAGACGAAATGCTCCATCCCGACTTCGTAGTTCAACTCAGATTTCTCGAGATAGCGCTCTAAAGCCTCCCCGCCACCGGGTTCGTAGCTCTCGAAGACACGTTTGGTCGCCTCAAGATCGGGGGTGATGTCGACGCGGTCGCCGTCTTTGAAGAAGATTCGATAGTGCGGGTCCAGTTGGCTGAGCCCGTAGTAGTCTTCGGGCGAACGGTCGAACGTCTCGAAAAAGCGCTCGAAGACATCGGGCATCAGATACCACGAGGGACCCATATCGAAGCGAAACCCATCACGCTCGAGTCGGCTCGCCCGGCCACCGAGTTGCTCGTTTTTTTCGACGACGTGGACGTCGGCTCCCGCATCGGCAAGATAACAGGCACTCGAGAGACCGCCGACGCCACTGCCGATGACGACGACTCGCTCTCCGGCCAGTGATTTCATATCAAACTCTTTGTCGGATTGATCATAAACTTGTAGCATCTGTATGCAGGTGTTGGGATTTTCGAGTTGCACCCACGTCGTAGACGTTGCGGGGAACCAGACTGGAAAATCACCAGTAAACAGAAACTCCACAGCCTCATCTACTACGACGTTCGAGAAAACTCACCACTTCCGGCCAACCTCCTACAAGCCGCACGAAACCGAACCGCAGAAGCCGTCAAAGGTGTCGTGGAACGGTGGAAAGAAGGAAAGAAAGCCTCGAAACCCTACTTGACGTCACGGTTTGCCAGCTACGACTCACGAACAGTCACCGTCAACGACGACCACGCTACACTCGCCACCATCGACGGACGAGTAACCGCAGAGTTCGTCCTTCCCGACGAACAGCGTGACACGCCACACTCGGCGTACTTGTTCAACGATGACTACGACGTGAAAGGGGCCACACTCCATTACGACGAGTTTGAGGATTGTTTCTACCTTCATGTGCGGACAAATTCCGCTGTGGAGAACGATGATGCTGAAGTGGGCGACGCCAAGCACGTCTCCGTCCTTGGTGTTGCCCTCGGCATCACAAACATTGCAATCACCTCAACCGGCAAGTTCTGGAGCGGCGGCGAACTCAACCACTGGCACCGAGAATACGAGAAACGCCGTGGAGACCTCCAACAGACAGGGACTCGATGGGCACACAAAAACGTCCAACGAGTCGGTCGCAAATAGACCGGACGGTTCGAGTAGATGCTTTACACCATCTCGAACGCACTCGTGGAGGAAGCCCTCGAAAACGATTGTACGCATATCGTGTTCGAGCAACTCAAAGGGATCTGCGAACGCCTACCACACGCGAAGGCGGTTCACAAGTGGACGTTTCACCGCCTGTACGAGTACGTCACGTATAAAGCAGAGTTGGAAGGGCTTGAGGTGAAGCAGATTAATCCGGCGTACACGAGCCAGCGTTGCTCAAAGTGTGGGTTCACCCACGAGGATAATCGCCCACACAACAACGGTCAGGACGAGTTCGAGTGCTTGAAGTGTGGATATGAGGTTCACGCGGATTATAACGCCGCGAAGAATATCGGTCTGAAGTATCTCCGCGACCAGCAAAAGTCTGGTCGTGGAGGCGCACCCGTAGGCGTGCGCTTGAACAGCGGGATGATGAACGTGAATGGCGAGTATTCGCCTACCCCTTTGTCGGGTTAGAACGGAAGTCCACGCTGAATGCCACACTCTTCAGGGCGTGGTAGCTTACTGGCAGACGAACGTTCGCGGCGTTTATGCGACAATTCGTGAAAGTCTCCCATACCTAACCGGCGCTGCCCGCGTTCTCGTCCCAACGGGACGTGTTGCTCGAGAGCCCCAATCCGGTATCGGCACCTATGCGGTCTCGAAAGCCGGCGCGGAAGCAGTTGCTCGTGGCTTCGCCGTTGACACTGAGTACACCGTTGGCGCACTTGACCTCGACCAACTTGCAACTGAACTCACTGGTGGGCACGGGAGAGACCCGTCAACAATCGGGCCAATGTTTTACTGGGCGGCGACTGCAGCCGACCCAACACCACTCGACGGTTCAGTCACCGATCTCAAAACGTGGAAACAAGAGACTCGGTCACGGTAACCTTTCAGGGCTCTACGTCTTCGTCCGTCTCCATTTCACGGACGACGCACACAATGTGGCCCGTGTCGGTTTCGGCAAGTGAGTGATCTTCCCTGAAGACGCTCCCATCTTTTCGAACACCGACGGTCTCGCCGTTCCAAACCCCATCTACCTCGAGCGTTGGGAGGATCGTCTCATACACTGACTCGAGATCTTCCTCTCGATAGAGCGTCTCGAAGTGTTTGCCGACGAGTTCGTCGCTTTCGTAGCCGTAGACCTCGCCGTAGGCCTTGTTGACGTAGGTGAAGATGCCATCACTGTCGAGAATGCTGATCCCTTCTCTGGCCGTTTCAATCGCCCGATGGGCAACGGCAACCTCGCGTTCGGCTCGCCACTTCCCAACGGCATTGCGAATCTGGGTCGCTAATATCTCATACTGTTTCGGACTGGTCTGTTTTTTCAGGTAGTCGGTCACACCCGCTGAAATCGCTTCGCTTGCGACCTCCTCTGACCCCTCGCCGGTAAAGAGAATAAACGGTGTGTCGGCATCTCGATCCCTAATCGCCCGGAGCAATTCGACGCCGTTCATTTTCGGCATCTGGTAATCGCTGACAATGCAATCAATCTCTTCTTGCTCAAACCGTTCGAGTGCTGCTTCTGGCTCGTTTACTGTTCTCACTTCGAGTGATTCGAACTGGCGCTCGAGATATGTCGAGGTGAGTTTGGTTAACGCGGGTTCGTCGTCGACACATAGTACGGTGATCGGCGACGGATGCGCTCCAGACATTGTGTCGGTAATTACCTGTGTGGGGTAATGACACTGTCGGCAGCCGGCGACTGTATCAGCTCGGTATAATTTTGCCAGCTGTTTTAGTGTAGATGAACAGGTGTGTACGATGTCTGAGCCCCTCCGTTTACCAATTTGATATAGCATAGTATAGTTTACAACTGTTCGAAAACAGTTTGTTGTTCACTCAAGGCGCTTTTATATCCTCGCCGGCAACCGGTCGTATGGTGCGGAACGTCGCCACCCTCTTGGCGGAACTCGAGTCCGAGGATTTCTATCTCCTTTCGGGGGTTGAACAGGGAATGCGCTTTTCAGAGTGGGTACAGCGTGGCAAACTCCCGAAATTCACGGGTCTCACGCCCGAAGAAGTCGATTATCGCTTAGAGCGAGCGCTCAAGCGTGGGTTAGTCGAAAAAAAGACGATTCAGTATGAAGGGTACACCCTCCAGTTTGAAGGATACGATGTGCTCGCCCTCCGCGCGTTAGTCAAACGTGATACGATCGCCGAATTCGGCTCGCCACTTGGCGTGGGCAAAGAAAGCGATGTGTATGAGGTCAAATCCTACAAACCGCTTGCGTTGAAATACCACCGTGAAGGGTATACGAACTTCCGAGAGGTACACAAAGAACGGGACTACACGTCCGAAAATCGCCACGTCTCGTGGATGTACACGGCTAGAAAGGCCGCCGAACGCGAGTTCGATATTCTCGAGGCACTTTACCCTACTGTCTCGGTCCCGAGACCGATCGATCAGAATCGCCACGCAATCGTGATGGAGAAAATGGACGGCGTTGAGCTCTCACGGACGAAACTGACCGATGGACAGGTCGCTGGTGTGCTCGATCTTCTGCTTACGGAACTCGACCGAACGTATGAGTTAGGCTACGTCCATGGGGATATGAGCGAATACAACGTCTTCGTGGGTGAAAGCGGTGTCACCATCTTCGATTGGCCCCAAGCGGTACCGACTGACCACGAAAACGCCGATACGTTCCTTGAGCGGGATATCTCGAACCTGCTTGGGTACTTCAGGCGGAAGTATCCGCGTCTCGTTCCCGATGTCGAAGCCGACGACACCGCTACTGCTATTTCAGAGCGCTCCTTCGAGTCGATTTCAGATGTCTGAAGCGTTTATGCCGAACTCGAGCGGTAGCTGGGGGTCTGTATCCATACACTACATGCTGCGATACAAAATGATCTGGCCCCGACGTTGGACAATTTCATAAGACAGAGAGCAAAACGTCGAATACAGCAGTAATCTAACACCGAAAACTGGTTGAAATTATGATCGATAGAAATATCACCACTACCAGTCGGTAGTTCAGAGAAGAAAACCCGGAAAACAGCGACTACACAATAGTGTCGCCACTAACGAAGGGGAATACCCGGAACCGAAAACGTCAGTCAGAGGGATCTAACTCGAGGTAATCCTTCGCAATCGTCAGGAACAGATCCGCCGTCACGAGTGGTTCATATCGGAACTCGGACTCAGCCCGTAGCTCCAATTTCACCAGTAGATCGGTGAGTCGCCACACATTGTACAGCGTACATGCGTACAGGAAGTTGAAGAACCGGTACTCATGGTCCATCGACGTGGTACGGACACGAAGCTCTTGATCTGCTTGAATCCGTTCTCAATCCCCCACCGATTCTTGTACTTCCTGATCACCCGCGCCGCCATGTGTGCTTTCTCCCTCTCGGACATCTCGTCACCGTCCTCACCAGCCTCGTCCGGAAGTTCGAGATCAGGGTGATTCGTCTCAAACAGCATATACAACTCCTTGTCTTCCTCACTTCCTGGCAGTTCTTGCTCGTCTTCTTCTTCGCGACCTCGTCAATCACGTCACCGAACGTCTGTCCAACATCTTCCGCATCCGCATCAGTCGCTTCTGCGAAATCACGGAGTAACTCCTGACGAAGCACATCTCCTTCATCAGACTCCTCATCTGCTTCGTCATCTACAGAATCCTCATCATCCTCTATTGCGTCATTCGTCCGCTCAGCATTCATTGCTGGCACATACATACGCTTCCGTTCACCCTCATCATCGTCATCTTCGTCAGTTGTCCCGTCAGCTGTGAAGTCACCAAGCGTTGTTCCCACGTCAGCGTCATCGGTACTGGCCTCATCACTCTCGATATGGATAAGATTCCCTTGACGGCGAAGACGCGTACACGTCGCCCGCTCACTCATCCGCATAATACCTGGGTTCAAATACCACACACCGTGATCCTCACAGACCTCTTTCACCGGATCGTGGGCAAACTCTCGATCCATCATCAGCAACTCAATATCAACCATGTCGGTCGCAGTCTCCAAGAGCTGGTCAACGATAGCGACACGTGAGAGCCCGCGATGCACGGGAATTGCATCCAATACGAGTGGAATATCTAATCCGACAATTTGGATGCTCGCCCACTGAAAGTAGAACTCCGTAGACTCGTTTTCATCATCGTTCTTGTACCCGAGCAACCACGTGTTCGTCACGTTCCCGTCCTCGTCAGACTCGATTTTCCGTTTCGTTCGATACGGACCGACTTCGTGATGTCAATGCTCACGAGGACGCCGTCACCGAGTTCCGAGTCACGGCGAACCCGCTCGATCAACTCACGTGTCGTGTCACGATGCATTTGCCGAGTTGCATCCTGCCCGATTTTCTGTAAATGGTGGCGATGAGTACTGCCCGTCTGAACGCGGTCACGCGTTGTCTCTGCCGCGAAGTTCCACGTACCGTTTTCGGCGTCTACGGTAAAATCCAAAACGCCGGTGAACAGGCCAGCGGAAGGTAGAAACTCGATTCTGTTGAAATCCTATTCTTCAGACACATCCTCGTCTGTGATGTCCGGTCCCTGAAGACTGCATACGTACCTTTTTACTGCGGGTCCTCGGTCGCTTCGCTCCCTCGAACCACTTGCAAAAAGCTACATTAAAAAGGCCGCCTCCACGGGCGTTGCCCGTTCCGCGGCGAACCGCTCACTTCGTTCGCGGATGCTGGCAGCGGTACGCGCTTCGCCTGTATTGACCAGAACCAGGGTGGAGTATATCACTTTCTTAAGATTTCAAAAGAGTCGGCTAGGTCATTTTCGAGGAAGGGCGTCATCATATTTGTCGTCAAGGATTTCAGAACAATCGACGGGAATACTGCTCCACGCGTTCTTCACAACCTCGTACCCGGTCCTCCCTTCTGTCCGAATCATCTCCACGGTTGCCTCACAGAATTCAGGCTTTGAGATGAGGTCGTTGTCAAGCAGGATGTAGAGGAGATACAGTGGTCCCACAACGTCAATGTCGTACCCGTTGTCATCGATGAGACGCCGAATTGACCGTCTCGCAGTTGAGTCAAGAATCGATACGATTTGATACGAAGAAGCATGCTCAGAAAGTTCCTGATTGAGCGATTGTTCGCCTGCGCCTGGCCCATGCGGGCGGGGAACGACAGTGACGCACGACCAAGGCGACGAACCCTTGTCTAGATGTTCAAGAACACGTTGGCTCCCTCGTTTCAAGTAGTGCTCACGGCTGCCCTCAGGCGGGTATTTGTTCGAGTTGACGTGGTTTTGAAGTTCGTGCTTGCAGACGTTTGTCGTTGTAAGG
>LFCJ01000301.1_pt1 | contig 29625 bp, 30 predicted proteins | sample 643141 | NCBI WGS metagenome assembly LFCJ01 (sample SAMN03766243, study PRJNA286221) | soda lake metagenome | biome: soda lake; feature: Kulunda steppe; material: water; isolation source: sample B1-Br-g2 brine of Lake Bitter-1 | place: Russia: Kulunda steppe | collected 2010-07
GAGTGGTATTGACCGCCGGCAAACTGATAGAGTGGTACTGACAGTCAATCACTCGAGAGACTAAACTGCAAACGGACGATAGAAAAGCTACAAAACGGCTTACAACTCGACGCCGGGGGGGATGAGACTCCGCGAGCGCAGCAGTTCGCCGTCGTCGTCGTAGACGAGAAACGTCCCTTTGTTAAACGTGATTGTCTCGCCGTCGACGAGGATTTCGATACAGTATCGGTCGTTGGTGTTTGCCTCTCGGCCGTACTCACGGGCGGCCTGAATAAACTGGAAGACGTCGTCGGCATCCTCGTTAGTCTCGAAAATAAAATCACCAGTCAGACGGTTGGCGACGCCGACAACACCGACAGCCGTTGGGTCGTCTTCGACAGCGGCTTTGAGTCGGTAGGCGACATCAACCATATCTGCGGTTAACCGCTTGTGGTCAACATCTCGCAGCCGAGCCTGTAGCTGCTCGGTTTTGCCTGAGACGGTGATCCGGGCCAGCGGCTGGCGGGGGTGACCATCGGTTTCGACCCAATCAATGTTCCGAACGTCTAGTTCAAACTGTTCTCGCCGCATTCGATACTATACGTTTCGTGTCTGGGCGTATCAACGTAACGCCTCATCTCGGCAGGTTTTTATCACCAACGACGACTGTCTGTGGCATATGGTCTGGGTTCAACAGGAACACGCCGGCGCGCTAGCAGTCGTCTCGGCGTGGCTCGCCGCACTGTTGCCGTGGAACGTCACCTACAGCAGTGCTGGCGGGCCGTGGGTACTGTTTGTCCGGTTTCCCTTCTTCGAATTCCAATACACCAGCGGCTTCGGTCCAAGCGTCGACGGTCCGGCGCTCCGATCAGTGCTGGGGGCACTCCAACTGCGGAGTGGCGAGGGCCTCGAGATGGCAACCCAAATCTGGGGACTCGGTGCGCTTGCGGTCTCTGCTGCGGTCGTACTGTCTGTGTTCTACTACGCCGACCAAGACCGCCTCGAGGCCGGTCGAATTCACCCGGTTCGGCTAATGGGTGGGCTGTTGGCTGTTGGAACCGTGTTGTTTGGACTTGCAACAGTCTTCGTCTGGAGCGGTGGATTCGGTGGACTGCCGATTCCGGTTGGCGTGGTGGTGTTGGGACTGCTGGCTGGGGTGTTGTTACGGGCAGAACTAACCGATTCTGAGCCGACGAGCGGTCGTAATTAGTCGCGGGCGAAGTACGTAATGTCTCGTTCGAGTTCGAACCCTGGCGGACAACCAACGTGTTTCAGACAGTCCTCACACAGTGGTTTGAACATCGCACGGGATCGTTTGTTCAGTCCGACGGCATCTTCGAGATCAATGACTTTCTCACACCGACTACACTCGATTCGGTTGCCCTCCAAGATTTCCATACAGTCTGTTGTGAGTCAGGTAGCAAAATAGTTTCTTGATGTATCAGCTATCCCGAATTTCTGTACTTCCGTTTGGTGTGAGTTGGTCGTTTAGACTCTCCTCACCGCTCGGTCTGAGTTTTCTGTGTCTGTGTAGGCATCTCACCTCACTGTTAGTCGGACAACACACTGCAGGCCGGTTCAACCCATTGTGCGGCCATACTGTCAGTCAAGCAATACTGTACTGATTCTATCACTGGCGATGAAACTGACTGGTAACTATTGTACGCATTCAGTTATTATAGCTGACAGACCGTAGTGATAACGATGACGGGGGATCGAGACCGAAACCAGCAACCGGCGAAAAACGGCCAGAAGATGGGCAGGGCCATCGGCCCACAGACAACAGACAGCCCAGCAGTACTGGCGGAACTGGTCGACGAGGCGGTGGTCTGTCTCGACGGCGAGGGCCGAATCACCACGGCCAACAGCCGGTTTGGCATCCTCGCCGGCACGACACACGATGAGTTAGTCGGCAGCCCGATTGCGTCGCTCGTTGTCGAAACCGACAGCGACCGACTGGCTTCGGTCATCCAGGGGCTCCGAACGCTTCCGTGCGGCGAACAGACCACACTCGGTGTCGAACTTCGAACCGGTGAGACCGAAACGGTTGCCACACAACTCTCGTTGGCTGTCGCAGCCAACGACGGCCGCACAAACGGAGACGCCGAAATCGTCGGGACGGTTCGACCGGTCGACACTGCCGAGGCGGAACTCCGGCGGCGAGCCAGCCAGCAGGCTGCGGTCGCCACACTCGGACAACTCGCTCTCGAGTCGGACGATATTGACAAACTCATGGCTGAGGCGACACGGCTTGCACGCGAGACTCTCGAGACGACCTACTGCAAAGTGTTGGATCTCGAGGCCGACCGTGGAGTGCTCTCGCTCAGACAGGGCGTTGGCTGGCAATCCGGCGTCGTCGGCAACGCAACCGTCGGAGCGACCACCAACTCACAGGCTGGCTACACGCTGTCCACCGAAGAGCCAGTAATTGTTACGGATCTCCCGAACGAAACCCGCTTTAGCGGCCCGGAACTGTTGACCAGCCACGACGTGACAAGCGGAATCAGCGTCTGTATCGGTAGCACTGACGAGCCGTGGGGGATTTTCGGCGTACACGACAGACGCCATCGGCAGTTCAGCGACGATGACGCTAATTTCGTCCAGAGCATAGCCAACGTGCTGGCATCGGCAATCGACCGCCATCAACGTACCACAGAGCTCACTCGGTACGAACAGATTATCGAAACGGTCAACGACGGTGTGTATGCGGTCGATCCGTCTGGACGGTTTACCATGGTCAACCAGGCGTTCTGTGAGTTAACTGGCTACGACCGCGATGAGCTTTTGGGCACCGACAAGTTGCTGTTGGTCGACAAAAAGCTACAGTCGTCGATACAGGAACTCGAAGCTGAAATGCTCGCCGACAGTGTGAGCGATCCAACCATTGAAGGCGAACTCACCACCGCAGCCGGCACCACCGTGGTCATCGAAGCGACGTTCGCGCTCGTTCCGACCGACGACAGCTACCAGCGAGTCGCCATTGTTCGGGACGTAAGCCAGCGAAAAGCCTACGAAACCCAACTCGAGACCGAACGAACGAAACTGGCCGCGCTCAATGAAGTCAACACGGTTGTCAGAGAGATCACCAACGCGGTTCTCGAGCAGTCGACACGCCAGGAGATCGAACAACTGGCCTGTGAATCGCTGGCGGCGTTTGACGCTTACCGGTTTGCCTGGATCGGCGAGGTTACGTCCCGAACCAACGAAATCAAACCCCACGTTGAGGCTGGGACAGCGGGCTATCTCGAGGCGGTCACCATCTCGACAGATCCAAGCGACCCAATGAGCCAAGGGCCGGTCGGTCGGGCTGTCGAGACCCAACAGATACAGGTCACACAGAACGTCTTCAGTGATCCTGCCTTCGAGCCGTGGCGCGAAATCGCCAGCGAGTGGGGCTATCAGTCGGTGGCGGCGATCCCAATTACCCACGACGGAACGCTGTACGGTGTCCTCGGACTTTACTCGCATGTGACGGATGCCTTTGCGGCCGAAAAGCGGGCGATCATCGAGCAGTTGGGCGAGATCGTCGGCCACGCAATCGCCTCTGCCGAGCGCAAACAGGCACTGATGAGCGATGCGGTAACTGAACTCGATGTCGAAATCACGAACGTCTTTTCGGGTGTCGATGAGTTCGACGACGAGATCATCTTAGACCACGTTGTCTCTGCAGGCGGTGCGTCATATCTACAGTACGGCCGGACGACCACAGCGATGCGACCGTTGCTCGAGGGATTCGAGACAACGATTCCGTCCTGGGAGTCGGTGACGATTCTGTCGGAAGCCAACGGCCAACTCACCTTCGAACTGCAGCTCTCGGAGCCGCCGGTCACCGCGATTGTTGCTGATAAGGGCGGTTCGGTTACTGATGCGCGAATCAGCGACAACGACCTCCTGATGACGATTCAGTTGCCCCAATCGACCAACGTACGAAGGATGCTGGAGTGGATCAAGCACGTCTATCCCGGCGTTCGCCCTGTTGCCCGACGACAGGTCGAACGAGCCGAGACAACCACAGATCAGATTACCTGCCAGTGGACGGACACGCTGACTGACAGACAGCAAGCCAGCCTCGAGGCTGCCTACTTTGGGGGGTTTTTCGAATGGCCACGAGACAGCTCCGGACAAGATCTCGCCGACGCAATGGGTGTCTCGCCAGCGACGTTTCATCAGCATCTCCGAGCCGCCGAACGAAAGCTCTTTGGCGTGCTGTTCGACGACACACCCGAGTTGACCGCTTGATAATACAATCAGCTACTCGGATCGGCTCGCTGACTCAACGACCTCGAGGATTATCACTGACACTCCCCTCGCGGCGAGCCGGTGGCGGCCTCGCGGAGCAACTCGAGTACGACGCCTTCCGCCGTCTTGATCGCTGGCCACCTCGACGCGCTGGCGTCGACCGCGAAGACGATCGGTTCGGCCAAAGGGCCGTCCACTCGATGGGCGAGACCGAATTCCAGCAACTCTTTCGGTTCACTGGCACCACCGACGCGGGCGAACCTGCGGAATCTGTGCCGGTGTGGGCCGAAATCCAGGTGCTACTGGAAGCATCACCTATTCTCACCGACATCATGATGTCGAAAGCCGGAATCACGGGAGGAGGCCACAACTGTGAGAAACGCAAAGTAATTGCCAACGGGGTGAAATTCCGAATGCAGACAGGAATGACTCGAACCCCCGCCTCCGTCCTCGGACTCGACAAACAGGACGTCTACGACGATGCGATTGCGGTGATCGGAAACGCTCTGAGCACCGCCTTTGGGCTGGCCGACTGCATCGAACACGGCAGTCATCGTCGCCACACCCACACCAGGTTCGCCAAGCGCGTGGCCGACCGCAAGCGAGGGACAGCAGTGCTGATAGACGATCCGAACCACTCGAGGTATCAGTTCGTCGGCACAGTTCGAGACATCATCGAGAAACCAGTTCGCGTGACCCTGGGCACTTCGTCGCCACAGATTGTCGCAAGCCGCGCTCGGACGCCGACCGAAGACACCGAGACGATCCGCCGGGTTTCGTTGGCAGAGGTAGCAGGATATGCTGGGGGGTCGGGCGTCGACGATACGCCGTTTTCGGATCTGTCTGTGCTGGCGGTTCGACGGAGGGTCGAATGAAGGGCTTCGTCCTCGGGGGCGTTAGCTCCGGTGTCGGCAAAACTGTTGCCACGCTGGCGATTATCCGCGCGCTTGATGAGGCTGGCTACGATGTCCAGCCAGCCAAAGCCGGCCCTGATTTCATCGACCCGAGCCATCACGAGGCCATCGCAGGGCGAGCCTCTCGAACGCTTGATCTGTGGCTCGAGGGCGACGATGGCCTGCGTCGCAACTACGCCCGCGGCGAGGGCGACATCTGTGTTATCGAGGGAGTGATGGGACTGTACGATGGCGATGGCTCAAGCACTGCGATGGTCGCCGAAGCTCTGGGTCTGCCAGTTGTACTCGTCGTAGACGCCAAAGCCGGCATGGAAAGCGTCGCCGCCACCGCCTACGGCTTTCGGGAGTACGCAGCAACTATCGGCCGCGAGATAGAGGTTGCAGGCATCATCGCCCAGCGCGCCCACGGCGGCCGACACGAACAGGGAATACGAGACGCACTGCCAGAGAACATGGAGTACTTCGGGCGTATCCCGCCGTCCAGCGACCTCGAGATCCCAGATCGGCACCTCGGCTTAGCAATGGGCCAGGAGGCGACATTACCACACGACGCGCTCACCGAGGCTGTCGAACACCTCAATGTCGAGCGGCTGGTCGATGTTGGGCGTGCGCCGCCGCAACTCGAGGCTCGGTCGTTTCGGGCTTCAATACCAAGCGACTCGACAACAAAGACAGTTGCTGTCGCCAGCGACGCTGGCTTCTGTTTCCGGTATCCAGCGACTATCGAACAGCTTCGTGAGCGGGCGATTGTCCGGACGTTTTCGCCGGTTGCCGGCGATCCGGTTCCAGCGTGTGATGGTGTGTATCTTCCTGGTGGATATCCCGAACTCTACGCCGAGAGGTTGGCCGAATCACCGACGCTTTCGGAACTCGGAGCCCGTGGCAGCGACGGTCTGAGTGTGTTTGGTGAATGCGGCGGCCTGATGGCGATGAGCCAATCGCTGACAACGACTGCGGGAGAGACATACGAGATGGCAGGGATTCTGCCGGCGGACGTCGAAATGTGTGATCGATACCAGGCATTGAACCACGTCGAACTCGAGGCAACCGCAGACGGTCTAACAGCAGAAAACGGAGCGTCGATCCGTGGCCATGAGTTCCACTATTCGAAAGCGACGGTCGACTCGGACGTGCGGTTTGGCTTCGAGACAGTCCGTGGAGAAGGTATCGACGGTGACCACGATGGACTGCTTGAGTACAACTCGTTGGGAACGTATACACACGTCCATCCCGAAAGCGGAGCGTTCGTTCGGTTCGTCGAGAAACTGTAAGAGCGGCCTACTTCAGCCGTTCCTGCAAAAACGACGGGTGGGCAGCCGTCACGCCTTCGACGTTGAGTATGTCATCACTGATCACATCACCTAACGAATCGCCATCCTGCGCTCTGACTTCTGCCATTAGCATATGGTCACCTGACGACGAGTACAATGACTCGATGGACTCGAGAGACTTTAGAGCGCGGGTGGCTTCGACATACAATTCGCTGGCGACATCGATGCCAACCATCGCAATCGACTGCGAGGAGAGTTTCTTGGGGTCGATGTCCGCAGAATACCCCACAATGACGCCTTCTGTCTCAAGTTTCTGAATGTATTTGCGGACGGTCGGCTTCGAGACATCAGCCCGGGTTGCGATCTCGGAGTATGAGGCCTGTGCGTCGTCTTCTAGCACAGATAGAATACGATCCTCCGTCGATGTACTACTCATGACTATGTATTTTGCTCCAACGAAAAAATACCTTGCGAACGGAAAAACGGTTTCGGCTTCGAGAAACCCCTTGAGAGGGTTATTTGTGCTTGTCTAAGAACAGGTCAGCCGATCGTTCCCATTCGTAGGAGTCATCGAAGTACCGCTCGGCAAGTGGTTCTTCGGGCATCTCGCCGATTGTGCGTTTTTCTTGGCCGTAGGATGGACGATCCTCATCGACGTAGAATCGACCGGTGAGGACTTTGCCTTCGTGCAGGGCCTCTTCTGTTTCGGCCATCATGTCGGCGGCCGACCGACGGTCGGTTTTGTCGAACTCGTAATCGTCGGAGTCGTTGACATCAATGTACGGAACGTACTGCTTTGCGTCCTTGTTCCAGGTTGGACACTGGGTGAGGAAGTCGATGTGCGCAAAGCCGTCGTGTTCCATCGCCTCTTTGATGATCTCTTTGGCCTGGTTCGGGTTGACCGCAGCCGTGCGGGCAATGTAGGAGGCTCCGGAGGTCAGACTCAGCGAGAGCGGACGGAGTGGCTCTTTGGCGCTGCCGGATGGCTGGGTTTTCGATTTGTGACCTTTCGGGCTCGTAGGCGAGGTCTGGCCTTTCGTGAGGCCGAAGATCTCGTTGTTGAACACGATGTAGGTCATATCGTGGTTCTCACGGGCGGTGTGCATGAAGTGGTTGCCACCGATTCCGTAGCCGTCACCGTCACCACCGGCAGCGATCACTTCGACGCCAGGGTTGGCGAGTTTAGCCGCGCGTGCGACAGGAAGTGACCGGCCATGGATAGTGTGGAATCCGTAGCTGTCGAAGTAGCTGTTGAGCTTACCTGAACAGCCAATTCCCGTTGTGAGCAGCATCTCCTCAGGGGATTTGCCGAGCTCTTGGGCCGCACCCTTCAGTGCCTTGAGGACACCAAAGTCACCACAGCCAGGACACCAGGTCGCTTGGGGTTCAAGCTCCGGTGTGTAGTCGTTCTGATCGAACTCTGTTTCGTCACCGATTGCTGAAAATGCACTCATGATTAGTCACCTGCTGCTGGTACAAATTTCGTTTCGATGCCGCTTAGGTCTTCGTCCTCCACAATCGTGGTGGTAAAGCCCTCAACGATGTCGAGTGGCTCGAACGGGTTGCCGTTGTATTTCAGAAGGCTCGAGAGTTTCTCGCCGTACTGACCGAGTTCCTTCTGAGTCAGTCCGCGGAACTGTGCGGAGGCGTTCATCTCGACGACGAGCACTTCGTCGACGCTCTCGATGAACTCGCTGACTTCTGCTTTCGGGAACGGTGCCATATCCGAGACACCGAGCGATTTTACGGAGTAACCCTGATTGTTGAGCATATCGACGGCCTCTTCGACAGTCCCTTGGGAACTGCCAAACGTCATCAGGCCGTAGGTTGCGTCCTCTGGGCCGTTGTACGTCTGGTGGCTCTCGTCTTGGGAGGCCAAATCATCCGCGATGGCATTGAGCTTTTGCTCGCGGCGATCCATCTGGGCGACACGGTTCTCTGGAGACTCTTCGATGTGTCCCTCTGGGGTGTGTTCGTTACCCGTCGCAAGATAGCGACCGCCTTTCTGGCCTGGGATCGACCGTGGGCTGACACCGTCTTCGACGTTGTGCTGGAAGCGGCTGTATTTGCCACTTTCGTCGTGTGGTGCCTCGGCCAGTTCTGCTTCGGTGAGCGTCGAACCCAGCGATGGGTTTGGCTCTTGATCGAAGACCGACGCAGGCACATTCATCAGTTCGCCGCCGAGCTTCTGGTCGTACAGAATAATCGTCGGGATCTGGTACTCATAAGCAATCTCGAAGGCACGTCGGGTCTGGACGTAGGCCTCTTCGACTGTTCCGGGCGCAAAGACGACACGCTGAGAGTCACCCTGAGAGGTGTACAGGACGTGCTCGAGGTCGCCCTGTTCGGGTTTCGTTGGCATGCCGGTACATGGCCCGGCCCGCATGGCCTCGATGAGGACGACCGGCGTTTCGGTCATCTCTGCAAGACCGAGCGGTTCGCTCATCAGCGCAAAGCCACCGCCCGAAGAACCGGACATGGCTTTCGCGCCAGCGTGGCTGGCTCCGATAGCGAGTGCGGCAGCAGCGATCTCGTCTTCGACCTGCTCGGCAATTCCGCCGATTTTCGGGAAGTTCTGACACAGAATCGTGAACACTTCCGTCCACGGCGTCATGGGGTAGCCAGCAATAAACCGACAGCCCTCGTCGATCGAGCCGTAGGCGATGGAGTCGGATCCTGACAAGAGAACTTGTTCTTCGTCGTGGCTGCCCTCTGGGACTTTGATATCGTGGGCATCGACGTCGTACTCCTCTTCGACCATCTCGTAGGCCTCATGGAGGATCTCGAGGTTAGGCTCGAGGATCTTCTCGGGCATTGCCTCGGTCATCAGCTCTTCGATCCACTCGAGGTCGATGTCGGCGAGCGCGCAGGTCGCACCAACACCGGCCGTATTACGCATGACCTCGCGGCCTTTCTCGCGGGCCAGCGAGCGCAGATCGAGATCGTAGACGTGCCAGTTGTTCTGTTCGACGCGCTCGTCGAAGTCCTCGATCTCTGAGGCATCCAGCAGACCTGAATCGTAGATGATCACGCCGCCTTCGTGGAGCTCATCGAGGTTCTCCGAGAGCGGTTTGATCTCTTCGTTGCCGTAGACCGAGCCTTCCTTCGGATTGCGTGCAAAGGAATCACCCAGTGCAAGCAGGAAGTTGTAGCCGTCCCCGCGGGATTTGACCGGCTCCGAAGAAGCACGAATTTCGGTGTAGGTGTGGCCACCGCGAATCCGCGATGGATAGTGTCGGTGTGTGAATACGTCCAGGCCTGAACGCATCAGTGCCTTGGCGAAGTTCTGGCTTGTCGAGGCGATTCCGTCTCCGGAACCTCCTGCGATTCGCCAGATGAGTTCGTTGTCAGTCATAATTTGGTCTCACGGCCCCGTGGGCCACTCGTATTCGACGTTTGCTATCCCTGGATAAAAGAGTTTGCTATGGATTGCCAAGGAACAATAATGAAGAATGCGGTTCGTTGAATAAATGTCCAATTCCAGCAACAGTAAGCACGGCCTATTCAGCCGCCCAATCGTGTTAGCTATCAGATATGTAACGGTTGGCATGCGCATGCGTGGGAGAATTTTTTATTGTCTGCAATAGTACCCAGATTGGATTTATCATCACTCAGCAGAGCCGAACGCATGCGATAGCCAGCAACGAATCGACCATAGCTGACCGGTACGGTCGAAAACAGACCGACAACTGGTATCTATCCCGGGAATGGTTTACAAATGTTTAATACGTTGTGCGGTAATATTGCGATATCACGACTGTCACGACGGTAGCACAACCTGGCGCAATCCCAACAGAGGGTACGGCGTTTGCAGCCTTCTGTGAGGCTGTCTGGGCGGCAGTCACGTGATCAGGAACCACAAAACATGAATCTACAAGCGCTATTTACGGCAAATCGGGGTGTATCGCCCGTTATCGGTGTGATTCTGATGGTTGCAATCACTGTCATTCTCGCGGCGGTTATTGGAGCGTTCGTGCTTGGTCTGGGCGACCAGGCCTCGAGCAGCGCGCCACAAGCATCATTCAATTATGACTTTGACGGAACTGATTCAGTAGAGATTTCACATGGAGGAGGAGATAATATCGATGCGTCCACGATCACTATCAGCTCAAATAATACAGTCTATAACGCCAGCACATGGGGAGACGGTGAAACGCTACGGACTGGTGACTCAATAACTATCGACGAGACAACAAAAGCAGATGATGGGAGCATAGGAGAATTCAGTTCGGGTGATCGGATCCGCATCATCTGGGAGAACCCATCCGGTGGGTCTTCGAACTCCCTCTCTGAACGTAGCTGGCCCTAACTAGATCTGCGACGGTTTTTATTGTATACTGTGTGTCAGTAGGCGGCCCGACTACTCTTTGAGACACTCACTTTTGTCGTAATATACCATCAACGTATAAGTCAGTTCAAACTGACTGTCAGATAACGCGGCCGTTAGTGGGCCACCCAGTCGACACGGAGGCGCTGTGGTGTAACCTCCTGTCGAGCATGTGGGTTGTAGCCAACAGAGCCGCGGTGGGAACCAATGAACCTCAAAAAGCTACTGACCGACGACACTCGAGCCGTATCGCCAGTGATCGGAGTAATTCTGATGGTCGCTGTAACTGTTATTCTCGCCGCAGTCATCGGGGCGTTCGTCCTTGGACTCGGCGATGAGGCCTCCTCAACAACTCCGCAGGCGCAGTTCTCGTACGACTTCGATGACGATACAAACGTGACGATTACCCACACTAGCGGTGATAATATTGACAACGAAACTGTCCGTGTCACTGTTGACGGTGTCGAAGGATTCCCCAACCCTGCATCGCCAATTGATACCGCAGACGGGTGGAACGACACGATCAGTACCGGCGATGATCTTGAACTATACAATGGTTCTGAGGACGCTGAAATCGCCGATCGCGGTGACACCGTCCGCATCATCTGGGAAGATCCCTCGGGTGGCGAATCGAACACTCTCTCACAACGCGAGTGGCCCTGATCAACAACCACTCTTGAACTACACTCAGCCATAGAAAACGAATTACTCATTTTCCGAGCCAAATACAGACTCGATAATCGATTTCAGGTCTCGGAAAACACGGCTGTAATCGATTGCTGCGTTGGTTACCGAGTGCTTTCTGCGGACGCGCTGCTCGTTGTGATTTCGAACGTCGAACGCCTCGAGCAAAACGGAGATCCAACGCGGACAGCCAACAGTGGCGGTTATTCCATATTGTCAGGACTACGAGGGTGATACTCCGTTTCGTATTCGCCCACATTACCGTCTAGTCGGTCGGGGTTGATACGCCCGCTAAGCAGCATGAAATCGACAATTAGCAGATTCAACATCGCTTCGACAACCGGCACGCCCCGTGGAGGCAATACTGGGTCGTGTCGGCCAACGACCTGTATCTCTTTGGTCTCGCCGGTCTCCCAGTCGACGGTCTCCTGTTTTTTTGGGATCGATGTTGGCGCATGCCACGTCGCTTCTCCCCAGATCGGCTGGCCCGTGGTGATTCCACCCTGCAAGCCACCGTGTTTGTTGCCTTTGGGAATCGGATCGCCCGACTCGTCGAACTCCCAGTCTTCGTTTCGATCCTTGCCTGTCCACTCGCGGGCCTCCTTGCCCAATCCGAACTCGAGGTGTGTACAGGCCGGAATCGAAAACATGGCCTGACCGAGTCGCGCAGGAACCGAATCAAACCGCGGCGCACCCAGCCCACGTGGGACGCCTCGAGCCTCGAAGTAAATCGAACCACCGATAGAATCACCCTCTTTTTGATACTGATCAGCCAGTTCTCGCATCTCTGCTGCTGCAGCAGGGTCTGCACACCGAACCTCGTTTTCTTCAGTGTGCTCGAGCATCTCTTCCCAGGTTACCTCGTCGGCTGTTACATCGCCGATCTGGTTGACATGAGCTTTGACTCTAATACCGAGTTGTTCGTTGATCTTTTTCGCAATCGCCCCGGCAGCCACCCAGTTGACCGTCTCACGAGCCGACGAGCGGCCGCCGCCGCCCCAGTTTCGCGTCCCGAACTTTGCGGAGTACGTAAAATCGCCGTGAGAGGGTCGCGGAGCGGTAATGTATGGCTCGTATTTGCCTGACCGAGCGTCTTTGTTCTCGATGACCATCCCAATCGGTGTGCCCGTGGTGTAGCCGTCTTGGACACCAGAGTTGATCGTAACTGCATCAGGTTCGCCCCGCGAGGTGGTGATCATCGACTGGCCGGGCTTCCGACGGTCGAGTTCTGCTTGAATGTCTGTTTCCTCGAGCTCGAGGCCCGCCGGACAGCCGCTGACCGTTACACCCATTGCCTTGCCGTGGCTTTCACCGTAGGTCGTCACTTCAAAGAGTCGACCGAACCGATTGCCGTTCATTACTACTGGTTGAGAGCCCGCCCCATTTGAACCTTGCAGTAGACGAGCGAGCCGTGGTGTTCGTCGACGAGCCATCTTAGACCACCGGTTGCAGCATCTCGAAGGATGACTGTTCGGAGCGACACACTTTTTCTCGATTGCCACTGTAGTGAGTGTAGATGAACCGTCGTCGACTCCTGTTTGTTGTCGCCGTGATTGTGCTTGCAGGAACGTACCTGCTGGCCGGCAGCGTTGGATTGTTTCCTGGCGACACGCCGGACAGTGATGTCACGACCGTCGAAGAAGACAAACTGATCCAGCCGGCCGAAAACGGTAGTTATCTGTGGCCCTACACCAGCCGGTCAGAATCACCTCATGAGCGGACACTGGCGATTAATGTCCTCATTCACGGTGACCCAGACCGGACGAAAAACGCACTGACAGACTCTGCGGCTCTCGAGTGGGAGCCAATGGACGAAAACGAGGAGGATGCAGACCCCGATAGTTACAATATCTCGGTTCAAGACGGTGTAGACTGGGACGACGCCGATGGCTCGACGCGGTATACCTATATTGACGCGAGCCCCCACGGCGGCGAGGCCCAGTGGCTAGACGAAAGCTACCAGCTCCACAGCGGGACATATCTGGGCTCGCGGCAACATATCCGTGCCTACACCTCGGAAGCCGACAACTGGACGGCCATTCAGGTGCATGATGAGTACTTCGATTGGTTCCGTCTCCGACATACAGTCACTGACATTCAGGAACCCGCCCGGGTAATCGAAGACGACTTTATTGATCAACCGTTCGTCGAGGACGTCAGTCGAACCCACTACGGTCTTTCTGGTGGGTGGTCTGATGGCTGGATTTCGAACATCGAACTGGCAATTATTGGTCTTCTTTCGACTGTGTTTGCCAGAGATACCCGTACCACGATAGCCCGCCTCGGTCGAGACATCGGACAGTGGGCCCTCACCAATCGATATGGGTTCGTCTTGGCGGCGGCGCTAGCTGGGCTGTTGCTCGGTGTTCGAGCCGTGGGAATCGGCCTCGAAGCGATGGTCACTGGCTACTCGCCGCAGTATATCGCTGGGATGTTGTATCCGCTGCTTGTCGTGGGGCCACCGGTGTTGGTGCTTCTGCTTGCCCCACGGCTCCGACCGCTGGGAGCGTTCGGCTTTACGGTCGTCGGGTTGGGTACAGGATTCGTCTACGACTTTGCAGCCATTGGCATCGGCATGATTCCAATCCAACTGTTGTTGCACCGCCTGGGGCTGGTAGTCGCACTGGGATTGCTTGCGGTTGCCGTGGTCAACTCACATAACTCCGGGCGATTCAGCCAGGCGGGACACGCTGACAAACCCGACCCACCGCTGATACTGCTGGCAGGGCTCGGATGGCTTGTCGGTCTTGCGTTGCCACTGTTCGGTTATCTGTAATCACGAGACCTGATAGAAGACAGATCGTATCGCAGTGTTATTATATCTGGTCGGTCGAAAACCACAAACACACGGATTTCGTTGTCGGTGATGACTGGTTCGAATACATCGTTAGGGATTTCGCGTCGGAAACTGCTGGCAGGAGCAACAGCCACCGTTGCTGGCTCTGCCGGCTGTGTCAGTCGGTTTCAACAGGCATTCAATAGAGGAAACGAGAGCCAACTGACGTTAGATATCATGACGCTTGCGGCCGAACTCGATCCGTTTGGCGTTCGGATCGCCAACGCCCTCCGAGAGAACCTCGAGGCTGTCGGAATCGACACCACGCTGAGTCTCGCCAACGGCCGAAACCTCGCCGAGGCCGTCTTGCTCCGGTCTGATTTTGACATATATATCGGACAGCTACCGTACACTCGGGCTCCAGATCCGGACGCACTGTATCGGCTGTTTCGCTCGACGTTTGATTCGGAAGTCGGCTGGCAGAACCCGTTTGGTTTTACGCACCTCGGCTGTGATGACCTCCTCGATAGCCAACGAGCGGCTGGGACAGAAGACCGAGAGCGAACAGTCGAAGACCTACAGAATTTACTCGCCCGGACACAGCCGGTTACTCCGCTTGTTGCACCGGATCTGCTGACCGGAGTCAGAACTGATAGTTTCGAAGCCGACAGCTGGGTTCGAGACGACCCCACGCGTCCACACAATCTGCTAAAGCTATCACCAACCGATGACGAGCCGGGAACGCTCGGATTGGCAGTCGTCGACGACGATATCAACACGAACCGAAACCCGATTTCGACACGCTACAGACAGGAAGACTCACTCGTCGATCTGTTGTACGATTCACTTGCACGTTTCGACGGCGAGGAGTATCTCCCGTGGGCAGCCCGCGAGTACACCTGGGACGAAAACGACAGTCACCTCGAGGTAACAGTGAGACTCCGCGATGGGCTTCGGTGGCACGACGGACAGACGCTGAGTGCGTACGATGTGGCGTTCAGTTACGAGTTCCTCCGGGATACGTCGCTTGGGGCGGCAGTTCGAGCGATTCCCGCCGAGCGGTTCCGCGGTCGAGTCTCGCTCATCGAAGATATTCAGGTCGAAAACTCCCGGTCACTGCGGATTTTGTTCACAGAGACGACACAAGCTGTTGCCGAGCGCGCGCTAACGGTTCCGATACTCCCGGCGCACATCTGGCGAACGCGAACCGAACTCGAACGCTCGACGAGTCGGCCAGGCCAAACAACAACCGCACTGCAGACCACCAACGGTGATGCCATTGGCAGCGGCCCGGCTCAGTTCGAAGACGAAGACGACGACGTTGTGGTGTTCTCGCTGTTCGAAGACCACTTTCTGTGGCGGTCGCTCACACCGACGCCTAACGACGGCCAAGATGAGCCGGCCGACAACGCCGAAACGACGACCAACGAGACGGTCACCAATGAAACGAGCCAGGACACGTCGTCCGAAACACCAGACGAGACCGCAGACTCTACACACACAGAAGAGTTCGCACCGCCACCGGAGGGCTATGGCGAGCCACCGTTCGAGCAGTTAGTCGTCGAAATTGTCGGTTCAGACAACGCTGCACTCGAGCTACTGGCTGCTGGTGAGGTTGATGCGACGATCGCTCGAATCCGGCCTTCGATAAGCGACCGCATTGAGTCGGGTTCCGATATGGAGTTATTTGAACACCGGTCGAACGCGTTTTATCATCTCGGGTTCAATACCCGTCGACAACCGCTTCGGAATCCGAACGTTCGACGGCTGATTGCCCAACTGGTGGATAAACCTACGCTTGTCGAAGAGTACTTCGACGGCTACGGTGTGCCGGTCGCAAGTCTGTTGGCCGAAACGGAGTGGCTGACAGACGACCTGCAGTGGACCGAATCCACCACGGCCGACCCCGAGGTGCCGTTTATTGGCATAGACGGCGAACTCGATACCGAACGGGCACGCGAGCAGTTCGGTGCCATCGGTTACGAGTACACAGACGCCAACGAACTCATCACACAGAACAGATAATGCTACGAGAAGTCCTCGTCGAAGTAAGCCTGATCGTCTCTGCGGCCTGCATCCTTGGAGCGGTGACAATGGTTGGCCGAACCCGGCTATCAGCGTTAGCCGAAGAGTTCCGACCACGGCTTAGAGAGGCCGCACCGTATCTGGTCGTACTGATCGCTGTGTTGGCTCTCAACTCCTCGGTACGTGATTCTGCCCAAGAAATTTCATGGGCGATCAATCTGAACATTACCCACTCGATTGCTGCCTTCGAAGGCGAGTTCGTTGCAGTGGTACAATCTTTTGAGACCGAACTGCTGACAGCGTACTTTTCGGCGATCTACATCTACGGGTACGTCTTTTTGCTCGTGTTTCCGCTGTTGGCGTACGTTGCGCTCTCCGAACGTACAACGCTCAAAAGCCTCATTGTGGCCTACAGTCTCAACTACTTTATCGGGTTGACGCTATACATTATCTTCATCGCCTACGGACCGAGAAACTACGATCCAATACTCTTTCAGAATTTGCTGTACGACACCCACAGCCAGTATCAGTTCCTGACGAGCGAGGTCAATGCCCACACCAACGTGTTTCCCTCACTTCACACCTCGCTTTCGGCGACAGTCGCAATATATGCGTTCAAAACACGTGAGGAGTATCCCTACTGGCTGGCGATTGCGACGGTGTTAGCTGTAAGTGTTATTATCTCGACAATGTATCTCGGCATTCACTGGGCAACCGATGTTATCTTCGGCATCGCATTAGCCGGCGTGTGTGTGTATCTTGCCGAACGATACATGCGCGATGACTAACTGAGCTTCGCCAGAGAGTCGAAATCATCGACCGGCATCACCGAATAATCAACCGACAGTGTATCCTGGGTTGCGCGAATCTTACCAACGAACGTTGATATCTGGCTGAGTTCTCCTTCGAGGACGAACAGTTCCATACAGTAGTGGTTGCCAACGTGGCTATGGAAGTTCGAGGCGACCAGTTGTTCGTGTTCGTGACGAAGATGCATCATCCGCTCTTCGACGCTTGTCGTCTCGTAATTAAATAGAACGGTCACAATGGCGATTAGATCGCGGTCTTCGAGCCGCTTGTCTTCGAACTCTCCTAACAGATTCCGGGCCGCCTCTCGGACGACCTCACTTCGGCCAGTGTAGCCGTGTTCGTCGGCAAACGAATCGATTCGGCTGAGCAGGTCTTCCGGCATGGAGACGCTAACGACGGTCATATGTTAACTCAAGCGCTGTCGAATAATAGCCCTTATTATTATCTCGCTGTGTCGGCTGTCCAGTTAGTATCTGAGTTGACAGCCCAACAGCAACAAAAAAGTCGACTCCCGTCTCAAAGAGTATCAACGGCCGGATTCACTCGAGACCGTCTCTGTCGTTGCTGGCTACCACATGGTCGTAGATTTCGTCAAACGCCGCCGATCAAAGCTCTGCTGGCCTGACGAGGCTGGGACCTGGCAAACACCGCAAACCGGGGATTTCCAGCCAAACGAAGCTTACGCTTCGTCAAACAACGTCTCGCCGTCGACCATGTGTTCTTCGACAGCGTCCATATCGAGGGTCACACCGAGACCTGGTTTTTCGGGAATCTCGATGTAGCCGTCTTCGATGACGTCCTCTTCGACCAGGTCTTCCCACCAGCCGAGTTCGTAGCTGTGGTACTCGACCGCAAGGGAGTTCGGAATCGCCGCCCCGACGTGGGCCGACCCCATCGTCGCAATCGGTGAGGCGACGTTGTGCATCGCCACGGGTACGTAGTACATATCCGCGAGATCTGCGATTTTCCGGGTCTCGCGCATGCCGCCGACTTTCGGCATGTCGGGGGCAATGATGTCGACCGCCTGGTTTTCGATCAGCCGCCGCTGGCCGTGTTTCCGGTAGACGTTTTCACCGACGCCGATGGGCGTAGAGGTAGACTGGGTTACCTCTCGTTGTACGTCGTGGTTCTCCGGCGGCACTGGATCTTCGAGCCACCAGACGTCGAACGGCTCGAGCGCTCGAGCAAGCCGTTTGGCACTCCCGCCGGAAAACGTCCAGTGGCAGTCGAATGCGACGTCAGCCCGCGAGCCCACACGTTCGGTGACGGCTTTAACGATACTGACCTTGTGGTCGATCTCGACGCCGCGAAGATGGCGGTTGGCCCGGTCTTTCTCGTGGCCCGAAGGCACATCCAGATCGAATTTGAGGGCATCGTAGCCCAACTCTTCGACGACCCGCTCGGCCTCGTCGGCACACGCGATGGGGTCGGCCTCATCAGCGGTATGACAGTCACAGTACACCCGAACTTTGTCACGGTATTTGCCGCCCAACAGCTGGTAGGCCGGCATCTCGAGGATCTTGCCCGCCAGATCGTGGAGTGCGACCTCGATGCCCGAGATCGCGGTGACAGTGACTCCACCGATCGAGCCCTCGCCGGACATCTTTTGGACGAGATGCTCTGTGAGTCGGTCGATATCAAGCGGGTTTTCGCCGACAATGAACGGTTTCATCCGTTCGATGAGTTCCGGTGCGCCCGCCCCCCAGTAGGCCTCGCCAGTCCCGACGATACCTGCATCGGTGTAGATTCGGACGAGCGTCCACGGGAAATTGCCGTCGACCATCGTCGTCTGGACGTCAGTGATTTCGACATCACGGCCACCGCCGCGTTCGCGCGCAACGCCCATCGTCTCGGCCGAAAGCTCACGCATCGTATACTCCGCGTTCGGGTCGTGGAGTGAGTCGTAGTTGACCATACTGCGGGTTCTATCTGCAACCCTAAATAGTACAGGCGTTCGGAAACAGCAGGCTAAGGCTACCCAACTGCCGATACAGTAAATTTATTACATAGCGAGTAAGGATTTATTCAGTCGGCGAAACAGTCGCATCCCCGTCGGAAAATCCGAACATTCACTCCCACGGCGACCCGACAGAGAGTAATGAGCGGGACGGAACTATCAGGAACTCGAGCGTGGCTTGCGGCGGCCCGCCCACAGACACTGCCGGCGGCAGCCGCACCGATTGTCGTCGGTGGTGGACTGGCGTGGGCAGACGGCGTGTTTGCAGTGGTACCACTGCTTGCGGCGTTCGTTGGGGCAGCACTCATCCAGGTCGGGACGAACTTCGCCAACGATTATTACGATGCCCTTCAGGGTGCCGACACCGAAGCCCGCGAGGGGTTTACCCGCGTCACCCAGTCAGGTATTATCGCCCCCGAGCGAGTCAAACAGGCGATGTATCTCACATTCGCTGCAGCCATCGTAGTCGGTAGTTATCTCGTTTACATCGGCGGTCTGCCAATACTCATTGTTGGACTCGTCTCTGTGGCCTCTGGAATCGCCTACACTGGAGGACCCTACCCGCTTGGCTACCACGGGTTGGGAGATCTGTTCGTGTTCGTCTTTTTCGGCATCATCGCCGTGATGGGTACCTACTACGTTCAGGCAGCAGCCGTGCTTGCCGCGCCGCTGTCGATGACAATCCCACCGGGAACGGTCACCTCGACGGCGTTTCTGGCTAGCCTCCCAGTGGCTGCAATCTCGACAAACATTCTGGTTGTCAATAACATCCGTGACCGAAAAGAAGACGCGACAACCGGCAAGCGAACGCTCGCCGTCCGCTTTGGCTATCGGGTGAGTCGCCTCGAGTACACCGGACTGTTCGGCCTGGCGTATCTGGTTCCGCTCTGGTTCTGGTTGGCAGACGGGTGGTCGCCGACTGTGTTGTTACCACTACTCACAGTGCCTGTGGCAGTAATGGTTACACAGACAGTCTGGACAGACACCTCGGGAGCCGCACTCAATCCTGCGTTGGAGACCACCGGCAAACTGCTTGCGGCCTACTCGCTTTTGTTCGGGGTCGGGTTGGCACTCTGATGTGGCTCCGTCCGTTTTCGCTTTCGTTGGCATCGCCGCTCGGAACTGCTGGCGGAGAGATCACCGACCGAACTGGGCTGTTGGTCGGCCTTTCAGTCGACGGCCAGCGAGGTATCGGTGAAGCGACACCGCTGGCGGGGTGGACAGAATCCAACGAAGCGTGTCGACACACCCTCGAGGCGATGGCCGACACTGATTGCGACGACCTCCCTGGGCTGGCTGAGCCAACCGAAACGCCCGCAGCGGCGCATGCGGTTGATCTCGCCATTCAAGACGCACGAGCCCGTTGTGCAGGCAAACGGCTGGCTGGCTGGCTTCGCCAGCAAGCAGACATCAGCGGTTCGCCTCCCGATTCCGTCCCGATTAATGCCACGATCGGTGACGGTGATCTCGAGGCGACTGTCTCGGCAGCAACCGACGCACTCGAGCAGGGCTACGAGTGGCTCAAACTCAAAGTCGGCGCACGCGAACTGTCTGCGGATATCGAGCGTATTCGGACCGTTGAGAGAACTGTTGGCGACCGCGCGCAGATTCGTCTTGATGCCAACGGCGCGTGGAGCCGAACACAGGCAACACGTGTCCTCGAGGAGATTGCCGAATATGATATCGCGTATCTCGAACAGCCGCTTGCGGCCGACGATCTCGAGGGGTTGGCCGCCCTCCGTGGACGCGGTACTGATATTGCGGTCGACGAATCGTTGGCAGCCTACTCGCTGGCGGAGATTAAAGCGGCGCGGGCCGCAGATGTAATCGTTATCAAACCGATGGCTGTCGGCGGGCCAACGCGAGCGCTCGAGGCGGCCATAGCTGGGAGAAACGCTGGTATCGAGCCGGTTGTTACGACGACCATCGATGCGGTTGTCGCCAGAACAGCCGCCGTCCACGTTGCCGCGGCGATCCCGGATGTGACCGCCTGCGGCCTGGCAACCGGTTCGTTGCTCGAAAACGATCTCACCGCAGACCCCGTTGACATCGCCGACGGGCGGGCGCTGGTTCCGTCAGGCAGCGGGCTTTGCGGTGGTGGATTCGAGGGACTGTGGGCTGCCAACGGTTGTGAGTAACTACTCTTCGACGACGTCGACCGCACCGACCATTCCCTGTGTTTGGTGGGGTGTACAGACGTACCGATATACGCCCGTCTCCTCGAAGGTGTGGCTGAACGTATGGCCTTCCTCGACGTACTGATCACTTTCGAACTCTCCGTCTTCTTCGACCACATCGTGACTGCCGCCGACGCCAGTCCACTCCCAGACGATTGTCGTCCCGGTCGTGATTCGGACGGCAGCAGGATCGTACGACAGCCCTTGGCCGGATCCGACCATCACTGTCAGTTCATCACTGTCGGTTTCGTCAATTGTTCCTTCGAAGTTCCGGCCGTTTTGGAACCAATCGCCGTAGGTGTCGGCCTCGATTTCCTCGTCGTCGGCACCACCGAGACACCCCGCAAGCGAGACGGCAATGCCGCCGGCTGTGGCTCCGAGTACGGTTCGTCGACGGAGTCTATCGTCCATACAATTAGTACGTAGTGAGTGCCTATGAGTCGTTCTTTTTCGACGGACTCGACACGCTGATACGGCGGCAATCCGTACCAAACCCATGAGCAACTGGACGGACGCAATCGTCGGCCACCGAATGACAGTCGACCAAGAGTTCTCCGAGCGAGTACAGGCCTCGCAGTTCAGTAACGCCGAGTGGGGACTGATTATGACTGCAACCGAGTTCGAAATCGACGACGCCGATGATCCAGACTCGGCCCGGATCGTCGCCAACACCAGCAACGTCGAGGCGATTATCCCGGAGTTGGAATCGATCCGCAGCCAGACAGCCGCAATGGGCGGCCAGCCAGGCGGCTCGCGGGAGGAATCGACCGCTGGACTGTTCGGCTCGCTAAAATCTGCGTTGGGGTTCGGCAAAGGCGGCAGCGAAAACGTCGATCAAGAGAAATTGGCGGCTGCCGAGCGCCTTACTCAGGAGTATGCCGAGGCCCTCCATTCACATCTCATCGACACCAATAGCCTCGAGCAGGCCCGAACCGCGTATCTCGAGGCACAGAAACAGCCTTAGCCATCACCGCTGCGAAACAGCGTGAGTTCTTCGACTTCGTAAATGTTGAGCAGTTCAGTGATGATCTCATCGTAGTCTTCGTCGGTTTCTCGGAGCCGATCAAGCCGCTCGAGTGTCTGTTCGCTGAGTTCGATCTGTGGCATACCAACATCCACGAGAGCAAGCGGCTTATGTTTCGTGGCAGATGCGACAATAAGACACAATCGGTAGCTGATCTGCCGTGTAGTCGATTGGTTGGTGTGCGTATTAGTGCTAAAAAATAACATGTGCGCTGCGAAATGAAATTAACGTAGCGTGTACAATCCGGGCTGCGAGTCGGATTCTGCCTTCCTTACAGCTGTTCGATGATTGCGGCGGTCATCTCTTCTGTGTCAGCCGTTCCACCGAGATCACCCGTTCGTGGGCCCTCGGCGAGAACCGTCTCGACTGCAGTCTCGAGACGGTCGGCCTGCTCGCTGTAGCCGAGATGCTCGAGCATCAGTACAGCCGACAGAATGGTTGCGGTCGGATTGGCGATTCCTTCACCTGCAATGTCGGGGGCAGTGCCGTGGACGGGTTCGAAAAGGGCGTTGTCGTCACCGATGTTTGCAGACGGAAGCAGTCCGAGGCCACCGACGAGACCAGCCGCAAGATCAGACAGAACATCGCCGGCCAGGTTCGGACAGACGATCACATCGAACTGTTCGGGGTCGAGACAGACTCGTGTAGCGAAAGCGTCCATCAGCACCTCATCGGTTTCGACACCATGTTCCTCAGCAACGGTGAGGACCGCATCGCGGAATCGGCCATCGGTTTTTCGCATCACATTGGCCTTATGGACGACGCTAAAGCCGTCGTGGTCGTCGCTGGCTTCGACGTACTCGCAGGCGAATTCGGCGAGTTTTTCCGACCCAGAGGTAGTGACGACCCGGGTAAGTGTCGACAGATCATCCGAGAGATCGTCCTCGTGGCCCGAGTAGACGCCTTCGGTGTTTTCACGGAGAAAGACGAGATCCGTCTCTGGTCGAACGGCCTCGATGCCAGGGTAGGCTTTGGCAGGTCGAATGTTGACAAAGGAATCGACTGCATCTCGAAGCGGTAGAATGACGTCAGCAGCCGTCTCGCCGGCCGCACCAAACAGGGTGGCATCGGCGTTGGCTGCCAGTTCGTATGTCTCTTCTGGGAGTGCCTCGCCTGTTTCGGCTTTGACGGCGTCGCCGGCCTCGCCGTACTCATATTCGAACTCGACCTCGAGTGCATCAAGCACGTCGATAGCAGCCGGGATTACTTCGTTTCCGATACCGTCGCCTTTGATAACGGCAACTGTGTGAGTCATACCGACTGTCTGTGTAGGACTGAAAAGAGGATGTCGATGTCAAAAGACGCGGCCTCGAGAGATGGTCAAAATCGTCTCCCAGACAGTGACCGACGGCTTTGAGTTACTGTCTCGAGTAACAGACACATGCCACTACAGACTCCTGTGGATGTGCTGGATCCGTCGCTTCGGGACAGCCTCGAGACGCTGGCTGAATCAGCCGACGAGCCGCCAGCCATTGTAAGCCTGAGCGATATCCACGGCTATTTACGGGCTGCCCGCAGTGCGCTGTTGACGCTTGCTGACCGTCCAGAAACCGACCCAGTTGTCGAAGCCGACGACAAGGGGCGGCTTCACTGGGCGAACAACAACTACATCCTCGTGTTCAACGGCGATCTGGTTGATCGCGGCCCCGCAAACGAGGGCGTACTCGAACTTGTCGGCCGACTCCTCCGGGAGGCACCGTCCGGTCGAGTGCGTGTGACACTCGGCAACCACGAGGCGATTCTGCTTGGGCGCGACCGGTTTGGTTTTACGAACTGGTACTCTGGTCGCATTGACGACGCCGGTCGACGGCAGTACTGTGAGGCGATCACATCCGGGTATGTTGTGGCAGCCTACGAGGGGTATGCAGTCAGTTATGTCCATGCAGGCTCGCCCGACCCGTACGACGTCACAACGCTCAACGACTCGCTCATCGAGGCGGCCACAGCGCTTGAAGATGCGATTGGAACCCAACAGGATCTACCGGTACAGCGTCGGCTCTCCGCAGCATACCCCGACGTACTGGGTGTGGGTGAACCACGTCTCAAAGGCCCTGATGCCGGAGTACTCTGGCTCCATTTCGAGCATCTTCCAGCCGACGCACCGCCACAGGTCGTCGGTCATACACGGTATGACAACCCGCAGACGAAGGGATCGGTCTACTGCCAGAACGTAATTCAAAACAACATCGAATCGCCCGGTGGTGAGGCCGTGTTTCTCGAAACACCGACGACGCTGTCAGCATATATTCGACAACCGGATGGCGGAGTTGCGAAACAAATATTGTAACTATTGGTTACGTTATTGGACGTGTTCTGCTGTTTTCTGGTAGCTCCCGGACAGTTGTTGTATCTAATGAGTCAGTAGTGTGAATCGAACACCAGTATCAGATCTGAATATTCTAAACGTACGTATAAATGTGTCCGAACGTGTGTTTCGATAATGACTGACTACGAATCCCTGTTTGGGAAAGGTGGATTCAACGATCAGGTAAACATCGACTCACTGATGCGTGAGATCGGTCTCGACCGCGATGAACTCGCGTGGCGAAAGGAGTTCATCAACTTCGACCAACAGGATGTCGCTCGACTCGAGGCGCTCGAAGCGCTATTCGAGGACAACACTGAGGAAATCGCCGAACAGTTCTATGAGAACCTCACCGAGTACGACGAAACCGTCGAGGTAATCAGTCGATCCTCAAAAAACGTCGAGGCGCTCAAACAGACACAAAAAGCCTACTTTACGACACTGGCAGACGGCCAGTACGACGAGCAGTATTTCGCCAACCGCGCCCGCATCGGCAAACTCCACGACATCATCGAGATGCCGATGAAACAGTACATCGGCCAGTACGGCGTCTACTACGATCTCATTTTGCCGCTGTTGGCCGAGCGAGCAACGAAAAATACCCGGACACGGCTGGCCGCCGCTGTCGAGGCGGCCGTTGACGACGATGCCTCGACAGACACCCAAACCGTCTTGGACGCCATCGAACCGGTCGTCGCAGACGAGTTCGACGAACTCAGAGCAGACATTACTGCGGTCTTGCGAATCATCAATCTCGATATGCAGGTCGTCGCAGACACCTACATTCATTCATACAGCAAGCGACTCGACGAACAAGTACAGCAGTACGAACAACTGGCAGACACTGTTAAACGTGATCTCGAAACGCCAATGGTCGAACTCGAGGCTGCTGCAGAGGGTGTCTCGGCGTCTTCACAGCAGATTTCGACACTAGCAGACGAACAGTCCGACCGGATTCGTTCGATTGCAGGCGAGGTCTCGAATATGAGCGCGACGGTCGAAGAGATCGCCTCGAGTGCCACCGAAGTCGAACAGAACAGCCAGCGGGCCAACGAACTCGCCGAAGACGGCCAGTCGGCGGCCACCGATGCGATGGACGTAATGGACGACGTCGGCGAAGCTGTCGCGGAGGTTTCGACCGATGTGGATGAACTCCAATCGAGAGTCAGCGAGATCGACTCGGTTGTCGAGGTAATCAATGATATCGCCGAACAGACTAACATCCTCGCGTTGAACGCCTCTATCGAGGCTGCCCGAGCTGGCGAGGCTGGCGAAGGTTTCGCGGTGGTCGCCGACGAGGTCAAATCACTTGCTGGCGACTCACAGGAACGTGCCCAGGAGATCGAAACACTGGTCGCAGCGATCGAAAACGACACCGAACAGACCGTCGAGAGCCTCGAGGAAACAACCGAGGAGATCGAACGCGGCGTTGATCGTGTCTCAGAGGCAATGGAACTGCTGGACGACATCACCGAAGCTGTCGAAGAGACCGCCCACGGGATCCGGGAGGTTTCGGATGCCACCGACGAGCAAGCCGCCAGCTCCGAGGAGGTCGCAAGTATGCTCGATGAGCTAGTCGATCGTGCCGAAACTGTTGCGACCGAAGCCGAAGATATCGCAGCGGCCAACGGACAGCAGGCCGAAACAATCGAACAGATCTCCGAGGCGGTTCGACGTCTAACGAACGTCTGAGTAGTACGCAACTCACAGCCGCCAGTACGCAGTATCTAAAAACATGATCCGCACCGGGCGGATCGAACGTCCATTCCCAATTCCCTATGAGAGACGCGCGTCCCTCAACCGCGGTCTCTACCCGGAGGGGTAGTTTATCGCGTACTGAAGTAATCTATAGAGACATATAAAAACCCTCGCTATAGTAACCTATTTATACACGATGAATCGAATCCGGCAATTCTCTGCACACAGCGTGAGGAACTGGGGATGACAACGGCAAGCGCGCCGGGGAAAGTCTACCTGTTCGGTGAACATGCGGTCGTCTACGGCGAGCCAGCGGTGCCGTGTGCGATCGAAAAACGTGCGACGGTGACTGCCGAAAAGCGAGATGACGACCATATTCGCGTCGAAGCGGCTGATCTTTCGTTGAACGGGTTTGTCGTCGAGTACGCCGGTTCGACAGCAAACCGTCCGGATGTCGATGTACCACAGCCCCTGTTAGAGGCGGCGATGGGCTACATCGACGCTGCAGTCCAGCAGGCCCGCCAGGCGGCCGGTGTCCCCGATGCAGGGTTTGATATCACCGTCGAAAGTGAGATTCCACTCGGAGCGGGACTGGGTTCGTCCGCAGCAGTTGTTGTTGCTGGCATTGATGCTGCAACGCGCGCGCTGGGCGAGCCACTCGAGCGAACCGAACTCGCCGAACGCGCCTACAGGGCAGAATATGACGTCCAAGACGGACAGGCCTCTCGAGCCGACACCTTCTGTTCGACGATGGGCGGGGCGGTTCGTGTCGCCGGCGAAGACTGCACACGGCTTTCGACCCCGACGCTCCCACTCGTCGTCGGCTTCGATGGTGGTGCAGGCGACACCGGGAAACTGGTCGCAGGTGTCCGAAAACTCCGCGAACAGTACAGTTTTGCCGCCGACACCCTCGAGGCAATCGGTGATATCGTCTCGACAGGAGAACAACTGCTCGCCGATGCAGATCCGAATGCCCCACCAAGCGACGAACTAATCGCCGAACTCGGAGATCTGATGAATATCAACCATGGCCTGCTGTCGGCGCTGGGTGTTTCTTCTCGGTCACTGGATACGATGGTATGGGCCGCTCGCGAAGCCGGTGCCGAGGGCGCGAAACTCACCGGCGCGGGCGGCGGCGGCTGTATTGTTGCGCTCGATCAGAGTGACGAAACCGAAACGAGCCTCCAGTACACACCGGGCTGTGAGAACACGTTCCGGGCAGCACTCGCCGAAGAAGGCGTGCGAGTTGAGGATGTCTAAATGACCAACCTCACGATTCTCAAACTCGGTGGCAGCGTCATCACCGAGAAGAATACCCCAGAGACGATTGACGAGACGGCTCTCGACGGCCTCTTGGATGCTATCGCGGCAGCAACCACAGCCGACAGCCAACTCGTCGTCGTCCACGGCGGTGGGAGTTTCGGCCACGTGCACGCTGCCGAATACGGCGTCTCGACAACCCAGGGAACCAGCGAGGCGGCCGCTGGAGCGACGATTCACGGCGCGATGAAACGACTCAACCAGGCGGTTCTCGACCGACTCTGCGACCGTGGCCTCGAGGCACTACCGGTTCACCCGCTTTCGGCTGCTGGCCGCGAGGAAAACGGCACACTCTCATTGCCGACAACTGCGACTGCGGGGTTGCTCGAGGAAGGGTTTGTCCCCGTACTTCACGGCGATGTAATCGCACACGCAGGCAAAGGCCTTACCGTACTCAGCGGCGATGAGATCGTCACCAGTCTTGCGGACTCACTCGGGGCAACTCGAGTCGGTCTCTGTTCGACCGTCCCCGGTGTCTTGGACGAGAACAACGCGGTCATCGACGAGATTACCAGATTCGAGGATGTAGCCACAGTACTCGGTGATAGCGAGGCAACTGATGTCAGCGGCGGGATGGCAGGTAAAGTCCGAGAACTGCTCGAGTTGGGCGCGCCGGCCCACATCTTCGGGCCGGATGCGCTCGGAGAGTTCCTCGCAGGCGCAGAGCCAGGAACCCGGATCGACGGCCGATAGGCTGGTTCCGAACCCTTATTCTGCGGACGCACCACCATGCCGGTATGGATGAGGACGCAGTCTACGAACTGTTGTCGAGCATCGAAGACCCGGATCTCGGCGACGACATCGTCTCCGCAGGCCTGATTAATGCCGTCCAGACGACCGACAGCGAGGCCAACGTCTCGGTTGCACTCGGCGCACCTTTCGCGCCACACGAATCACAGATTGCCGCCGACATTCGGGCAGTCTTCGCCGAGGAAGCTCCGGATGTCGAGTTGTCGTTGCACGCTGGGCTCCCTAACTCGCTTGGCTCGGACGACGAGGTGTTGCCGAACGTCCAGAACATCATTGCGGTCGCCTCAGGAAAGGGTGGTGTCGGAAAATCAACACTCGCGGTCAATCTCGCCGCAGGACTGTCAGAACTTGGCGCACGTGTCGGACTGTTTGATGCCGACATCTACGGGCCAAACGTCCCCCGAATGGTCAAAAGCGATCAGGGGCCCGAAGCAACTGCCGAAAAGACGCTCATTCCGCCCGAACGATACGGCATGAAGCTGATGAGCATGGATTTTCTGGTCGGCGCAGACGACCCGGTCATCTGGCGCGGACCGATGGTTCATAAGATCCTGACGCAACTGGTAGACGACGTAGAGTGGGGTCAACTCGATTATCTCGTCTTGGATCTCCCGCCGGGAACCGGCGATACACAGCTAACGATTCTCCAGACACTCCCGCTGACCGGCGCAGTCATTGTTACCACACCCCAACAGGTTGCGCTCGATGATGCGATCAAAGGCCTTCGGATGTTCGGCGAACACGAAACGCCGGTGTTGGGAATCGCTCAAAACATGGCCGAGTTCCGGTGTCCGGACTGTGGCGGCACCCACGACATCTTTGGCAGCGATGGTGGTCGCAAGTTAGCTGACGAAGAAAATCTTCCGTTTTTGGGGTCGATCCCGCTTGATCCCGCTGTCCGGGCCGGCGGCGACGGCGGCGAACCGGTCGTCCTCGAGGACAACGAGACCGCAAAGGCGTTCAGAACGTTGACCGAAAACGTCGCAAACAACGTCGGGATTATTCGCCGCCGACACGTTCAGGCGATACAGACACCATAGACGGCCACCACAAGAGAAACTATTTTGCGTTCGAAACAACGCCATTGGAATATGATAGATACAGTAACCACACTGGCCGTCTGGGCTGTTGTTGTGGCCGTTAGTCTGTTCGTCGTCGGCGCGGTCGTATTTTTCGTATACGATACTGTCGCAACGTTCCTCGAGAGCAGAAAACAACAGCAACGGAGACGCTGAGCGAACCAAGCTAGGACAGGGATTTGAACCCTGGAAGTCTCGATTACAAGTCGAGTGCATGAACCGCCCATGCTCTCCTAGCACGCCTGCGAGTCTCGATTAGTCGCCCCCCTTTGAGTGTGTATCGTTTTCCA